>Ga0209867_1000153_pt1:2500-10000 | contig 16004 bp, 14 predicted proteins | sample GWRWmT4_4Nov14_FD_187197 | JGI IMG/M metagenome (GOLD analysis project Ga0209867, IMG submission 187197) | Sand microcosm microbial communities from a hyporheic zone in Columbia River, Washington, USA - GW-RW T4_4-Nov-14 (SPAdes) (version 2) | ecosystem: Engineered > Artificial...
GAAGCAGCAATCCTTTAAAGAGTGCGTAATAGCTCACTGATCGAGTAAACCTGCGCCGAAAATGTATGGGACTAAGTAATTTGCCGAAACTGTGCGATATATATTTATATATCGGTAGGGGAGCGTTCTGTTGTAGGTCGAAGTATTAGCGTAAGCGGGTATGGACGAAGCAGAAGTGAGAATGTCGGCTTGAGTAACGAAAATATAGGTGAGAATCCTATACCCCGAAAACCTAAGGTTTCCTCCGGAAGGCTCGTCCGCGGAGGGTAAGTCAGGACCTAAGGCGAGGCTGAAAAGCGTAGTCGATGGACAACGGGTTAATATTCCCGTACCGTTTTTTATTGATATCGAGGGACGGAGAAGGCTAAGCTAGCCGGATATTGGTTTTACCGGTTTAAACGTTCGAGATGTTGAGAAGCGGAGAAAACGCTTTGAGTTAAGACGTGAATACGAGATGCTAAGGCGTCGAAGTAGTGTATGTCATGCTTCCAAGAAAAGCTTGCACTGTCATAAATAAAAAATGCCTGTACCATAACCGACACAGGTGGGTAAGTAGAGTATACTAAGGGGCGCGAGATAACTCTCTCTAAGGAACTCGGCAAAATGACTCCGTAACTTCGGGAGAAGGAGTGCCTTATTCTTAAGGTTGCAATAACAAGATCCAAGCAACTGTTTATCAAAAACACAGGTCTCCGCTAAGTCGTAAGACGATGTATGGGGGCTGACGCCTGCCCAGTGCCAGAAGGTTAAAGAAGTCGGTTAGCAATTGCGAAGCTGGTAACTGAAGCCCTGGTGAACGGCGGCCGTAACTATAACGGTCCTAAGGTAGCGAAATTCCTTGTCGGGTAAGTTCCGACCCGCACGAAAGGCGTAATGATTTGGATGCTGTCTCGGAGAGAGGCTCGGTGAAATAGACTTGTCTGTGAAGATGCGGACTACCTGCACCAGGACAGAAAGACCCTATGAAGCTTTACTGTAACTTGAAATTGAAATTGGACTTTATTCGCGCAGTATAGGTGGGAGGCGTTGATTATAATCTTGCGGGATTATTGGAGCCATCAGTGAGATACCACTCTTGTAATGTTAGATTTCTAACTTTGAATCATTATCTGGTCAAAGGACAATTTCAGGCGGGCAGTTTGACTGGGGCGGTCGCCTCCTAAATGGTAACGGAGGCGTACAAAGGTTTCCTCTGAACGGTTAGAAATCGTATCTAGAGTGTAAAGGCATAAGGAAGCTTGACTGTGAGACCTACAAGTCGAGCAGGGACGAAAGTCGGTCTTAGTGATCTGACGGTACTGAGTGGAAAGGCCGTCACTCAACGGATAAAAGTTACTCTAGGGATAACAGGCTGATCTCCCCCAAGAGTTCACATCGACGGGGAGGTTTGGCACCTCGATGTCGGCTCATCGCATCCTGGGGCGGTAGTACGTCCCAAGGGTTGGGCTGTTCGCCCATGAAAGCGGTACGCGAGCTGGGTTCAGAACGTCGTGAGACAGTTCGGTCCATATCCGGTGTAGGCGTTAGAATATTGAGAGGAGCCTTCTTTAGTACGAGAGGACCGAGAAGGACATACCTCTGGTGTACCAGTTATCGTGCCAACGGTAAACGCTGGGTAGCTATGTATGGAGTGGATAACCGCTGAAAGCATCTAAGTGGGAAGCCCACCTCAAGATAAGTATTCTCATCACGTAAGTGAGTAAGGTCACGGTAAGACTAACCGTTTGATAGGCATTAAGTGTAAGTACAGTAATGTATGTGCTGAGATGTCCTAATAGACCGAGGACTTGAATTTTAATAATCTTTAAGCTATATAAAATAGCTTAAAGATTTTTTGCTTTGGTGTTTTTAGTGTACCGAGCGGAACCACACTGATCCATCTCGAACTCAGTTGTGAAACGTTATAAATCGACGACAATACTTGGGGGGGGACCTCCTGGGAAGATAGTTCAATGCCAAAGTTTTAAAAAAGATAATAGTGTTTTTACGCTATGCAAAAAAATTATTCTTAAAAAATATTTTAAATTTTATATATAATGTTATGTATAATACTAGTCATTAACATTATTTTCTGTATTTAAATTTTTAACATATCTAGAGGATTATCAGTTATGGATACTCGTTTACTAGTAATTGCTGCGCCTGTTTTAGTAGCAGCATCATGGGCTTTATTTAATATTGGTCGTTTAGCAATTCAACAAATTCAACGTTTATCACGTTAAAAAATAATTACAAGGCTACAAAAACTAAAAATAGTCTTGTAATTATTTTTTAAAAACAATTACAAATTTTTTTAGTTTTATTAGTTATAACAGGTTTAGACGAGAATTTTAATTATATTAAATTTATACTAGATTTTTAAGACGTATTATGAACAAATCTGGACAAATTAAATTCTATTTTGTACAATAAATTTAAATTAAAAAACTATCTTAAATAAAAGATAAAAAAAAATCATGGCTGTACCTAAAAAACGGACATCAAAATCAAAAAAGAATAGTCGTAAAGCTAATTGGAAAAAAAAAGCAGCCAAATCAGCACAAAAATCTTTATCATTGGCTAAATCAATATTACGAGGTAAAACTACAAGTTTTGTATATCGTCTTTATGTTGATGAATAAATTTAAAATTTTCTTAGTATAAATTTAAATATATTAAGAAAATTTTAAATTTATTTATAATTAAGGGTAACTCATTTATAATTTTTGGTTCTCAATTTAAACTTAATTTGTTATTTAAATATACATATTACTAAACTAATATTAGCGGATGTGGCGAAATTGGTAGACGCGCTAGATTTAGGTCCTAGTAACTTTTGTTTTGAGAGTTCAAGTCTCTCCATCCGCATTTAAAAATTTCTTTAATTAACTTCTTGAATATTTGTTATATGGTTCTTCCATTTACTTTACAACAATTACGTATTTTTAAAGCTATTGCTTCCGAAAAAAATTTTACTCAAGCTGCTGAAATTTTATTTGTTTCCCAACCTTCAATAAGTAAACAAATTAAAACTTTAGAAAGTCGTTTAGGGATTTTATTATTAACTCGAACTGGCAATAAAATCTCTTTAACTGAAGCAGGTAAGGTTTTTCTTCAATACTCTGAACGAATACTTGCTTTATGTGAAGAAAGTTGTCGAGCTTTGAACGATTTAAAAGATGGCGAAAGAGGAAATTTAAAAGTTGGGGCAAGCCAAACTATTGGGGCATATCTAATGCCACGTGTTTTAACTTTATTTGCTCAAAGTTATCCACAAATTACTTTAAGTATTGATATTGATTCAACTAGAATTATTGCAAAAAAAGTTGCGGATAGGATTATTGATATTGCTATTGTCGGAGGAGATATTCCTACTGGTTTAAAAAAAAATTTAGAAATTGAAGATTTTGTGGACGACGAACTGATTTTAATAATTCCTAAGTCCCACCCTTTTGCAAGAAAGAAAAAAAAGAAAATTAGTCGAGAAGATCTTTATCATTTGAATTTTATAACATTAAATTCAAATTCTACAATACATAAATTTATTGATAATATTTTGATTCAAAATAATATTCAAACTAAACAATTTAATGTAATTATGGAGTTAAATTCAATTGAAGCTATAAAGACAGCAGTTAGTCTTGGTTTAGGGGCTGCTTTTGTCTCATCATCTGCAATAGAAAAGGAAATTGAGTTAAAAACTGTTGAAATTATAAGAATAGAAAATATTAAAATAACTCGAACTTTGTCAATTATTACAAATACGGATTCTCATCGCTCTAAAGCTTTTGACTTTTTTTATAACGAATTGTGGTTAGTAAAAAATTTATAAATTTATCTAGTTCTAATTTAAGTTGACTTAAGTAAAATTTATTTTGTAATATTCTTTTATAAAAAGAGAAAATCTTCTAAATTATGAAATACGCAATTGTAGAAATTAGTGGAAGACAATTTTGGATTGAAACAGGAAAATATTACGATCTAAACCGTATTCCGACAGAACTTGGAAAAGAAATTACATTAAATAGAGTTTTACTAGTTAATAATGATGGAGAACTTTTAGTAGGAAAACCTTATTTAGAAAGTGTGAAAATTAAAGGAACTATTTTAGAACATTTACGCAGTCGTAAAACAATCGTTTATAAAATGCGCCCGAAGAAAAAAACTCGTAAGAAACAAGGCCATCGTCAAGATTTAACTCGAGTTCTTATTGAAGAAATAAAAATTAATTAATATTTAAGGAGTATATAGAGATGGCACATAAAAAAGGTGCAGGTAGTACCAAAAATGGTCGTGATTCGAATGCAAAACGCTTAGGTGTTAAAAGATTTGGTGGTGAAAAAGTAACAGCTGGTAGTATCTTAATCCGTCAAAGGGGAATGAAATTTAAACCTGGTTCTAATGTAGGATATGGGAAAGATTTTACTTTATTTGCATTAGTTGATGGAACTGTAAAATTTGATTATAAAGATGCTCAACATAGACGAGTAAATATTGTTACTTAGTAGAACTTTATAGATTCTTTAAAATGCTAAAAAATCCATTTATTAAAAATTCAGTCACAAATCAATATCAAGCATTAATTAATCAAATTAATGCTCTCGAGAATAATTTAAAAACATTAACTGATACAGAACTAAGAAACAAAACATTTCAATTAAAAAAACAATACGAACAAGAAGAAGATTTAGACTCATTAATTGCTCAAGCATTTGCGATTACAAGAGAAGCAAGCTTACGCACTTTAGGTCTTCGACATTTTGATGTTCAATTAATTGGAGGCTTAGTTTTAAATAGTGGAAAAATTAGTGAAATGCGGACTGGTGAAGGAAAAACCTTAGTTGCAACTTTACCAGCCTATTTAAATGCTTTAACAAATAAAGGTGTTCATATTGTTACGGTAAATGATTATTTAGCAAGTCGTGATCAAGTCTCTATGGGGCAAATTTATAGATTTCTAGGATTAGACACAGGTCTAATTCAAGAAGATATGGCTTTTGTAGAACGACAACAAAATTATAAAGCTGATATTACCTATGTAACCAATAATGAATTAGCTTTTGATTATCTACGAGATAATATGGCCTCAAACTTAAATCAAGTTGTTTTGCCACCTTTCAATTATTGTATTGTAGATGAAGTTGATTCAATCTTTATTGATGAAGCACAAGTTCCATTAATTATTTCTCAAGCTGTAGAGACTTGTATTGATAAATATATTGTTGCAGCCGAAGTTGCTGAATATTTGGAAGTTAATGTTCATTTTAAAGTGGATCAGAAGAATAGAAATATTATTTTAACTGAACAAGGAACAGCTCAGATTGAAAAAATCTTACAAGTCGAAGATTTATATAATCCAAATGATCCTTGGATTCCTTATATTTTAAGCGCTGTTAAAGCGACTGCTTTATTTTTCCGAAATGTACATTATATCGTTCAAAACAATCAAATTATCATTGTTGATGAGTTTACAGGTCGGATTATGCCAGATAGAAGATGGAACGAAGGTTTACATCAAGCTGTTGAGGCAAAAGAAGGAGTTCCAATTAGGCAAAACACAGAAACAGCAGCATCTATAACTTACCAAAATTTCTTCTTATTGTATCCGAAATTATCAGGTATGACTGGAACGGCTAAAACATCTGAAGTAGAATTTGAAAAAATTTATAACTTAGCAGTAGAAGAAATACCTACAGCAAGACCAAACCTTCGTAAAGATTTACCTGACTTTGTTTATAAAGATAGTTTAACAAAATGGACCGCTATTGCTCGAGAATGTAAATCTATTGCAAAAACAAAACAACCAATTTTAATCGGTACGACAACTGTTGAAAATTCGGAAATGTTGGCAGATTTATTAAAAGAATATCAACTCTCGTATCAATTGCTAAACGCGAAACCAGAGAATGTAAAACGAGAATCAGAAATTGTTGCACAAGCTGGGGAAATTGGGAGTATTACAATTGCAACAAATATGGCAGGCCGGGGTACAGATATTATTTTAGGTGGAAATATTACATTTAAAGTTCGGAAACAACTTTATAATATTTTAGTTTCTTATAAAAGCCAAAGTAATCTAACAAAATTAAATAATATTTTTCCTTTACCAAAGGATATTAATTTTACTTCACAAAAATTTTTAAGCGTTTTAAATACATTGCTTAATGATTCTAAGTTTTTAAGTTTATCATCAACTGGAATTTTAAAATTCTTAAATGAGATTGATCAAATTAGAATTCCTAAAATCCCTTATCAATGTTCGATTAAATTTTTATTGAATGAATTAATAAAATTTGAGAAAAAAAATCAGAATATTAACAATAAAATTGTTAAAAATTTAGGTGGACTTTACATTATTGGTACTGAACGTAATAATTCTCGCCGAATAGATAATCAATTACGTGGTCGGTGTGGACGCCAGGGTGACCCAGGGACTTCTAGATTTTTTTTAAGTTTAGAGGATTCTTTATTTCGAAATTTTGGAAGTTCAAAACTTCAAAACTTCATGCAAAATCAACTTTTAGATGACCTACCACTCGAATCAGAGTTATTAACTAAAAGTTTAGATGCTGCTCAGAAACGAGTAGAAGAAAGAGATTATGATGGAAGAAAATATTTATTTGATTACGATGATATATTGAATAAACAACGGAATATCGTCTATTATGAGCGAAGAAAACTTTTAGAAAGTCAATCTCTGCGCGAAACAATTTTAGCTTATGGTGAACAAGTTATTAAAGACATTATAAATTTACTGAAAGATCCAAAGTTCGCAAAAAATGCTTCTCTTATTGAAGAACTATTTAAAACAAGATTAGTAAGTTTAAATGAAGATTTAAGTAATATTGATCCGTTTGAATTAAAAACTTATTTATTCCAAGAATTTTGGTTATCTTACGAATCAAAGGTCCTTGAATTTGAAATCTGTCAAATTGGTTTAATTAGATCCTTCGAACGTACAATCATTCTTTATTATACAGATATTGCATGGAAAGAACATCTGCAAAAAATTGCATTATTACGTGATGCGGTAGGATGGAGAAGTTATGGGCAACGAAATCCGTTATTTGAATTTAAAGAAGAAGCATATAATTTATTCCAAAACCGGAATATAACGATAAGACATTTATTAATTCGCGATTTTTTACATTCTTACATCTTATAAAGGTTACATTGGCTTTTTATTAAAAAAAAATAAACACAATTATGACAAAACGTACTCTATCAAATAAAACCCGTTCGTCTGTTTTAAAAGTCTCAGGTTTTCGTGCTCGTATGGCAACAGCTCAAGGACGAAAAATAATCCGAAACCGAAGAAAAAAAGGTCGAAATAAGTTAGCAATCCCACGTTAATTAAATAAATTATTAGAGTGAATCAGTTTTATTTACTCTAATAATAAACAATTTTTTATGTAAAATTACTATAGTATAGTACTTTATTAAATAGAATTTTGGTAGAACGATTTTATGAAATTTACTGATGAATTAACCCTTTTATTAAAAGCTAGGTACCCCATAATT
>Ga0209867_1000154_pt1 | contig 15976 bp, 11 predicted proteins | sample GWRWmT4_4Nov14_FD_187197 | JGI IMG/M metagenome (GOLD analysis project Ga0209867, IMG submission 187197) | Sand microcosm microbial communities from a hyporheic zone in Columbia River, Washington, USA - GW-RW T4_4-Nov-14 (SPAdes) (version 2) | ecosystem: Engineered > Artificial ecosystem > Sand...
GCACGGTTGTGACGGGCCGTGTGGAGCAGGGCGTTGTAAAGGTTGGCGAGGAAGTTGAGATTGTAGGCCTGAAGCCGACGCAGAAGACGGTTTGCACGGGTGTTGAAATGTTCCGCAAGCTTCTGGATCAGGGCGAGGCGGGCGACAATATCGGCGCGCTGCTGCGTGGTGTTGATCGTGAAGGTGTTGAGCGCGGCCAGGTTCTGGCCAAGCCCGGCTCGATTACGCCGCACACGAATTTCAAGGCGGAAGCCTATATTCTGACGAAGGAAGAAGGCGGTCGTCACACGCCGTTCTTCAATAATTACCGTCCGCAGTTTTATTTCCGCACGACGGACGTGACGGGTGTTGTGACTTTGCCGGAAGGCACCGAGATGGTGATGCCGGGCGACAATGTTACGATGGATGTTGAACTGATTGTTGCGATCGCCATGGACGAAGGCCTGCGCTTCGCCATCCGCGAAGGCGGCCGCACCGTCGGCGCCGGCGTCGTCGCAAAAATCATTAAATAAAAGGGGCGTTGACCGGCGCGTATACAGGAGTGTAGCTCAATTGGTAGAGCACCGGTCTCCAAAACCGGGGGCTGGGGGTTCGAGTCCCTCCACTCCTGCCAAATAGTAGCGCGAGCGGGTTTTGAAAGAATGAAAGTGTTTATGGAACGGTAATGGCGAAAACCTCACCTTTCGAATTTGTGCAGCAGGTGCGCCGGGAAACCTCCAAGGTGACCTGGCCGACAAGGAAAGAAACGGGTGTCACGACGATGATGGTATTCGTCATGGTGGCGTTCGCATCGGTGTTTTTTGCGGTTGTCGATATCGTACTGCAATTTGGAATTGGATTTTTACTTGGCGCAGGCGGATAGGGTTCAGAATATGGTGATGCGCTGGTATATCGTTCATACCTATTCGAACTTCGAAAAGAAGGTCGCGGATTCGATTAAGGAGCAGGCGGAAACGCAGGGGCTGGCAGACAGGTTTGAAGAAATTCTGGTGCCAACCGAAGAAGTCGTGGAAATGCGGCGCGGGCGGAAAATTCAGTCCGAACGCAAGTTTTTCCCGGGCTATGTGCTGGTAAAGATGGAGTTGAGCGACGAGACCTATCACCTGATCAGAAATACTGGCAAGGTGACGGGCTTTTTGGGCAGCGGTAACCGGCCAAGCCCGGTTCCAGACGTGGAAGTCGCCCGCATCATGAACCAGGTGCAGGAAGGTATTGAACGGCCGAAGCCCGTTATCAGCTTTGAAATTGGCGAGCAGGTTCGCGTGTGTGATGGGCCGTTCGCCTCGTTCAATGGGGTGGTAGAAGAAGTAGATACGGACCGGACGCGGCTCAAGGTGGCGGTGTCAATTTTTGGCCGTGCAACGCCGGTTGAGCTTGAATTCGGCCAGGTGGAGAAAGTTTAACTGATCGGACAGTGTGCGGTTTGCAGACTGTCCAAAACAAGTGGGAGGCGCGTCTCAAAATGCCGGGACAAACCGCACCACTAACCCCCTGCTTTCGCCGGAGCGAAGCTCTGGCGGGCAAGACAGACGTTTTTACCGGCGTCACTAAACTGAGGGCAATATGGCGAAGAAGATTACAGGTTATATTAAATTGCAGTGCAAGGCGACGCAGGCTAATCCCTCGCCGCCTATTGGCCCGGCCTTGGGTCAGCGCGGTCTCAACATTATGGAATTCTGCAAGGCGTTCAATGCGCAGACGCAGAATTTCGAACCAGGTACGCCGTTGCCGGTGATCATTACGGCCTATGCGGATAAATCGTTCACCTTCGTGATCAAGACGCCGCCCGCTTCGCATATGCTGAAGCAGGCGGCGAGCATCAACAAGGGATCGAACGCAGCGGGCCGTACAATTGCGGGCCATGTGACCATGGCGCAATGCCGCGAGATCGCCGAAAAGAAGGCGAAGGATCTGAACGCAAATGACCTTGACGCGGGGGCCCGGATTATTGCCGGTTCCGCCCGTTCGCTTGGTCTGGAAGTGAGGGACTAAACCATGGTCCAATTATCAAAGCGTCAAAAGAAAGCGTCTGTGGCAATTGACCGCAACCGTTTTTATGGGCTGGAAGAAGCTGTCGGCCTGATCAAAACCCATGGTGTGGGCAAGTTCGATGAAACCGTCGAAGTGGCGATGAATTTGAACGTTGACCCCCGGCATGCGGACCAGATGGTGCGCGGCGTCGTGCAATTGCCGAATGGCACCGGTAAAACTGTGCGTGTGGCGGTTTTCGCCAGGGGCGACAAAGCTGATGCCGCCCTGGCGGCAGGTGCGGATATTGTTGGCGCCGAAGATCTGATGGAAAAAGTGCAGGCCGGCGAAATCAATTTTGACCGTGTCATCGCGACACCCGACATGATGGCGATTGTTGGCCGTCTGGGCAAAGTGCTGGGTCCGCGCGGCCTGATGCCAAATCCAAAGCTGGGCACCGTAACCAATGACGTTGCCGAGGCGGTAAAGGCAACCAAAAGTGGTCAGGTTGAATTCCGTGTGGAAAAGGCCGGTATCATTCATGGCGGCGTTGGCAAGGCCAGTTTTGATTCAGCCGCTTTGTGCGCAAATATTCGCGCCTTTGTGGGCGCGGTAACGCGCGCAAAGCCGGAAGGCGCCAAGGGCACCTATGTGAAGAAAGTTTCGCTTAGCTCCACCATGGGGCCAGGCGTGAAAGTGGATTTTGCGAGTATTTCAAACTCGTAACAAAGTTTCGCACCGTCACAAGCGGTGCGAAGGATAGCCCGTTACGGCGCATTGTGCGTTGCGGCGGGTTACATCCTGTCCGAGATTGCGGGTTCTGACTCACTTGCGGGTCAGCTTAAAAACCGCCCGCATGAGACGGGGCAAGGCGTGAGAGGTTGCTGTTGGCGTGGAAACATGGCTGACAGCGGCAAAGATCGGTTTTGATCCGGGACAGGCGCAACGGCTCCGCACCTCATGTGGGGGCCCGGTCTGACCGGGCGGCGGGGTTGGTCCAACGATGGCGGTCCGGGGCAGATGTGCGCCCGGCCTGCCGGAACAAGGAGTACAACAATGGACCGAGCGCAAAAGCAGGAAATGATCACCTATCTCAACGGCGTCTTCAGTGACGCCGGTGTGGTCGTGGTGTCCCATTATTCAGGAATGAGCGTCAGCGAGATGAGTGATCTTCGCAGGCGTATGGGCGATGCGAACGCGAGAGTAAAAGTGATCAAAAACCGGCTTGCAAAGCGCGCACTTGATGGCACGCCGTGCAGTGGTATTTCTGACCTGCTGACGGGCCCCACCGTAATTGCCTATTCGGCAGATCCGGTTGCGGCCCCGAAAGTGGCGATGGAATACGCCAAGCTTAACGACAAGTTCGTTATCCGGGGTGGCGCCATGGGCTTGACGGTTCTCGACAAAAAAGGCGTCGAGACTCTGGCCAGCTTGCCATCGCTTGATGAACTTCGCGCCAGATTGGTGGGAATGATCAGCACGCCTGCGACACGCATCGCAACCGTGCTGTCTGCACCAGCAAGTCAGCTGGCAAGAGTTCTGAGCGCATATGCGAGCAAAAATGAAGCTGCGTAAGCAAACCTACCGATACACGATCAAACCGAAGGAACTATAGAGATGGCAAATTTAGATAAAATCGTTGAGGACCTGTCCGCATTGACGGTACTCGAAGCGGCATCGCTGTCAAAGATGCTGGAAGAAAAGTGGGGCGTGTCTGCTGCTGCGCCTGTTGCCGTGGCTGCGGCTGCCGCTGCACCTGCTGCTGCTGTTGAAGAGCAGACAGAGTTCAGCGTTATCCTGGCGTCTGCCGGCGATAAGAAGATCAACGTGATCAAGGAAGTTCGCACGATCACGGGACTTGGCCTGAAAGAAGCCAAGGATCTGGTCGAAGCCGCGCCGAAGGAAGTCAAGGGTAGCGTCAACAAGGCAGAAGCAGCAGCCCTCAAGGCGCAGCTCGAAGCCGCTGGCGCAACTGTAGAAGTAAAATAGTTTTTACTGACTGCATCTAATTCCGTGGCGCGCAGGTGTGCGCCACGGCCCTATCGCCGCCCGGGCGGTTATTGAAATTTAGCGAGGAGCAGGTATGGCCCAGTCTTTTACTGGTCGCAAGCGGATCCGCAAGTCCTTTGGCAACATTCCAGAAGTTGTGCGGATGCCGAACCTCATCGAAGTTCAGCGGAATTCCTACAATCAGTTTTTGCAGTTCGACAAGGGCGTTACCGAGCGTAACGACACCGGTCTGCAGGGCGTGTTCAAATCGGTATTTCCGATCAAGGATTTTGCCGAAACTGCGTCACTTGAATTCGTAAAATACGAGTTCGAGCCGCCTAAATATGACGTGGAAGAATGTCAGCAGCGTGACATGACCTATGCAGCGCCGTTAAAACTGACATTGCGTCTCATCGTATTTGATGTGGATGAAGTGACCGGCGCCAAATCGGTGAAGGACATCAAGGAACAGGCCGTCTATATGGGTGACATGCCCATGATGACGGATCATGGCACCTTTGTCGTCAATGGCACAGAGCGGGTGATCGTCAGCCAGATGCACCGCTCACCTGGCGTGTTCTTTGATCACGACCGGGGCAAAAGCCATTCCAGCGGCAAGCTGCTGTTTGCGGCGCGCGTGATCCCGTATCGCGGATCATGGCTGGATCTTGAATTTGATATTAAAGATATCGTCAATGTGCGCATTGACCGGCGCCGCAAAATGCCGGCGACCACGCTGCTTTATGCGCTGGGTATGTCACAGGATGAAATCCTGGAATATTTCTTCCAGACCGTTGTGTACACAGCCAACAAAAAGGGCGGCTGGCGTGTTCCGTTTAATCCGGACAAGCTGCGCGGCACAACGGCTGGCAACGATATGATCGACGCAAAAACGGGCGAGATCGTGCTGGAAGCAGGACGTAAATTTACGCCGCGTATTGGACGCAAGCTGCAGGAGCAGGGCGTAAAGGAACTTCTGGTTACCGCCGAAGAGATTATCGGCCGTTATGCCGCCTGCGATATGATCGACGAATCCACCGGCGAAATCTATGTTGAAGCGGGCGAAGAATATACCGCCGAAATTATCACCAGACTGGAAGATGAAAAAATCACCAGCATTCCGACACTGGATGTGGACGGGGTGAATATCGGCGCCTATATCCGCAACACCATGATGGTGGACAAGAGCGAGACCCGCGAACAGGCGCTGATTGACATTTATCGCGTGATCCGTCCGGGCGAGCCGCCAACGCTGGAAGCAGCGGAAGGCTTGTTCAGCGGGCTGTTCTTTGATTCAGAGCGCTATGATCTTTCTGCGGTAGGCCGTGTAAAGATGAATATGCGTCTTGGCCTGGAATGTGATGATACGGTTGGCATCCTGCGCAAGGAAGATATTCTTGCCGTTGTGAAGACGTTGTGCGAATTGCGCGACGGGCGTGGCGAAATCGACGATATCGATCATCTGGGCAACCGCCGCCTGCGTTCGGTTGGCGAGCTGATGGAAAACCAGTATCGTATCGGCCTGCTGCGCATGGAACGCGCGATCAAGGAGCGGATGAGTTCGGTTGAAATCGATACGGTCATGCCGCACGATCTGATCAATGCGAAACCGGTTGCCGCCGCGATCCGTGAATTTTTCGGTTCGTCACAGCTTAGCCAGTTTATGGATCAAACCAATCCGCTGTCGGAAATTACCCATAAGCGCCGTCTCTCGGCGTTGGGGCCTGGCGGCCTGACACGCGAACGTGCGGGCTTTGAAGTGCGCGACGTGCACCCAACCCATTATGGCCGCATCTGTCCGATTGAAACGCCCGAAGGGCCGAATATCGGTTTGATCAACAGTCTGGCGACCTACGCGCGCGTAAACAAATATGGTTTCATCGAAACGCCCTACCGCAAGGTTGCAAACGGCAAGGTCAGCAGTGACGTTGTCTATCTGTCGGCGATGGAAGAAGCCAAGTTCACGATCGCGCAGGCCAACGCGCCGTTCGATGAGAAGGGGCAATTGCTCAGCGATCTGGTGTCATGCCGGATTGCAGGCGACTTCGCCATGACTGCGCCGTCAAATGTTGAATTGATGGATGTCTCGCCCAAGCAGCTTGTTTCGGTTGCTGCGGCGCTTATTCCGTTCCTGGAAAACGATGACGCCAATCGCGCGCTGATGGGCTCGAACATGCAGCGTCAGGCTGTGCCATTGTTGCAGGCTGAGGCGCCGCTGGTCGGCACCGGCATGGAAGCAGTGGTTGCGTATGATTCCGGCGCCGCAATCGGCGCACGCCGTTCGGGTGTCGTTGATCAGGTCGATGCAGAACGTATCGTTGTGCGTGTCCGTGAAGAAGTGGACGCATCACGTTCCGTGGTGGACATCTATAACCTGCGCAAGTTCCAGCGTTCCAACCAGAACACCTGCATCACGCAGCGGCCGCTGGTGAAGGTGGGCGACCGGGTGGAAGCGGGTGACATTATCGCTGATGGTCCGTCTACGGAGCTTGGCGAACTGGCGCTGGGGCGTAACGTGCTTGTCGCGTTCATGCCGTGGAATGGATACAATTTCGAAGACTCGATCCTGATCTCTGAACGTATCGTGCGCGACGACGTGTTTACCTCGATCCATATTGAGGAATTCGAAGTCATGGCCCGCGACACCAAGCTGGGGCCAGAAGAAATCACCCGCGACATTCCCAATGTGGGCGAAGAAAATCTGCGCGATCTTGATGAAGCAGGCATCGTGTATATAGGCGCAGAGGTAAACCCCGGTGATATTCTGGTCGGCAAGGTGACGCCCAAGGGCGAATCGCCGATGACGCCGGAAGAGAAACTTTTGCGTGCGATCTTCGGCGAAAAAGCTTCTGATGTGCGCGATACTTCGCTTCGGCTGCCGCCGGGTGTGGCGGGCACTGTCGTGGAAGTTCGGGTGTTCAACCGTCATGGCGTGGAAAAAGACGAACGCGCCATGGCCATTGAACGCGCTGAAATTGAAGCGCTGGCAAAAGACCGTGATGACGAACTGGCAATTCTCGAACGCAACATTTATGGCCGTTTGAGTGAACTGCTTGTTGGCAAGCAGGCGTCAGGCGGGCCAAAGGGGATGGCCGACGGCACCAAGATCACCGAGACGCTGCTGGAAGGCCTGCCGTCCCGCAAGTCCTGGTGGCAGATCGCGCTTAAAAACGAAAAAGCCATGTCGGAAGCCGAAACGCTGAAAAAGCAGTTCGACGATTCGACAGGCGCCGTGCAGGCGCGTTTCGAAAACAAGGTTGAAAAACTGCAACGCGGCGATGAATTGCCGCCGGGCGTGATGAAGATGGTCAAAATCTTTGTCGCTGTGAAGCGCAAGCTTCAGCCGGGTGACAAGATGGCCGGGCGTCATGGCAACAAGGGTGTGATTTCCAAAATCGTACCCATCGAAGATATGCCGTTCACGGAGGATGGCACGCATGTTGACGTTGTGCTTAATCCGCTTGGCGTGCCGAGCCGCATGAATGTCGGGCAGATTCTGGAAACCCATCTTGGCTGGGCCTGTGCGGGCCTTGGCAAGCAGATTGGCGCGGCGCTTGATGCCGTACATTCCGGGCGTTCCATGAGCATGCTCAAGGATGCGTTGCGTGTGGCGTATGACGACAAGATCTACAAGGAAGATATCGCGGTTATGACAGATGCGGAGCTTCTGGAAATGTCTGAAAATCTGCGCCGTGGCGTGCCGATTGCAACGCCGGTATTTGATGGCGCGCATGAGGCTGACATTGTCAACATGCTAGGCAAGGCGGGGCTGGATGCATCCGGCCAGGTCGAGCTGTATGACGGTCTGTCTGGCGATCTGTTCGACCGCAAGGTGACGGTCGGCTATATTTATATGCTGAAACTGCACCATCTTGTCGATGACAAGATCCATGCGCGCTCGATTGGGCCTTACAGCCTGGTTACGCAGCAGCCTCTCGGCGGCAAGGCGCAATTCGGCGGACAGCGTTTCGGTGAAATGGAAGTCTGGGCGCTGGAAGCATATGGCGCCGCCTACACATTGCAGGAAATGCTGACGGTCAAGTCGGACGACGTTGCCGGCCGCACAAAGGTTTATGAATCGATTGTGCGCGGTGATGAAACGTTTGAAACCGGCATACCAGAATCCTTTAACGTGCTGGTCAAGGAAATGCGCTCGCTGTCGCTGAACGTGAATCTTTTGACCAAGGAAGAATAGCCGCGCTGGATCATATCTTGAATGGTCAGTGAACGAACATTTTCCAAGCCTTGAAGTTAAGGCCAAGGAGTATCGAAAGATGAACCAGGAACTAGTAAATCTCTTCACCCCCGCAGGGCAAAAAGAGAACTTTGATCGTCTGCAAATCGCTCTGGCCAGTCCGGAGCGCATTCTGTCCTGGTCGTTCGGTGAAATTAAAAAGCCGGAAACGATCAACTACCGCACGTTCAAGCCGGAGCGTGATGGCCTTTTCTGCGCCCGCATCTTCGGGCCGATCAAGGACTATGAATGTCTGTGCGGCAAATACAAGCGGATGAAGTACAAGGGCATTATCTGCGAAAAATGCAATGTTGAAGTAACCTTGTCCAAGGTCCGGCGCGAGCGCATGGGCCATATCGAGCTGGCGTCGCCGGTTGCGCATATCTGGTTCCTGAAATCCCTGCCAAGCCGCATCGGCCTGATGCTCGATATGACGCTGAAGGATCTGGAGCGGGTATTGTATTTTGAGCAGTATGTCGTGCTTGAACCGGGCCTGACCCCGCTGAAGCCCAACATGCTTATCAACGAAGAAGAATTCCGCCGCGCGCAGGATGAATATGGTGATGATGCATTTACGGTAGGTATTGGCGCCGAGGCGATCCGTGAATTATTGATGGCAATCGATCTGGTTGCCCTGCGTGACCGTTTGCGCATTGAACTGTCCGAAGCGACAGGCGAAGCCAAGCCGAAAAAGATCGTCAAGCGGTTGAAGCTTGTTGAATCTTTCATCGAATCAAAAAACCGTCCCGAATGGATGATCCTGACCGTTGTGCCGGTTATTCCGCCGGAACTGCGCCCGCTGGTGCCGCTGGATGGCGGCCGTTTTGCGACATCGGATCTGAACGATCTGTACCGCCGGGTGATCAACCGTAACAACCGCCTGAAGCGGCTGATGGAACTGCGCGCGCCGGATATCATTGTGCGTAACGAAAAACGCATGTTGCAGGAATCGGTTGACGCGCTGTTTGATAATGGCCGCCGTGGCCGCGTCATTACCGGCGCGAACAAGCGTCCGCTGAAATCGCTTGCCGATATGCTGAAGGGCAAGCAGGGCCGCTTCCGTCAGAACCTGCTGGGCAAGCGCGTCGATTATTCCGGCCGTTCCGTGATTGTGGTGGGGCCGGAGTTAAAGCTGCATCAGTGCGGGCTGCCGAAGAAAATGGCGCTTGAACTGTTCAAGCCGTTTATCTATTCGCAGCTAGAAGCGCGCGGGCTTTCCAGCACCGTGAAACAGGCGAAGAAGCTGGTGGAAAAAGAACGCCCCGAAGTGTGGGACGTGCTTGATCAGGTGATCCGCGAACATCCGGTTATGCTGAACCGTGCGCCAACGCTGCACCGTTTGGGCATTCAGGCGTTTGAGCCGGTGCTGATCGAAGGCAAGGCAATTCAGCTTCATCCGCTGGTGTGCGCCGCATTCAATGCCGACTTTGACGGTGACCAGATGGCCGTGCATGTGCCGCTGAGCCTTGAGGCGCAGCTTGAAGCGCGCGTCCTGATGATGTCGACGAATAATATTCTGCGCCCGTCAGACGGCAAGCCGATCATCGTGCCCAGCCAGGATATCGTGCTTGGCCTTTATTACATGACCATCGAACGTCCCGGCGCACAGGGCGAAGGCATGATCTTCTCCAATCTGGGCGAGATCGAACACGCACTGGCCAGTAAATCAGTAACGCTGCATTCGCCGATCAAGGCGCGTCGCATCAGTGTTGATGCCGAAGGTAAAGAGTTTGTTGAACGTGTGGACACCACACCGGGGCGCATGATGCTGGGCGATCTGTTGCCACGCCATCCGCAGGTGCCGTTTAGTCTTATAAACCGCCTATTGACGAAGCGCGACATCAGTACGGTTATCGATGTGGTCTATCGTCATGCCGGGCAAAAAGAGACGGTGCTGTTCTGCGACCGCATCATGGCGCTTGGATTCCGTCACGCCTTCAAGGCCGGTATTTCGTTCGGCAAGGATGACATGGTGGTGCCAAAGGCCAAGACAAAAATGGTCGATGACACCCGTGCGCTGGCCAAGGAATATGAACAGCAGTATACGGATGGTCTGATCACCCAGGGTGAAAAATACAACAAGGTCATCGATGCCTGGTCAAAATGCACCGACCGGGTCGCCGATGAAATGATGGCGGAAATTTCGAATGCCGGTCTTGATGCGAATGGCAAGGCGAAGCCGTTGAACTCGATCTATATGATGGCGCATTCCGGTGCGCGTGGCTCCGCCGCGCAGATGAAGCAGCTTGCCGGCATGCGCGGGCTGATGGCGAAACCGTCGGGTGAAATCATCGAAACGCCGATCATCTCGAACTTCAAGGAAGGCCTTACCGTTCTTGAATATTTCAACTCAACGCATGGCGCGCGCAAGGGCCTTGCGGATACAGCGCTGAAGACCGCCAACTCGGGTTATCTCACGCGGCGTCTGGTTGACGTGGCGCAGGATTGCATCATCAAGGAGCAGGATTGCGGCACAAAGCGTGGCCTGAACGTATCGGCTGTTGTCGAAGGCGGCGAAATATTACAGCGGCTTGGGGATCGTATCCTTGGCCGTACCATATGTGATGATGTCATTCATCCGGTAAGCGATGTGGTTATGGCCAAGGCTGGGCAGGAGCTTAACGAAGCAACGGTTGAGTTGATCGAGGCAGCGGATATTCAAACCGTACGTATTCGCTCTGTGCTGACATGCGATTCCAAGGTTGGGGTATGCGCAAGATGTTATGGCCGTGATCTGGCCCGTGGCACACCGGTAAATATCGGTGAAGCAGTGGGTGTCATCGCCGCGCAATCGATTGGTGAGCCGGGAACACAGCTGACCATGCGCACCTTCCATATTGGCGGCACGGCGCAGGTGGCCGAACAATCCTTCATCGAAGCAACGCATGAAGGCGTGTTGCAGATTGAAAATAAGAATCTGGTGGCTGATCGCAATGGCCGTCAGGTCGTGCTCAGCCGCAACTGCATTCTGGCGATTGTCGATGATAACGGCCGTCAGCGCGCCACGCACAAAGTGCCCTATGGCACCCGCCTGCTGGTCAAGGAAGGCGGCAGGATCACCAAGGGGCTGCGCCTGTGCGAATGGGATCCCTATACGCTGCCGATCATTACGGAAAAATCCGGTACGGTTAAGTTTGTCGATCTTGTCGATGGTATTTCTGTGCGCGATATGGTGGACGATGCAACTGGCATCACCAACAAGATCGTTATCGATTGGCGCTCTGCGCCCAAGGGCGGCGATCTGAAGCCGGGTGTGGCGCTGGTCGATAAAAAGGGTATGCCCGTCAAGCTGGGTACTGGCGATCTTGATGTGCGCTATCTGCTGTCGGTGGATGCGATTCTATCGGTTGAAGATGGCGACGAGGTTGCGGCGGGCGACGTGCTGGCGCGTATTCCACGCGAAAGCGCCAAGACCCGCGACATCACCGGCGGTCTGCCCCGTGTGGCGGAACTGTTCGAGGCCCGGCGTCCGAAAGATCATGCGGTGCTGGCTGAAATGGACGGCATCGTCAAATTTGGCCGCGACTACAAGAACAAGCGCCGAATCATTATTGAGGCGGCGGATGATCCCTCGGTGTTCAGTGAATATCTGATCCCCAAGGGCAAGCATGTGGCCGTGCAGGAGGGTGACTTCATCCGCAAGGGCGAGTTCCTGCTGGATGGCAACCCGGCCCCGCACGACATTCTGGCGATCCTGGGTGTAGAGGAGCTGGCTAACTATCTGGTGCAGGAAATCCAGGAAGTTTACCGCCTGCAGGGCGTGCCCATCAACGACAAGCATATAGAGGTGATTGTCCGCCAGATGCTGCAAAAGGCCGAGGTCACCAATCCAGGTGAAACGACCCTGCTGAAGGGCGAACAGATCGATCGTCTGGAACTGGACGAAATCAACGAGAAAGTCGTTGCCGAAGGCCGCAAGCCGGCGGAAGCCGTTCCGGTTCTGCTGGGGATCACCAAGGCGTCCCTGCAAACCCGCTCGTTCATCTCGGCGGCGTCCTTTCAGGAAACGACTCGAGTGCTTACCGAAGCCGCCGTGGCCGGGAAAGTCGATTATCTCTCGGGACTTAAGGAAAACGTCATTGTTGGCCGCCTGATTCCGGCGGGTACCGGCGCCCTGATTAACGAAATGAAGGCCATCGCCATCAAGCGCGATCAGGAGATCCTGAGCGAGCAGAAAGTGGTCAAAGGGGCCATTACCAGCGCTGGCGACCAGGTCCGGGCCGACGCCGAGGCTGTCTTCGCCAAGGCTCCGGCAGCGGGTGAATAGATAAGCTTAAATAAAAACAGGCAGTGTTGAAGAAAAATGCTTGTTATGGGTTGACGAAAGATAAAGGCGCGGATAATGTCCGCGCACTTTCAGGCCATGGTCGTAGGGACCGAATCTTCGGAACCTAAACACTGTCCGGAAGCGAAATAGAAGAGTTTTGGCGCATGAGCGGGTGAACAGCCCATTCCTCTGCAAGTAACCCAGGATAGGGACGGCAAGTGTCGTCCTCTGTCCTGTTTGTGATTTTTGTTATTGTTTTTGTTGCTCTAGGACATGGGAAAGCGATCTTAATGCCGACAATCAACCAATTGGTTCGCAAGCCACGCAAGGCCCCGGTAAAACGGAACAAGGTGCCTGCTCTGGAGGCGTGTCCGCAAAAGCGCGGCGTCTGTACGCGCGTGTACACGACAACGCCGAAAAAGCCGAACTCGGCGCTGCGTAAGGTTGCCCGTGTGCGCCTGACCAATAAATTCGAAGTCACCAGCTATATTCCGGGCGAAGGCCATAATCTGCAGGAGCATTCGGTCGTGATGCTTCGCGGCGGCCGCGTAAAGGATTTGCCCGGTGTGCGTTATCATATCATTCGTGGTGTCCTTGACACCCAGGGCGTTAAGAACCGGCGTCAACGCCGTTCTAAATACGGCGCCAAGCGGCCGAAATAGTATCAGAGAGATCGATAGCAGATATGTCACGTCGTCATCGCGCAGAAAAACGAGAAGTCCTTCCCGACGCCAAATTTGGCGATATCGTGCTCACGAAGTTTATGAACTCGCTGATGTATCAGGGCAAGAAATCGACGGCGGAAAGCATTACCTATGGTGCGTTTGAAATTGTCGAACGCAAGATCGGCCGTAGCCCGGTTGAGGTGTTTCGTGATGCGCTTGAAAACATCAAACCAAATGTCGAAGTGCGCTCGCGGCGCGTTGGCGGCGCCACCTACCAGGTTCCGGTAGAAGTGCGTAACGAACGCCGTCAGGCTCTGGCAATCCGCTGGCTGATTAATGCAGCCCGCGCACGCAATGAAAATACAATGGTCGAGCGTCTGTCCGGCGAATTAATGGACGCTGTAAATAATCGGGGAGCGGCAGTGAAGAAGCGTGAAGACACCCATCGGATGGCGGACGCCAACCGGGCTTTCTCGCATTATCGCTGGTAATCAATTTAAAGTCTGAAGGTTCCCGATCATGTCCCGCAAAACCCCACTCGAACATTACCGTAATATCGGCATCATGGCGCATATTGACGCCGGCAAGACGACGACGACGGAGCGTATCCTGTATTATACCGGGGTCAGCCACAAGATCGGCGAAGTGCACGAAGGCGCCGCGACGATGGACTGGATGGAGCAGGAACAGGAACGCGGCATCACCATTACTTCGGCTGCGACGACCTGCTTCTGGCGTGACTACCGCATCAATATTATCGACACCCCCGGCCATGTGGATTTCACGATTGAAGTAGAGCGCAGCTTGCGCGTGCTTGATGGCGCGGTGGCGGTGTTTGACTCGGTTGCAGGCGTGGAGCCGCAGTCCGAAACCGTCTGGCGTCAGGCCGACAAATATAATGTTCCGCGCATTTGTTTTGTGAACAAGATGGACCGCATCGGCGCGGATTTCTATCGCTGCGTTGAAATGATCAAGGACCGTCTGGGCGCTATTCCGGCGGTGCTGCAATTGCCGATCGGATCGGAATCCGCGTTTGTCGGCGTTGTCGATCTGCTGAATAACCGGGCCATCATCTGGAAAGATGAAAGCCTTGGCGCCGAATTTGAATATGTCGCAATTCCCGCCGACATGGCGGACGAAGCTGCTGACTATCGCGCCCAACTGGTTGAGCTGGTGGTTGAACAGGATGAAGCCGCACTCGAAGCCTATCTTGAAGGCACGGAACCCAGCGTGGAAACATTACTGGCCTGTATCCGCAAGGGTACTGTTGGCGGCAAGTTCGTTCCGGTAATTTGCGGCTCCGCGTTCAAGAACAAGGGCGTGCAGACATTGCTGGACGCCGCCGTTGATTTTCTGCCCTCGCCTCTGGATGTTCCCTTTATCCAGGGTACCGTGCCGGATTCGGACGAAGTCGTAGAACGTCGCCCCGATGATGCAGAGCCAGTGGCGGCCCTTGCATTCAAGGTAATGAACGATCCGTTTGTGGGTTCGCTGACATTTGTGCGGCTTTATTCCGGTACGCTGGAAGCGGGCATGACGGTGCTGAATTCGCGCCGTGGCCACCGTGAACGTATTGGCCGTATGCTGCAAATGCATGCGGACAAACGCGAAGAAGTCAAGACAGCAGTTGCCGGTGATATTGTGGCGCTGGCAGGTCTGAAAAACACTATTACCGGTGATACGCTTTGCGATACGGTCAAGGTGGCCATCCTGGAAAGCATGGAATTCCCGGACCCGGTTATCGAAGTGGCCGTCGAACCAAAGACCAAAGCCGATCAGGAAAAAATGGGCGTCGCGCTCAATCGGCTGGCCCAGGAAGACCCTTCCTTCCGCGTCTCCAGCGATCCGGAATCCGGCCAGACCATCATCAAGGGCATGGGCGAGCTGCATCTCGATATTATCGTCGATCGCATGCGTCGCGAATTCAAGGTTGAGGCCAATGTCGGCGCGCCGCAGGTGGCGTATCGCGAAACAATTAACAAGACTGTCGAGGTCGATTACACCCACAAAAAGCAGACCGGTGGTTCGGGGCAATTTGCCCGCATCAAGATCCGTCTTGAAGCGCTGGAACCCGGCAGCGGCGAGCATTTTGAAAACAAGGTTGTCGGCGGTTCGGTGCCGCGTGAATATATTCCGGGCGTGGAAAAAGGCGTGATGAGCGTCAAGGACAGCGGCGTTCTCGCCGGCTTCCCGGTTATCGATTTTCAGGTCACGTTGCTCGATGGCGCCAGCCATGACGTGGACTCCAGCGTGCTGGCGTTTGAAATTGCGGCGCGCGCTGCGTTCCGTGAAGCAGTGCAAAAGGCCGATCCGAAATTGCTCGAACCGATCATGCGGGTCGAAGTGGTGACGCCGGAAGATTATATGGGCGACGTGATCGGCGATCTGAACAGCCGCCGTGGCCAGATTGGCGGCACGGAATCGCGCGGCAATGCCGCCGTCATCAAGGCGATGGTGCCGCTCGCCAACATGTTTGGCTATGTGAACAATTTGCGCTCCATGAGCCAGGGGCGCGCGCAATACACAATGCACTTTGACCACTATGAAGCCGTGCCGCAGCACGTTTCAGCAGAGGTCATTGCAAAACTGGCGTAATAATTTGTCCATTCAACGGACAGCAGGTTAAGGACTGGAACCTCAGGGTTCCCAAAGCGGAGACAAAGAACATGTCGAAAGAGAAGTTTGCGCGCACGAAGCCGCATTGCAACATTGGCACGATTGGGCATGTTGACCATGGCAAGACGTCATTGACGGCTGCGATTACGAAGGTGCTGGCCGAGACGGGCGGCGCGACGTATACGGCGTATGACCAGATTGACAAGGCTCCGGAAGAAAAGGCGCGCGGGATCACGA
>Ga0209867_1000157_pt1 | contig 15766 bp, 31 predicted proteins | sample GWRWmT4_4Nov14_FD_187197 | JGI IMG/M metagenome (GOLD analysis project Ga0209867, IMG submission 187197) | Sand microcosm microbial communities from a hyporheic zone in Columbia River, Washington, USA - GW-RW T4_4-Nov-14 (SPAdes) (version 2) | ecosystem: Engineered > Artificial ecosystem > Sand...
GGCGAAACAGACCTCAAGACACTAGCAATGGCAGCAGTAGCTGGCTTTGCTGGTCCAGTACTCAAGTGGCTAGATGCTTCATCTACAGAGTTTGGTCGTGGGTCTAAGTAACCCATCAGCGCGAGGCAAACTAAGAGGCTCACCCCGAAAGGGGTGGGCTTCTTTTTTTATGTCTAAAATATGCCAGAGTTGCTGTCACCTGATAGGTGAGTCTTGAGCCGGTGGCAGTTAGCGCACAAGGTCTGTAGATTGTGTGGCTCATTATTAAAACGATCACCGTCTATGTGGTCTACATCTAACTGACTGATGTGTACTGGTATGAACCCACACTGTAGACATTCTGTGCCTTTATGTCTAGCGTATGGATAGACGGTGTTGTTGTAGTTAATCTTCCATATGGTACGGCATCTGTATCTACCAGCCAGCGGTCTTTTCTTATCTCGCAGTTTGATCTTTGTTGGGCCACAAACAGAGCACGTGGCAGTGCGTTCTTCTTCGTTATGATTACTGAGCTTGTGCTGCATCTTTGTCTACTGGACAGGGTACAACTACTAGATTCCCGCAGTTGACACAGGTTGCATCTAAGAAGTACCAAACTAGCTCGTAGTCTTCAAAGGCTGCCATAACACTAAAGACTTGGGAGCCACACGGACACACGTGAAGTGGTCCTAAACCCCGCAGATCGGTCCCGAAAGGCTCAGGAAGGGCATTCCTACGCCATCTAAACGATGGCAGGGTTGGTAGACGGAACCGCACGGTTACTGTACGGTTGGTACCGTTGCGCCCATTAAGGGCGCCCACCCGTTTAATTCGCCTCACGGCTCATATGGTAGTGCCTAGTATGTGTCGCTACGCGACGACACGCCGTAGGGATGATAGCCTTCCAGTATGACAACAATCGCAGCGATAGAGGGTATTGATTACGCGGTCCTAGTAGCTGACTCACAGATCACCGAGGACAACTTAGTAACGTTAGCCGTTACTACTCCCAAGATCGTTGAGGTTGGTAAGTATCTTATCGGTATCTCAGGTGATACACGACCAGGTGACATCCTTGCGTATAACTGGAAGCCACCGCTGTATCGTGGTGAAGACCCAGCACAATTTATGGGTAAGAAGGTTATACCCAGTATCAACCAAGCATTTACAGACAACAACTACGACTACAACAAGGTGGACAAAGATGGTGGCTTCGATTATCTCATTGCTTTTAACGGCAATATCTTTCGTATTGCTTGTGATCTCTCTTTTTTCCAAGCAAATCACGGAGCGTACGGTATTGGTAGTGGGGGCCAGCTTGCTCTTGGCTATCTGTATTCAATTGTCAAGCCTGATATGGACCTAGCCTACGCAAAGAGACACGCCCGTAAAGCAGTAGAGATCGCGTCGGTCCTTGACGCAAACACTGGTAAGCCTTTACAGTTGGTAGTCCAAGAACGGTTCTAGGAGGAGCTATGACAATAAAAGAAATAGGAATGGGCAAGTGGCTAAGTTATGGTCGGATGTCTGGGTTTGGTATTGGTTTTAGCATCAACAGATATTTTATTGATGTGCAACTTGGGTTCTGGTATATAGGATTTGAGTTCTAATGGAGTTTAATACATTTGATTATGTAGAGCCTGAGTTCAAAGATGTTATAGCAACAGGTGAATACGCTGCACACTACTGGTTCGACCAGGGTTGGAAGGCGTGTAGACTTGCGTTCCTATTACACGACAGGGCTAACAATGACAGCAACTGATCCAAAAGAACTATTACTTACTGCACTACGTGCAGGCGATGCGAAGCGTTCACGATCTACACAAGTACAGATTGGTCCATCAGAGGTAGGTGGCTGTCGCCGTAAGGTGTGGTACCGAATTAACGATCAACCTGAAACTAATGATGGTGAGTTAAAGCTCGCTGCAATTATGGGTACTGCTATTCACGCAGAGATTGAAAGAGCACTAGCAGATAATCCAGATGTTCTGATTGAAACAGAAGTTGAATACAACGGAATGAAAGCACACATTGACTGTTTCGTACCTGGTACTGGTGATGTGATTGACTGGAAGACAAGCAAGGTCCGGAACCTTTCTTACTTTCCAACCAATCAGCAACGGTGGCAGGTACAGCTATACGGCTACCTCCTAGCTAACAACGGCTATGCGGTCAACCGAGTGTCACTGGTAGCAATTGCCAGGGACGGGGACGAAAGAGATGTCAAGGTTCACACCGAAGACTACAATGAGTCCATTGCACTAGAAGCACTCGGTTGGCTAGCGGCTGTTAAAGAAGCTAAGGAAGCACCAGCACCAGAGAAAGACGCAAGTTACTGTCAGTTCTACTGCAAGTACTATGACGCAAGTGGGCAGATGGGATGCGTTGGTCTAAAAAAAGAACGTATACCAGTCAGTGATGTAATCATTACTGATGCAGACATTGACAAGAACGCACTGCTGTACTTACAGTTAGCAGGAAAGATTAAAGAGCTAGAGACACAACAAGATTCTTTGAAGGCATCCTTTGAAGGAATGATGGGTACTACTAATTCAGGTATAGAACTAAGTTGGACAACTGTTAAAGGGCGCGAGTCAGTTGACAGTGAGCAGGTAGAAAAACTATTAGGGTTTGTCCCTAAGAAGGTAGGAGTTGAGAGTCAGCGACTATCAGTAAAACAAAGTGGAGGCAAGTAAATGGCTACAGAAGGAACTAAGTATCAGATCAACTACAAGTTACACGATGGAACACTCATCAACTTGTACGCAGCAACAGTTCAAGAATTAGAATCAGGTCTTACCGATCTATCTATGGTTGCAACACTTATTAAGTCAACGGGAAAAGAACTTGGCGGCGTTCCAACACAACCGGCCCCAAGCGTAGAGTCAATCGCGCAGTCATTCAATGCAGGCCCAGTGCAATCAGCACCAGCACCGTCGGGTAACGGTAATACTTGCCGTCACGGTGCAATGTCACTGCGTTCAGGTGTAGGACAAAAGGGTCCGTGGTCAGGTTATATGTGTGCAGCACCCAAAGGTGCGCCGGATAAGTGCGACACCATCTGGGTTCGATGACAAATGCGGGAGCCAAGTAGATACGAAGCTCCTACTTGTGCAACTGTCGGAGGTGACTTCTGGTTTCCTGATAAAGAACAGGGACCACTAAGCCTAGCTGATGGTCAGTATGCAAAATCAATTTGTAGAGGTTGTCCCCACCGCAAAGAATGTGCTGAGTGGGGAATAACCAAAGAGAACTTTGGTATATGGGGCGGTCTATTTCCAAGAGAACGCTTCCGTATTCGTCAACAACGAGGCATTAGATTGAATCAGGAGGACGGCGTTGCTTAATCTTTCCCGCGCTTGGAGTGGAGTGTTTACCAAAGCAACACCACTACCTGATGTGTGGCGTGGGTTAGCGGCAGAAGGTATTAAGTTTCGCAGAGGCCAGGTATGTATGGTAGCTGCAGCACCTAATGCTGGTAAGTCTATGTTCGCTCTGATCTATGCAATTAAAGCCACCGTTCCTACACTTTTCTTCTCCGCAGATACTGATACGACTACGGTAATGATGAGATCTGTTTCGCATTTATCAGGTCACTCACAAGTAACAGTAGAGGCAAACCTTTCTAACAATAGCCACTATTACGATGCACACTTCAAAAGACTTTCACACATCAAGTGGGTCTTTGATTCATCTCCAAACATTGACGACTTGGAGTTAGAGATCAGGGCCTACGTTGAACTCTTTGGACAGCCACCTGAGTTGATTGTCATTGATAATTTAATGAACATAACCGCTGAGACGGACAACGAGTGGGCTGGACTGAGAGCAATTATGATGGAGCTACACGATATGGCACGTAAGACTGAGGCCTGTGTAGTAGTGCTCCACCACGTATCAGAACAGTCAGAGTATGGGTCACCTACTGCCCCACCTCATCGCAGAGCAATTCACGGAAAGGTCAGTCAGTTACCTGCACTGATACTTACACTGGGCTACGACCCAACGCAAGGAATACTCAAGGTTGCACCAGTAAAGAATCGCTTTGGCGCACACACTGCAGATGGCAGTAGATATGCACAGCTATTGGTAAACTATGCAGCAGTACAGATAGGCGACCAAGATGAATTTGGTTGGATGCTAAGGAAAGATACGATTGCAGGATACCAAGGAGGGTATAATGTCTGAACAGTTATCAAATAAATACAGAGACAATCTAAGGATTGATGCAGTGCGTGATGCTAGTAATGCACTGCGTTCAGAACTAGATGCTATCAAGGTAGACCTAACCAACTTCGTTGGTGCGCTGCTGCAATCTGGTGTTGTTGAATTAGTTAAAGATGAAGAAGGTAATGTCATCTATAAGATCAACAAGGTTGTATTGGTAGATGAGTCAGTACAACAAGACTAAAGGTTCTCAGTTTGAGACAGATGTAATGAAGTGGCTCCGCAAATCCGGTGTCATTGCAGAACGTCTGACTAAAGCTGGGGCAAAGGATGAGGGCGACATCGTTACTGTTATCGCGGGAGAAACCTATATCCTTGAACTCAAGAACAGGCAGACCCTTTCACTGCCTGAGTTCTGGAGAGAAGCGCAAGTTGAGGCGCTTAACTATGCTAAGGCTAGGGGTCTTGGGGAAGTTCCACTGTCTTATGTAATAGTTAAGCGTCGCAACGCATCAATAGATCAGGCTTGGGTAATCCAAGACCTAGCACAGTGGTTAAAGGAGAAGCAGTAATGGCACACGTAGCACAATGGTATGCAAATGAACGCCCAAGTTTTTCTTTTTATTGTCCTTGTGGTTTAGCTATCACAGGACAAAGTGAAAAAGGTTTGCGTACTCTAGTAGAAAGACATAAGGAAAAAGCAATCTTTCATCAAGAAATCAAAGGAGAAGAATAATGCCAGTACCAGGTGGAGAAATAACAACAACAGAGATACTAATACCAGTAGAACCAGTAGTAGAAGAAGCAGAAGATGATTTGCCAGAACTGTCATAAGGCAGGAGAAGAGAACACTCTTACTCACTACAAGCGTTCAGCTCAGTGGCACGATAAGTGTGATGATAAGGGGTGTGTATGCCAGCACAAGACTGGTCCAGGGTACGTAAAGCGGGACGGTATAAGGGTGCCATTGATGCAAATACAATCCCCATAGCTCCCATTGTCCAGCACTTCGGCGGTGAAGTAAGAGAAGGTAAGAGCGCATCAGTGAGATGCTGCCTACATAGCGACAGTCGCAGGTCTGCTGTTATGAATACCTACGACAACCTGTACTTCTGTCACACCTGCGGTAAGGGTGGCAATGCAGCTAACTTAGTGTGCATACTAGAGAACTTGGAGTTTAATGATGGCCTCAAACGTGCAGTCGAAATTGCTACTGGAAGCGGCGCAACAATACGCCCAAGCAATAAGTCCCGAAGCACTGGCCGTACTAAACGCACGTGGGATCTCTGAAGAGACAGCAGGACTGTTCCAACTAGGAACTATTACAAACCCAATCAACGGTCACGAGATGTATGAAGGGTGGCTATCTATTCCCTACCTTACTGCATCTGGTAGTTGTGTTGGCTTTAAGTTTAGACGATTAGATGATGCCAAGCCTAAGTATGGATCTCCTACTGGGCAGAAGGCACATCTGTATAATGTTTGTGACATCACTCTTGACTCACCACACATCGTTGTATGTGAAGGTGAACTAGATGCGATAGTCACTAGCGGAGAGCTTGGGATACCAGCAGTGGGAGTACCAGGTGTTGCAGCCTGGAAGCCACACTTTCCTAAGCTCTTTGCAGGGTATGAAACTATCTTTGTTGTCGGTGACAATGATGTTAAAGAGGATGGCTCTAACCCTGGAGCAGAGTTTGCTAAGCGCGTGGCGAATGAGGTAATGAACTCACAGATTGTTACACTACCCCCAGGTATGGACATCAATGATTATTACTTAGCCAATGGTATTGATGCCACGCGGAAGTTACTGATAGGGGAGTCGAATGTATGATGATGACAGAGAACGAGTGGGTCATAATGCTACAGACTTTGCAGCATATGGGCTTTCACATCTTGCAACAGGACCGAGCAACACAACTGATACTCATACGCCCACAACCAACCCGTTAGTAGATCACGCTGCGGTTACTGGCTATCGTGGGCAAGGTGTTGCAACTGAGGACTTAACATCTTTCATTGAGTCCTTCGCATCCCTTCGTGCTCACCGTGTCAAAGGTGTGGGCCACGAGCAGTACTCACACGCAAAGGGACAGAAGTTTGAGTCCTTTACTACATCAGACACCATCAGAGAATTGATTGAAGAGCTGGCTGATGCTAGCAATTACATAGACTTCCTTGCCATCAAGCTGCTGAACATACAGCACACTATAGATCGGGTGTTACCAGACTGTGACTGAACTGCATCCAGTAATCTATGACCTCGTGCCTAGCGTTGCTAACACTATCCATCGCAGGTATAAGAACCACGTTGAGCGTGATGACATCAAGCAAGAGCTGATGGCGTGGGCTATGACTAGGGTAGAAGATCACATCATTGATCTAATGGAACCTATCGAAGAGCGACGCAGACATAACGAGCAGCGCATTGCGTGGCAGATGAAGCGTGCAGGAGAGCGCTACGCACGCAAGGAGAAGGCTGCTAAGTCTGGCTATCAGACCAATGATGAGGCTTACTACGAGTCAGCTACGCTTGGTCAGTTGCTACCCTTTGTTATTGCATCAGTCATAGATGGCACAGTATTAGAGCAGGCACAAGAGATGATCTCAGATGGGCAACCTAAAGGTTCATCCTCTCCAGCAGAAGGTGGCAACCTGCTTGCTAACCTCATTGACATCAAGAATGGTTTTCTTAAACTAGACCAAGAGGACCAGACTCTATTGCGTATGCGCCATCACGAGAGCTTCACCCTGCAACAGATAGCACAAGTACTAGAGTGTGCTATCTCTACCGCAGATCGTAGGTGTGCTCAGTCCCTGCGTAGGTTGCAGGATAATCTAGGTGGGGTTAGTCCCTGGCAATGAACGAAGAGTTGTTATTTGCCTTCTTGCGCGAGGGTTTGTACCCTGATCTAGTAAAGTCTGAGGGCATCTTTGATGCCTATGACTGTATCTCTAGGCAAGCAGGTCACTACATAGAGTTAAAGTGCAGGGCTGTTCACTACAATACCTTGCTGATTGAAGAGATGAAGTATCGCAAGCTCATCACCCAAGCTGCAGAGCGTGATCTTGTCCCCTACTACATCAACTCCACCCCGCTTGGTATCTTCTCCTTTGATCTAATGGATTTACCGGAGCCAGTATGGTTTAATCACCAGATGCCTGCGAGTACAGAGTTTGATCGTGTTGAGAAGATTGAGAAGTTAGTAGGTTACTTACCCATAGATGAGGCGGTGCAGCTCTAATGCAGTATGACTATCGTTGCCCTGATTGCAATAGTGAATTAACTATAGAGCGGTCTATCCACGAGGAACCTCGTGAGCCTTCTTGCTTTGATTGCCACATACCAATGATCCGTAAGTGGGACTCTCCCGCCGTCACCTTTAAGGGTAAAGGTTTCTATAGTAATGGCGGGTAAAGCAAAACCCCACCAGCAAATGGACTGATGGGGCTTTGTTGCTAGGCGGAAAGGGTTAGAAACACCCAGCAAGGTTAGTAAGTAATTGCTTACCTATAGTGTAAGTATACACAGGTGGGATCGCTTCTACTAATTCTCCCCAGATCATCCAGTCAATTCCCATTGACTCGCGTGCTTGCTCTATCGTCTTTGCAGTGTGTCCACCTTTAGGTATCTCATCACGCATAGATCCATAGATACCAACAGGCTTGCCTTGCTTCTTATGCTCACACACTGAGCCTGTTAGTTGCAGGTTAGACTCAAAGAGTCTATGTCTGCGTACCTTCAGATCAAATGATGATCCACAAAATTGCACTGGGTTCATCAACGGCGCACCTGGAACGTTCTCAATCACATAAGGTTTGCCACTAGCAATCAACGCCTCTCGTGTCTGAGGTATCAGATCTACCTTGTCCGTGCTCTTGCCCTGAGCATTACGTAGATGCTGAGTGCGTGAGTGTGTCTGACAAGGTGGGCTAGCTGCAATCACATCAAAGGTACGCAAGTAATCTAGGTCTTGCAGTATCTCTAAGCAATCTGCTTGTATAAAGGTAAAGGGATAACGCTTCTGCTTCTTGATGTCAATGCCAGTAACCTCAAAGCCAGCATCAGCGTAGCCCTTGCTCGCCCCCCCTGCCTTACAATAAAGGTCAAGGAGTTTCATCAGTACCATCCTCTCCGGTCTGAGTGTTGGAGAGCACGGCAGAAACTTCCTGAGTAACGGTGTTCAATGTATCGCACAGCGTGGAGGATTTGGATACTAGGGTCGCTACTTTTCTCTCTAAGCAACTGAGCAATTCCGTAAGCGCTTGATCGTTTGTTGTCTGCGAGGTGGTCAAGCCTGCTCTCACGGGTCCATAGGGTGATGGCACACTTTCCCTGTTGGTCGTTGTATCCGAGGGCGTTGAGGTAACTAATGATAAGTGCCTTGTTCTCACGCTTCTCCTCCATTGTAGCCTTCGTCCGAGCTGTCATAATCGGTACGTCCGGCGACATCTGGGACGGCGTTCGCTCGTGTATGGATAGCAATAGTAAGCCTACTATCAGCGTTAATAATCCAGCTCTTGCCCTCTTGCTCATCAAAACTCCTTTGTTCATCAAGCAACTGCTTGTATGTGTCTGGGTATAGGTGTGCTAGACGCACGAGTGCCTTGTCTCTTGCCCTTCTATAGTTACGGTAGTGGATAGATTGCTTGCCACTTACTTCTTTACTCTCCATTGATCTTGTCCTCCCACACTATAAGTACATAGGCTACCAGCATTACTACGATTATCCCTAGTACCAATCTCATAACCCTACCTCCCTCGCCTGTTGGATAAGGTCGGTTACATCTATCGTCTGCCCTACTAGATGAGCGTCCTCCTCATCACTATCCCACGCACTTATCAACAGGCGTGAGCCTACAGGGGCTAGGAATAGCCATTGGATAGCCTCTATGCAGCTAGCCCCGCCCCAGGTGTTCTCTCCCCCTGGCTCTACCACTTCATAGAATAGGATCAGATCTGATTTAGGTGGGTGAATGGTGTAGATGTTATTCATTTATAGCCTCCGTAACAATAGGGCAAGGATAAGGTACATAAGTGCTAAACGAACTACACTCTGTACATAATCCATAGCTAGGCGTGTGTCGTTCTAGTATCAAAGATCTACTATCGGGGTAATGCGCCTTAGTAATAAACTCTCTACTCACTCTCGTCCCCTTCCTCTAGTCCAAACAGGCGCGATAGCGCACTATTGGCACGCTCTAGGTTCTTGATAGCTCGTGCTATCTCCTCCTGTTGTAAGTCTATCTCAGCCTGATTAAGACACAGATCCACCTTAGCCTTTAGGTATTCCTCATTCATCGCATTACCTTTCCAAACGCTAGTAGTTCTCCCTCTTTACTGTACTCAGCATCACAATTACCACAATAAACCGCACCACACTTGCACTCGTGGTCATCAGTATCCATTGAGTAAATCTGCTCGCTCTCGCATTGACTACACTTATTCATTACCCTCTCCCTCGCTAGTGGGTAGTACTCTACCTTTGAATTGTGTCTCAACTATCTTAATACTCTCTTCCCCTATGAATAAATTATCCCAATTCCATAGGCGCGGGTCACCGTCATAGGTATCTATCTCAATAGTTACTAACCACTTATCTTTCATTACCATTGAGCCCTCTCTAATCGGTACATCATCTCTCTACCACTCTTGCTTACTATGTCTGCAAGATCCATAGTAATATCATCCCAATCGGTAAAGTCTGCAAGATAATCTTCTAGTAGAGACTTTAGCTCTTGTCCATAGGCGTATGCTTCATCTACGCTCTCATATTTATTCCACGAATTATCGCTACCGCTAGCCGTGGCCCTCTCTTCCAATTTATTTAGTACCTCTTTACGGTCCGATAGTTTACCCTCTAGTGCTGTAACTACCTCGCTGCACTTATCCTTATCGAATTGTGCAATATATTCTTGAGCCATACTTGCATAGGTGTTAACGCTTAGTAGATCAATCATTACTCTACCTCGCATTCACAATAGTGACCGTCCGTGTAGCAGACATAGAGCCCGCTAAAGTGTGTACGGTAACCGTAACTACGGTATCCCTCGCTATCTTGCACGTAGTATCTACCGTGCATATCTTGCTTAGCTCCGGCTATCTCGCGCTCTCTCTCTAAAGTACTCATAATCTAACCCTTTCGCTATCTATCTCACTAACCCTTAGTAAGATACTACCTTACTCTACCGTATTAGGATAGAATAAGATAGTACACCACTAAATTAGATTACACGCATAGGCATAAGCAAGGCCCGCCACTCTACTTTAGTAACCGGTAAGTGAATAATCATAGGCTTACCCTTACCGGTAAACTCTACGCGTACCGCGTTACCCTTACCGGCTATCTTCGCATAATCAGCGAATAGGGCCGGGTTAAATGCGATCTCACCTAGTGGCTCTCTCTCGCTCTTGTTAAGTAGGTCATTAAAGGTAGCCGGGTAGTTCGCGTCTAACAATTGAACCGTGATAGAGCTACCGGTTACGCTCACGTTTAATAGGTCACCGATACGGTTAAGGGTTACGCGTGATACCTTGTTGCTCTTGCATAACTCTATGACTCGCTTAACATCACTTAGTGAGATTAGGCTCTTGCTTAACTGCCCGTGCTCTACCTCTATCTTACCCTCTATCAATCGGTATCTATCGGTAGCCCGTGCCACTAAATAGCCCGCTCCCTCTCCCTCTAACTGCACACTATTGAGTGAGTGTAGGCTCTTATCCTTACTAGAGTGAGTACTCGCTCCCTCTAATAGTTCCACTAGTGCCGCATTCTGTACCTCTACGGTATCGGTTAGGATCTTGCTCTCTTGTACTGTAGTCATATTGAACCCTTATTCTCTTAGTTATCCGGCTAGGTACCGGCCCGCTCTCTCTCACCGTCTATCAGCAAGAGAGAGCGAGTCACCTACCTAGTGAACTCTTTACTAAAGCACTCTAACATCGTACCGATACAGTAACCCTCTCCCGGCACGTACCACACTCTCGCGCTCACCCATATAATAAGAGCGGTTAGAGCAAAAGCTGCAGGGATATAGATAAGCACTAAGCGGCCGCGCTTAGTTAGCCCTCTCACTCTAAGCCCTCCACGATAGAGCGTGCATAGTCATAGGCCGGTTCGCTCTCTAGTACCGGAGTAGTGGCGGTATCGAACCAATCGCTGAACCGATAGGTCACGCTCACAATATCGCTACCTATATGCTTAATCTCTAGGTAACTACTAGGCCCGCCATAGGATAGGCAGACTACGGTTAGCGTGTACTTATCAATAGATAGGGCCGGGTCATCGAAATACTCACTACTCTCCGGGTTAGAGTAGAGCGCGGTTAGGTCATCGTTAAGAGACTTTAGAGAGTCCTTAATTCTATCCTGGCACGTAGGATGAACCTTTACTGTAGTCATTACTTAACTCCCTTTATTAGGTTAGTAGTCTGCTCCCATAGTTTACTTACGATTAGTTCAATATCACCCAAGTCATCGAAAGAGTCTGCATAGGTGTTAGTACCTTGTAAATCAAAGTCATTCCAAGAGTAGCCCGTGTCTGTATCAAGTGACTCACCAAAGGCTATCTCCGTGCCATTACTTAATACGATAGATACGTAGCCGGGATACTGCCATTCTACTTTAGATCCCTCCGGAGCAGTCTCTTTAATCTTGCTCATAATCTCTTGGATGCCCCAAGTATTAGCACTCTCAACATCATCGAATTCGCCTAGTTTAATAGTCATTACTTATTACCTCCGATTAGATTAGTGGTGTAGTCAACATCATCACCGTCTACAGTTACAGGCTCTTCAATCTGGGCTATAACCTGCATTCTTAGCGTGTCTAATTCAATCTCACTTAGTGCTCTATCTGTAGTAAATACAAGATTTATAGAATAGATATTCATTACTTATCCTTATCCATTAAAGCGGTTTAGGTAGGTGGCTTTAATAAGTAAAGAGTAAGGGACTATTCCCTATAGTGCAAGGCCATAACTGCTGCAGCTTTATAACGGTTAGGTAACGATTAGCCGGGTAACAAGGTAGACAGTTAGCGCGGTTATGTCTAGGATCTTAATACAGTAAGAGATTAGATAGCCGGCGATTATGTCCGGCGGTTAGCGGTTAGGGCTAGGCCTTGAGAGTTAAAGCGGTTACTTAATTAGGTAAGGGTTAGGTCAATAGGTAGCCGGAACTAGAGTCTGCCCTCCACGCTTTACCAAACACCATAGACATAAGCCCGCAGACTGTCCAACCCTTGACCTCTACCGCACGGTTAGACAGGAGACGGACACCCCCCATTGCTGAATTGTGTGCGTGGGTGGCCGTTACTCCCCAACAAAAAATATTTGCTAAAGTGAAAGCTGTAATATGGCTCTGACCTGCGGTTATATATACTGTGATGAAGGTCACATTCTAAAAGTCGGAAAACCAGTTCGTTTCCTGCCTTATATATAGTAAGGGGCTTTAATAGGAAAGGCCCTGAGTAGAGACGGTATGGCCTCTAGCGAGGCCCCTAGGCCGAGTCCTAACTTACCCCTCACTTCGCTGTAGCTCGCTCGGGCGTCAAGCCCGACCTGCCCAGTACTTTTAGTGGGGATAGCTCTATCTCTAGTAGGAAGATCATACTCAACCTAGTAAAGGAATCTCTGATTCCGGCCAAGGCCACCGCGCCTTGTATAAGAAATGAGCATTCCGGCCGATGATACGCAACTATACCGAAGAAGAGTTATACCTCCAGACTGTCTCCAGTAGAAAATTCTGGAACCAGTACAAGGCAGAGCGAGAATCCCGTCGCTTAGAAATGCGCCGCAAAATCGCGGCGGCAATTCTAGTAGAAGAGATGAGACGGGCAAACAATGGCTGACAACAGCGCAGACATTGCCAAGAGAATTATCCTTGGCTGTGTAGCTGAAGGTATGACCATTGAGGCAGCTTGTGCCTCCGCAGGTAAATCCATTAAGACTTATGAGTACTATCGCAGAACCGACAAGATCTTTGCAGACAAGATGGACCGAACAAGACTAGGTTTGAAGGACAAGAACTTTGCCTCATCCGATGTACACGATCTTACATTCTCAGAGTTTCGCCAGAAGTACCTACACTCCCGCACCTTTCCACACCAGCAGAACCTGATAGATGTAATCGAAGGTAGAGAACCTGGGTGGATGCACCCTAGTATGAAGTTTGAAAAAGGTCTGGCTAATAACAGAATCTTACTGAACATTCCGCCCAACCACGCCAAGTCTATGACTGTGACCATTGATTACGTCACTTGGCAGGTTTGTCAGAACCCTAACTTTAGAGTACTCATCGTATCTCAAACGCAGCAGTTAGCTGCCGACTTTCTCTACGCCATCAAGCAACGCCTGACTCATCCAAATTATGAAGCACTCCAACAGGCTTACGCTGCTGGCGTAGGGTTTAACTCTAAGTCAGCCTCGTGGCAGGCTACCCGTGTCACCTTTGGTGATGAGCTTCGTGAGTCCAGCGAAAAAGATCCAAACATCGAAGCCGTTGGTATCGGTGGTCAGATCTACGGTAAGCGTGCAGATATGATTATCGTAGACGACGCTGTTACCTTGAAGAACGCCAACGAGTTTGAAAAGCAAATCCGCTGGTTAACCCAGGATGTGCGCTCTCGTCTTAACCCTACTGGTAAGTTAATTATCGTAGGTACCCGCGTTACCGCAGTAGATTTATACAAGGAGCTGCGTTCAGAAGACCGCTACCCTGGTGGCTTAGTCCCTTGGACCTATCTGGCAATGCCAGCACTACTGACAACGGACGAGAACCCTGACAAGTGGGAGACTCTCTGGCCTGCAAGTGATGCCCCCTTTGATGGGCAGACAGAAACAGATTTAGATGAAGACGGCCTATACCCACGTTGGAATGGTCGTAACCTCTACAACGAACGTCAAGCTATGGATGCTTCTACTTGGGCGCTGGTTTACCAGCAGCAAGATATCTCAGATGATGCAATCTACGATCCAGTATGTGTAAGAGGTTCTATTGATGGTATGCGTAAAGCAGGCAGGTTGGTTCCTGGTAACCCAGGTCATCCACGTGATGTCAACGGCTTTAGTTTTATTTGTGGTCTTGATCCCGCTATGGTTGGTGATACAGCCGCCATTTGTTACGCTGTTGATCGCACTACACATAAACGCTACATTGTTGATGCTATTAAAATTACTAGGCCAACACCTGCTGCGATCCGTCAGTTAATCTTTGACTGGACTTCCCTGTACTCACCGAGTGAGTGGATAGTAGAGAAGAATGCTTTTCAATCATTCCTTACGCAAGATGAGGGCATCCGCGCAAACCTTGCCTCCAGGGGTGTGCTACTGCGAGAACACCATACAGGTAACAACAAGTGGGACTCCGGTTTCGGTGTTGCTTCTATGTCTACCTTGTTCGGCACAAAGCAATTTGACGGCAAGCACCACCGCGACAACCTTATTCACTTACCTAGTGACCAGACTGAAAACATCAAGGCGCTCATTGAGCAATTGATTACGTGGTCGCCAACTACTAAGGGTAAGACTGATATGGTGATGGCACTGTGGTTCTGTGAGATCCGCGCACGCGAGATGCTCAGCCAAGGTAACCACGCAGTACACCATATGAAAAATCCATTCCTTTCTCGTTTCGAGAGAGGCAAACGAACAGTTATCAACATAGATGAACTGCTCGCAGAAAAAGATCGCACGTTCATCTAAGGAGATAACAATGGCAGAAAAGAAAAAGGCTAAGGTAGTTGTACGTAAGTCAACAACAACTTCTAAGAGCGCTAAAGAAGCAGCCTATGGCAGCGGCGAATACACTTATGCAAAGGCACAAAAACCTGAAAAGGGTTCAGAGACATACGAGTATGGCAATAAGGCTATTCGCAATACAAAATTTTACAGTGATGGTAGAGATGAACGTATAGGCACAATGGCTAAGACATTAAAAGGTCTTGGCAAAGCAAAAGAAAAAAATCTTACTAATAAAGAAGCACGAGCACTGGACGAAGGTTCATACCCTAAAGCAAAAGGTAAAGATTTTAGTAAGGTAAAAGTTACTAATGTTAACGAAGCAGCATACAATCGTGTAATGAAGCGTGCTAAGGATTCTGGTCTATCTGCAAAAGATGCTAAGAAGGCTATTGATGCTGCTATCCGTACAACTTCTGCTGGTCTAAAGTCTGACCGCGATAAGGTTGCAATGCGCTTTAAAATGCAAGATTCAAAAAAGAAGATTGCTGCTCAAAACAAAATCAAGCGTGGCTACTAATGGCTAAGAAAGTACCAGTAACATCAGTTACTCCAGCATCAAAAGTTAAGGCTACATCAAAGGCTCAACAGGCACGCACACGTGGACTTGTTATGGGTATCGCTACTGCTACTCCAGCAGGTCGCGTTGCTAAGACAGCAGCTACTGCAGTTAAATCAGCAACAAAAGTTAGTTCTGCTGCACGAGCAAATACACGTGCTCTCAAGGCTGCCAATAAAGATGTTGGTATTAAATACAAAAAGGGTTACAATGAAAGTAACTACTCTGGTCGCAATGAATCAAAGCCTAAGCAAGTTGCTAAGACAAAAATGCGTGGCAACAATCCCGATGCTCCAATGACGTCACCTTCTTCATACAAAGC
>Ga0209867_1000159_pt1 | contig 15717 bp, 26 predicted proteins | sample GWRWmT4_4Nov14_FD_187197 | JGI IMG/M metagenome (GOLD analysis project Ga0209867, IMG submission 187197) | Sand microcosm microbial communities from a hyporheic zone in Columbia River, Washington, USA - GW-RW T4_4-Nov-14 (SPAdes) (version 2) | ecosystem: Engineered > Artificial ecosystem > Sand...
CCTGTGACCTATTCCCCTTGCGTGTATTGCAACGCTTACAACAAGCGACTGCATTATCAGGACTAACCACTAACTCAGGCGCTTTAGAGATTGGGATAACGTGATCAACCTGGTCTGCATCTTGGCCACAGTAAAAGCATACGTACCCGTCACGCTGCAGTATCTTGGTGCGGAACCCGTCGCGGTATGCCCGCTTTAGTCTAGGGTCACCACGATTAGCCATTAGTAATGCCCTACCTTCTTATGATGATCTAAAGCCTTACAAGGATTGCCATAACGATGAGCAATATACTTTAAGCCTAAGTCTATCTGCTTATATGGGTTGCGCTCTGTCATCTTTAGCAGCTGTGGTATGCCGTACGCGCTGCTCTTCTTATTCTTAGCTGTAGGTGACCATTGGCTTTCCATACGCCATAAGGTGACTAGGCATCTGTATTGCTTGTCATCTAATAACTTTAGATGTGCATATATCTTGTAGTTTTCTTTGCTTGGATCAGTTGCATTAGCTGGCGTAATCCCAATTACACAATACAGCCCCACAAGCACCAAACATCGCCTGCGAGCTATCCGCCTCAGCGGCTCGCCAGCGAGTTGTGATGCTAGCGTAGGTGTCAAGCTACTAGCGAGTATGTGGATAAGTTGAGCGTATCGCCTGCGTGTCGTCCACAGGTTTTGGCCGGCTGTGGATAACTCCTGTGGATAACTATTCACCTTACCCTCGCTAACTTTGTACGGTGTAATGCATCTGTTGAAGGTTGACCTAACGCAAATAAGAAAGTCTGAAAGCTAATCGTTTGCGATTTACCGTCAGGGCGCTCAAACTTAAAATCGGGTGGAGTAGCTAAAATCCCGTCAGCTATATCCCATATTTTATTAAACCATTTAGATCGTGATACAGGTATTAGAGCTATACCGTTGCCATTATCCATAAACTTATTTACCCAGGGTGTTGCGTTGCTAAAAGGTGGATTCATCCAAACCAACCCCCCCCCCACTCTTGTGCAAGGCCGTCATCTGCCTGGCTAAACCAACGTTTAGCAGGTAACCACGGGATGCCTTGTAACGGTGCAGCCACGTCTATATCAAACTCTAAACCTAAGGCATCAAACAGCCATTTAGGCGTGTAATAGTCATTGGTAGTTGTAGCTTCACTAACTACGTTAAACAGGCTATTTTGCATCCTTGCCCCAACCTGTGCCCCTAAATATGGCACCTACTGGGTCATAAATACGGCGCATATCAAAGCCACAGCACTTAGGTATATTCACATCGTGTATGGATCGCTGAACTTCATAGCGTATAGAGCAGCTAATACACTCATACTCATACATCGGCATAAGTGACCAATAGGCAAACGCTCATTTTGCTACATACCTTGCATTGTAAAACCTTTACGTTAGCAGGCAGGTTATCTGTCACTATGCGCTCTATCTGCTCTGTTATCTTTTTACAGCTACGGCACTCAAAGCGTATGGACTCACTCATAGCTGCACCGCCTCTGAGATAGGCAAAAGGGCCACGGTCTTGTCAACCTGGCCCTGGCTGTCAAACTCTGTTTTAGCAGGCAGCCTTTTAACTGACCACTTAACCGTTATCTTACGCAGGTTAAAGGCGTAGATGCCCTTAGGTGTGGCATTAACGTAAAATGGCGTAAAGCCCAGGCGCTCGGCCTGTTGCATTAGCGCATCGTACTTTTCTTGCTCTATAAGCAAATCATCGTAATGCGTGTGCCTGCATTTTAGCTCTATGTGCAGCCTATACAGGGTGCTAGTGGCATCGTGGTACTCGTATTGGTCAGATGACTTAGTTAGATCCTCTAAGTAGCGCGCCTTTATGTAATTAAATAGCTCTTGCTCGGTCTGCATTATCTGCACCCTTTGCAAAACCATATGATATTTTCATAGCTGTTTTTTTGATAGCCAAACTTATCTAGCTGTGCCACTAAGGCGCACTTATCGCATTGTTCAACCTTGTACTCAGCTGCTAACTCACCGTTTACAAAGAGTTTGCCTGTCATCTCTTTAAGGTTGATTAACTCGTAGCTGTCGCTCATACCTGGGGCGCCCAGCCTGTAGAGGTTTGCATATACCAAACGGGGTCACATTGTGTTGCCTTGCTATTTTCTATACAGCTGTAATTGCCCCACTCTTTGCCTGTCTTAGCGCTAGTGCCAGTACGCCATACGCGGGCACCGTGTTGGCACTCAGGTTTACCTTGTAAGTAGATGCCGCCTAGCTCGTTTTTAACTGCCTCTATGGTCTGTGCTACAGGTGTAGTAGCCCATAGATCATCGCTAACAGGTGCTACGTCTTTAGTGCTAAGTGCCTCTACCTTTTCCATATCTTGCTTAGTACTACGAGCAATACCGCCAGGTGTGAGCAAACCAATAACACGCCCGTAAGCGCTTGTTACTGCGTTTTCTACCCAAAAGTGCAGGTTAACGCCTCTGTCGCTACGCATCTCAAAGGCGTAATCAACAGCGCTTGGTAGGTGATCTTCATACTCTTTGTAGGCCTCAGCCTTAACCAAAATATAACCTTTTGTTATATCTATATCTTCAATATATGCCACTAAACGTAGCGTGGGATATTCACTACGCGCCCTAATAATCCTGGCGTTGACATCCTCGTATCCTTCTAAGAAATTACTCATCGCTTGGCCTCAGCTTCTTTCAGCGCCTTAGCGATATTACGGCCACGTAGGTAACCTTCACCCAAGCCTACTTTGTAGCCCATTTCATAAGCTGCGTAGATAAATAAGCCCATAAATAGGCAAACCATACCTACTACCATTAGATCTAAACTGTTCATCTTTCGCCCTTTGTTAAGGCCGATGCGCTACTTATCCGAGTAGCCCTCTCGGCGTGTGTAGTTAAAGTATGAACCTACCTACCGACAAAAGACAACGCGACACGCCCTACTTACTAAGTCTGTCCTCTAGCAACATCTCGTAAATACGGTCAACCCGCACCTCTATACGTTCCACTCGCCCTACAAGGTTATGCCCGCCGTTGCCGTCATCGCGTAGCTCAGATAGGTAATACTTAACAAGGTGCCGCACAAGCCCAGCCATAAGCCCTGAAAGCGTAGCAATCCCCAAAGCTACGGCTATGTATGCCTGGGCCTGTGACACTTACTTAGCGCCTATCCCAAGTTGCTTTTCATTAGGTGCTATAGCTTTAAGTACTGGCCCAATAAGTCCAGCAAGAAAAGCATTAGCTAGTACTTTAGGGTCTGTGATGCCTGATAGATACAGCGCACCCACGCACGATAGAGCTGCACGTAGGTAGGACAAGGCCGCAGCCTTAAATTGCTCTTTCATTGTATTGCTCCTAAATGCCCCTTAGTTGACTTGTTTTAGTACTGCAATCGTATGCGTACCCGATGCAGCAATACCGTACAGGCCTTCGTGGTCACCTACTGGCACCTGCATTTTATCGCCATTATCTAGCTTGTAACCGTTAGCTGTAGTCACGTTAGCATCGCCTAAATACACAGCGCCGCCGCCTAGATTATGTAGCCATACGGTTTGATCCATAATGTTAGCTGCTACCAATAATGTAGCTGTTGTAGTTATTGTTACCTGTGCGCTAGTTGGCATTTTCTAATCCTAACTTAGTAATTAAAGCCGTGACCTTTTCAGGGCTTAAAGCTATCTCAAAGTGCATTTCATCTTTTCTTGTCCAATCCCCGCCCCAGGTTAGGCCATACTTTTTAGCCAGGGCACGGATCATCGGCACCTTAGCTGCATCAAACGTACCTACTTTGCCTAAAGGGTGTTTTGTAGCGTTAAGGTCTATAGCTGTGCCGCTTGCGTGGTTACTAAGTTTGCCAACCACACCTCTTACGTCTCTGTAGGCATAACCCCAATCGTCAAACGTGCCGCCTTCTATTGGCTCTATTAACTCGTTAAACTCTTTAGCAAAGTTAATAAGCAAGGGCGCTACTTTTTCAGCGCAGCGGATTTTAAGGCTTGTTCCCTTGACCTTAAAAGGCTTAACGCCTATATCGGCTTGCTCTTTAGATGCTGGCCAGCCGTTGTAGCTAAATAGTGTGGGCTGCATTTACACAATTCCAACGACAAGTTGACTCATCTAATACTGCTTCATCGTGGCATTGAGGCGCAATAAAAGCATCTCTGTTTTCATCGTATGTGTAGCCGATACCTGCATAGTTAAATCTTATGTTGTTGTTGTAACTTGTCTTAATCCAAGTGCCGCCAAGTGATTGCATAAATGCTAAGCCTTCATCTGGCTCATTGTTATCTCCAACAACTATGCGAATTACTTTGTTGTCTGCATCTATTTCTGCAAAATGGCTCACGCTGCATACCTCACAATTACAATACCTGAGCCTCCTGCGCCGCCGTTGCCAGTAGGCACACCTGAGGTGTTAGTGCTACCGCCACCGCCGCCGCCGCCTGTGTTTGCTGTGCCTGCAACTCCATTAGCGAGCGCCTGTGTGCTTGGATTAACTGCACCAGAATTACCACCGCCACCTGCACCACCTGAACCAATCGTAGCGCCCGAAGCGTAAACTCCGCCACCACCGCCACCTGCGTAATATCCGCTTGCACCTGTTGAAGTTGCACTTGCCCAAGTTGAATAAACATTAGTCCCAGCACCACCTGCGCCTCCAACTGTGGAAGTACCAGCCGTACCAGCCGCACCTTTGCCACCACCGCCACCTGCGCCGTAATTAGGTCCTGAATTAACTCCTACCGCGCCAGCATTACCTTGTCCTGAGGTTGCAGTACCAGCAGTATATCCGCCCCAAGCACCACCGCCAGAGCCACCATTAAGTGCATTTATATTAGCCGCACCAGCACCACCGCCAACTGAGGCAGTAAGTGAACCAAATTGAGAATTGCTACCGCTTGTACCAGTAGCCCCCACAGCAGTTCCACCTGCACCACCGCCACCAACTGTAACAGTCTTGGCAGATGTGACTGATTCGCCTGTAAAAGCTAAGAATCCACCAGCACCACCGCCACCGCCGCGATCTTGACCACCACCGCCACCGCCTGCGGCAACTATTATGTCGCAAGATAAACTTACTGTTGGAGTAAAAGTCCCGCCTGCTGTGAAGGTGTGGTAATAATATCCACCGCTTAAAACTATTGTGCCGCCTGTGGCTTTAGGTGCAAAGAGATGCCCGCTTATCTGACTTGCCATAATTCCAAGCATCGGAGTCATTATGCAATATCTCCAAAAACTATCCAGGAGTTAGCAGCTAGTTTTTTAGCAGTTGCACCTGAATTAGCTACACGCAATTTAGGTGTAGCACTCGTTGCACCTGTTGATATTACTGTAGTAGTGCCAGGCGTTACTGCGCCTATGGTTGGCTGACCTGCCCCTGTAATCCAAAATACGTTTATCTCTGTGCCTACTGCAAAATTGAAAGTAGCATCTGTAGGTATATTAAATTGCTGCGTTGCAGCGTTATTCATTGAAAATATATTACCTTCATCGCCTGATGCAAAAGTATATGAGGCAGTTTTAGCGCTGTACGTGGACTCTTGAAAAGCAGCCGCCTGCAGAGTTGTCATCTGTGCAGCCGTTAAAACCTGCCCTGTTGTAAACGTCTGTTTTGTTGACATTTTAATACTCCTTAATAACTTAATACGCCGCTGTCAAGCAGGCCGTATATTGCTGAGTCTAATATAAAGCCGTCAATAATCGGCTCTAACGTGGTTAGTGTCGTTTTCCAGCTGTTAGGACTTATGCTCATAGCAACGCCAAACACCTGCAAAGTCTTAGTTAGGGTTGAGGCCCCAGGTTGGTTAGTAGTAATAGTTACAGGATCAAAGTAATCAAGGCTTAAAGCTGCAATAATGCCCGTATTGTAATTATCGGTATAGAGGTCTAGTTGGATAGCATCGCATCGAATAGAGGTCTCAGCCCTAGATGCCACGTATGCCTGTGCATAATCCAGGGCCACGGCATCGGTTTCCATAAGTAGGTTTTGTTGGTTATAGCTATGCACAAAATACTTATCTATGCTGGGCTGGTTTATGGCTACCTGGGCTGTGCCGCCTGTACGGGTAACGCTGGCTGAGTTGTAAACCAGGGTATCGTCAAGGCGCCACACCGCGTTAAAGTAGCCAATATCTGTACCGTTATCATTAAATACTGTAGGCGTAGCCCCTGTACTGCTAGCCGTCACGCTACGATCTTGAAAGACAAACGAGCCAGCCGCATCTACATACAAGGCCCCGTACTCGCTTATCTCTACTGTCTGCATAGCTGCAAGGCTTGTGCGAGCCGTGCCTGGGTCTGCCTGCATAGTAGTCAAACCTGCATCTACGTCACGCATAGAGTTAGGCCAAGAGATAGCATCTAACAAGGCGTTAATTCTTGCACCGCTAAGCTGACCCGCTGAGGTGCCTGCTACTGTACTAATCTGTGCATTTTGAGCTAACCTAAAAGCATCTACCGCCTGTATGGTGGTATAAACCACGTCATTAGCATTTTTAGGTGTAGTAGTTGTATAGCTAGTAATAAAGCCTGAAAAAATAGGGTAAGTAACAGCGCCGTATGTAGCCGTAATCTGCACCTTACGCATAGGCGTTAATAAGTTGTAATACGGCCCGCTAGGGTTTTGAGGGTTAAAATCTCCGTTTTGGTCAACGATACGCAGGGATAGAGTGCCCGTTTGGAATTGGTCAGCCTGAGCGTTACGGCCTCTAATAGTTTGGATGCTGTCCACTACGTTAGACACGTCCACAATAACTGCGGCGCTATCGGCTAACACGTTGGTGCCTAATATGCCTTGATCTAAAATCATAGCCTGAGCAAACGCTGGGCCAGTACTAAAGTTAATAACAGCGTTTACTGTTGGCACGGTCATACTGCTATAGCCCCTGCGTAGGTAGTTGTATAGCCTCTACGTGCTATCTCATTAAGGGCATTTTGCACAGCATCTACGATTATATTTTCACTACCAACCACGCCTGCGTTTACGGTTATATTGTAAGCGCCTGCAGGTATCTGCCCCTCGCCTGCACCCGCACCGCGGCCTGAGCCTTTCTCGGCAAAATAAGTTAAAGCATTAGAGGCGGCTACCTGTGCAGCGCGGGCAGCATCATCAACTCTACGGTCAGGATTTTGGCCAGGATTATAGTCAACTCCAGGTACAAGGCCAGCAACGGCTGCAGCTGCACTACCGCTTGTGCCACCACTTGCAGCCCCTGTAATGCCTGCTACGGCAACGCCTGGCACGGATAAAGTAGGGAACTTAAACTTAGCTAATAGGTCTAAAGCCGATTGTAGGTTAGCAAGGTTAATAAGATCCGTAGACTTCATACCTGCTAAGACTTTGTTTATGTCTAGCAATTTGGCATCTTGCTTTTGCAAAGCGCCTAGTATTTTTAAGTCCTCGTTTAGTTTGGCCGTGGCCTTTACTATGGCTGCCTCATCCTTTGAGGCTATGGCATCTTCAAGGGCGTTTATATCTTGCTTAATTTTTAGGCGCTGTACATCGTTTGCTATAGCTAATATCTGTGAGCCAGTAGTGGCCTTGCCTAGAGCCTCAGCCTGACCAATTAAGGCCGCGTTAAGTTGGATTTTGTCTAAATCAAAAACGTCTGCGCCTTTAGCTAAAGCTAGGTTTGCCTTGTCTATTGCTATAGATAGTTGTTTAGCTTTAGCTGTAGCTAGTGCCGCTGCCGCTGTTTTTTTAGTCTCTGCAGTAATCTTTTTAGCGGCAGCAAGAGCTTGCGCATCTTGTGCCTTTTTGCCCTGGTATGAGGTAGCCATACCTGTACCAGCAAACTTACTAGCGGCTCTTGCTTTATCCTGAGCCTCAAACTGTGCAAAAGCTTTCTCAAGATCGCCAAGCATATTAAAGGCACCGCTACCTGTAATAATATCTATAACGCGTATAAACTTAGCAAAATTGATAATGGCAGTACCTATGGCACCTGAAATAGACTCTACAAGGCTTAGGGTTTTAGGTAGGCCACCCTCGCCGCCTAAAAGTGCAAGGGCATCTACTAAATCTTTGCCTAGTGTTTCAGCTACGTTTGCACCCGCTACGGTTAGTTTGTCTAACGATCCTGCGTAAGAGTCTGCAGCTAATTGCGCCTGGCCTTTACTGACTTTAGCCACCTGGGCTAAAATCTCCTCAAAGCTCATAGCTGCTAGCTCGGCTTTACTTAAACCTAGCTGGTACTTCATTAAGCCACGGGTATTACCCTGGTAAGCCTTTGATAAATCTGCAGAGACGCTAACTACGTCAACGCCACTTTGCGCGCTAAGGTCTAGAGCGGTACGTAGTAAATCTTGTGACTTAATATAATCGCCTGTACTGGTCAGTAACATCTGATAAGCGGGGCGTAGTTTGTCATCTAGTACGCCGTATTGGCGCTCTAACTCAGATATAAACTTTTTTACGGCTGGGTCTGCAAAAGCTAAGCCTAAGTTATTAAGAGTTTTGCTAAGTACCTTAGCGGCCTTGTCATCGGCTGCAAAAGCCTTAACGGCCTGCATCGCACCTCTAGCGCCAAAAGCAATACCAAAAGCCCCAGCTAAACTTTTAACACTCTTAGTAAGTGATTTAGTGGCCGTCTCTGCTTTACTAAATGCCTTTTTGCCTGTGTATTCGGCGGCTATATTTATTACTACTGAGGGATCTATAGCCATTACTTAACCCCCATAGCATTGTAAAACTTAATCTTTGAGTTTTCTATAGCCTTTAATACAGCTGCATTAGTCTTGCCGCCGTCCTCTTTCCAGGCTCTAAATATGGCGCGGCCTTTCATTTTACGGCTTCTACGTCCTGCGCCAGTTTGGTTATTCGCATCTACTATTGGGCCGTATTCGTTTATAGCTTCAATAAACATATTGCCTGCGCCTGGGTTATTACTTTTAGATTGTAGCTTTGTACCTGAGCGTATCATTTTGCCATAATTAGATTGACCTGGGCGCACAACCTTAGCCATAGGAGCTTGCTCTCGGCCATTAGGATACAAGCGGCCTGCGGTTTCATAAATTGATCCTGCTGCACTTGTATTAGCAATACGAGCTATAGCTCTAAAACCTCTATCATTAGGTTTTGAGGGTGAGGTTTTATAGCCTATGCCGCCCTTAGCTGCAGTAGTACTCCATAACCGCCCCTTTTCTGACCATAAAGCCGTATCACTACTTTTAGCCCAACCTGATAGGGGCGAAGTATTAGGCACAAAGCCACGAGCAGTTTTAGTTATAGGGGCTAAGAGGTTTGCTAACTCTTTGCGAGTCTCTTTCGCTAAGTCAGGGCTAAACTTTTTAATAGCCTTGCGTAGCTCAAGGGCGCCTCTTACCTCTACTGGCATTTTGCTGCTCCTTAGCTTTATCGTTTATTACCCTGAGCATATTCTTAAACATAAAATCGTCCAGGTCTAGCAGATACTGGGGCGCGATACCCGTTTCAACGGCTAGCTGCGCTATGAGGTAACCAAAACTACCGCGCCCCACTATTGCGAAGGGTCATCCTCCAACACCTCAACCTTAGCTAAAGTGTCTAAGAATAACGCTCCAAAAACAGGTACTTCAACGCCCGCTGATCTAAGGCACTCGTGCGCTAGCCAGTAAACATCGCTCTGCTTTTCATCATCTCTAAAGGCTTTATGAAAACCTTTTTTTGCATATAACTCAAAGGCCCACTCAATTTTTGGCGTTATCTGATGCTCAGATACCGTACCGTCTGCCCTTGTTATTTTAAGTTTTGCCATTGTGTTAGCCCCTTTTCTTTATTCTTATGGTGCAGTTGTAATTACGATTGGTGAGTTACAGGTAAATGTGAGGCTCTGCATTGATTCATCTGCTACAGCGCCGTTGATGTCTTGAGTGTTATTGACCAAAACTGTAGTGCTGTACAGCGGATTAGTAGTTGAGACTACGCCGCTAGTTTGCTTTAGTGTGAGTGGCACGGTTGTACCCCACGCAGCTTGCAAAGTTGCACGTACTGAGCCTGCACCTGAGGCTAAATCATCGTTAAGAAAATCTAGCGTGATTGTGCTGGCCTCTAGGCCTTTTACAAACTTATGAGCTGTATCGCCCATAGCTGTAACTTCTAGCTCGTCAAAAGTTCTAGAGATACTTGCGCTCGTTACGTGATCTGATAGTGCTACTGAGTTAAGAGTAGCCACTACGCCGTTTGATAAGAAAATTGCCATTAGGGCTATTCCTCTACTTTCTGTGTTGTAGTTTCTTTTGGTTGGGTTTCTTTAATCTCTTTTGGCAGGTCTTGGCCAATTTTGATTAAAAATGCTTTCTCTTCATCTGTAAGTGCCATTTTATCTCCTATGCCCAGCTTGTTAGTATGCTTATTTGTAAATCTGCCGTTAGATAGTCACCTGCGGCAACGCTTAGTACGCTAGGTGCGCTTACGCTTGTAACATTAAATACTATTGCGCTATTAGCTAGTTTAGTAAACACAGCTACTATCGTGTCCTCTATGCCAATAAGGTTTGAGGCATTATCAAACATAGGCACCGTCATAATAATCTTAAAATTAGCCATAGGCGATATATTTACTTTTGAGTTATTACTTGGCGTGATGTATGGATCTGCAGGGGCCACCACCACAGCGCTAGATTGCATAGTGCTAGGCGGGTAATTGAAAACCGTCCACACGCCAGGGTTAGCCAGGGCTGCAGCTATTGTGCTGCGTAAGGTAGTTATAGCTGCAGGCATTAGCCGACCATACCTGCGGGTGAAAGATACGGAGCCAAGAGGCCACGCACGGATGCCATTAAAGTATTGGACATTTTGAACGGGCTTAAACTATAGCCGTCCACGCTAGTGCCGCCGTTTTGTGTACTGAATCGGCTAGTCCAGATATTTTCTGCCAGCATTAAAGCTGCAGCGTTAATAGCTGGGGTATTGGCGTAGGTAGCCGTTTTTGTATCGTCACCTAACATAGTGCCATAAGGCAGTACGCGCCTAAAGTTTTGGTCAGCCGCTACTTTTGCATATTGGATAAAACTATAGCCCTGTGGGAATTGCCAATAGTTAAGCTGCATATTAAAAGCAGGCAAGATATTAGCTGTGCCTGTGCTAAATGGAATTGTGCCCGTAATTGTGTAAGTACCGTTAAAGGTTGAACCAGCCCCAGCAATAGTTACTGATTGGCCCGTAGTAAAGATGCCAGGGTTGGCAACCATAACTGTAGCGACATTAGACACCAACGCGGTACCGACTACGGGCGCGCTGTCAAACCATAAAAAGCCGTTTATTAGATCTTGTGCAGCTTGGCAGGTGTCCTCTATCCAGGTATAAGAATCGTACAAAGTGCCAACGCCCAGGCTAGCCTTCAAGGTAGCAGCTGTTACATACGTGGCTGGCATTTTTGTACTCCTATCTTACTTAGGTTTGGTAAGCCTCAAAGGGCTAAGAGGCCTACCAAACTATTAGTGGGTTTTCTTAGGTGAAGTTGTAACGGATAATACCCTTAGGCATTTTTGCAATAGTTGCCATATAACCATAGATAGCAACCTGCACCTGTAGGTTAGATACAACGTTAACTGACATATAGGCAGTTGGTGACTGGTAAACAGTAAATGCCTCAGGCGCAAGAATAATTGCTGAGTCATCTACAGTTGTAGTTGCCGCGAAGTTTTTATCTACATACAGGTCTAATCCCAAAACGTTTCCACGAATTGAGCCAGGCTGTGTTAGCCCGCCTGCGTTCATTGGCTGTGATGCTGAATAGATAGGGCGCCCAGTTGTATCGGATGCACCCATTAGTAGCTGCCATTGTGAACCGTTAGCAATGTAGTTCTGTGCATAGTAGCCAGTTGCCTCATAAACAAGACGTGCGGCCTCAGATGCGTAACCAATAATGCCTGCAGATGTAGCAGCTTGTGCTGTAGTTGCAACGGTACCCGCTGTAATAAGTGCAGCGTTAACTGTTGTATCAAGAGTCTTTAGGTAAGCATTTTGTAGCTGTGCTGTTAGCTCAGCATAGAAGTTAGGATCTGAGCGCTCTAGCAATTCAATGCTGAGAGTGTTCATACCTGAGTACTTAGAAATTGTGCCTGTAAGGTATTCAGTAACCATACCTGTGTTAGCAACCGCGCCGCCTTCGGCTTCAACAGTTACAACAGGTGCAACGCCTGACTTACCGCCTGCAGATGTGACAAGAGACGGTACGTTAATAGTCATACCGCTAGCTGGCAATACTCCGCGTGAACACGCATCGATAGACGGTGTGCCAAAACGTGTGTTAGTTGGAAACTCTGATAGGTACTGAGTCGGTGAAAATGCAGGATTAGTTCCAAAATCATCATCGGCGGCCGTCACGAAAAGTTTTGACTCTTCATTACCTAGCGCAGCTTTGATTTTGTGTTCTGTATATGCACCCATTGAAGTAATAGGTGTACGTACGCGCTGAGAGTTAAGCGCGCTTGGTAGGATGATTTTACGAGCTGCCTCTACTGTAGGTGCAGCCTGCTCTGTGGCATCTACTGCCTCAGGTGCGTTTTGATCGGGGGCTGTAGTCACAGCGGCCTCGCTTTCGGTTTCGGTTTCGGTTGTGGTTGAGTTTATTACGGTGTTAGTTGTCGTAATCTTTGTACTTGTGGACTCTGCAGCCTCTACTGGGGTTACTGGCATATCGCCTGCAGCTGCCGCAATTTTTTGCACCGCAGCGCTTGCAAAGGCAGCGCTCTCTACGAGTGACACCTCGCGTAAGGTGGCAGCGGTGACCAGGAGATAATCCTTTTGGGGCTTTGATGCGGTAACTTCCACACCAACGGATAAGCCGTCCATTAGTTGCTCCTGGGCTAGCAAAATCGCATCTGATCCACGTGAGGATGCACTTACCTTAAAGCTTGCATAAAGGCCGTCTTTAGCTGAAGTCATACTTTGCATACGCCCTACCACGGCTGAGTTATCGTGTGCCATTAGGAGTTTTACTTTACTTGGCTCAGCTGCGCTAATTGAACCCTCAGCAAAAACTACTTTGCCCGCGCTTGTATAACCTACCTCACCATAAGGTGCAATTTTGCCTGAGATCATACGGCGCTCGCCGCTATCTACTGCCTCGATATTGCCACTAAACGTTAAGATCATTAGTGCCGTTCCCTTCATTAAGGCCACTAGGGCTTAGCTGTTCCATACTTTGCGCTTGCTCTAAGTCAATTAAACCCAGGTTAAGCATTTTCTCTATTGCATCTAAACGCGCTGCAGTATCGGCACGTAAGAAAGTCTCATCTAACGCAAAGCGCACAACGTTACCGTGCGCCGTAATATCATCCATAGATAGACGGTTTTCAATAGCGCTAATAAACGGCTGTAATGAATATGCTACAAACTCTTTGCGCCCGTCAATAATGTTTTGGTAGGTCATACTGTTATTCATATCTGCGCTAATATAATAACTTGGCACGTTCATTAAACGGCTTACTTCCGTAGCTAAGTATTGGGAACTTTCCGTGTAGGTCATATCCTTAGGTGAAAAGCCAACCTGTTGGTAATCTAAAGTGCTAGTGAGATAAGCCGTTGACCTGCTAGCTCTAGCGGCCTTCCAAGCTGCTAGCAAACCGCTAATCTGTGCCTCAGGTAAATCTGCACCGCTATTTTTAATAAATCCAGTTGGCATAGGTGTAGCAGCTGCAACAGCTGCGGCCTTTTGTACATCTATTGCGCTCTGTATTGTGCGGGCACCTGTCTCTAATACGCCAGGTAATAAAGATTGAAAAGTAACAAGGCTACCAATACCAGCCATAGGTGCGCGTACTCCATTAACGCTGTAAAAATCGACCTGATCTCCGTATTGGTCAGTAGTAACTGTTACGCGTGTATTAGCTACCCATTCAAAGCCGCTAGGGCGCCCGTCATCGGCATACAAAGATGTAACGCGCCAATATGCAACGCCATAAAATAAAAGTGAGTCAACGGTATAAGCAATAGTTACGCTACGTGGCTGGCGCATATCGGGTTGGTCAAGCCATAGCGGGCTTTCCATTTTTGCACCTGTAGATTTTTTGTATAGCTCTAAATCAATACTTGATATAACGCCTGCAATTAAATTACGGCATCGTGCAACAGAGGGCACTTGCAAAGCTGTAAAACGATCCATAAACGGGGCACCGTTGCCAGTTGCATAAAGGCCGCCGTAGCTATAAACGCCAGCGCCGTAACCTTGTGACATAACGGCAGGGGCTAACTGGGCGGTAACATCTTTTTTAGTAATGCCAAAAGTTTGCAATAGACCCATAGGGCGGATTATAGGTTATCCACAGGTATAAAGTTATACACACCCTCGGCGTGTCTAAACGTAAACTTTAGCCTCAGATACAGGCTGTGCTAAGACGTGAATTACCATAGCTAGGCCAATAGGTATATCTACGGGGCCAGCCGATTTACGCCTGACTATACGCCAAGAATCTGGCGTGATTTTTGCCGCGCAGTTTGCCATTTGTTGTATTACTAAATCTTGCCCGCTATGGCGTAGCCGATCATTAACCAGGGCATTATGAAAGTCTGAACACGCGGTATAAAAACTCTGCCCTGAAATGTCGCGGGTTTGTACGCCTGCATTTTGCAAACGCTGGGCTATGGATGCCGTGGTGTACTTGTCATAGCAAACTAAACGTGGGTAATACAGGTCAGCCCATTTTTTAATACTTGCAGCCATAACTAGCTCATCTACTGCTACCTGTGAGCTGTAGGTATCTAATACAGCTACACCTATGCGCCCGTCAGGCAATATCTGACCCATAACAAGGCTTGCATCACGTTTAGACGGGCTAACGTCAAAGGCAAAAATAGTTAAAGGCCCAGGTGCCATTTTTAGGTTAATGTCGCTGGCATCTTCGACACTACCGTGGGGCCACGGTGATTGTAGCGAATCTATCCATTGGCATAGGGTTTCTGTCCTAAATTGCTCTGTGGTTTGTGTAGTTAGCGCCTCTTGAATTGATGCCTCAGTTACCAATATGCCTAAAGCTGGGTTAGCTTGCGCCCAGGCTTTACGATCATCTAAAGCTGCAAACTGTGGGGCGCTGTACTCGTAATAACCTAGCGACTCGGGCGGGTGTGCCAGGCATCGCTCACGTAACTCGTTTAAGGTTACGCTAAAAGCATCGCCCGCATTACTGGCCAGTAGGGTTTGAGCGTTTGGGCGGGCCCTAGTTACTGGCATAGCAGCTGCAAAAGCAACTTGGTCAACTTCGCGTAATTCATCTATAAATAGAAAATCTGCCGTGGCACCGCGGGCTGAGTCACGTGTAGCTGCGCGTACATCTAAACGGGCACCTGACTTTAATACTATGGCCTCGTTACCGTTGGCATAGCGGATGCTCTTTAGCTCTTTCTTTAAAATAGGTGCATCCTCTATAGCTTGTGCCACTTCTCTAAAGGTAGTTAATGCCATAGATCGCGCTGAGGATATGACCACGTGATTACGCTCGTTAAACAGGAATAAGCCTGCCAGGATACGCATACGCGCCAGGTGAGACTTGCCCTGTTGGCGTGAGGTCAAAAGCAGATTAGTTTTACGCACAAACATTTTATTTTTATCTATCGTCAACATATCCTGCATTACGTAGCGCTGCCAAGGTAAAAGCGGCAGGCCAATATCCTCTGCTAGCTGTGCAACTTCATCGCCTCGGCTCGGGCCTTTCAGCGGTTTGTTTTCTAGGCGTGGTCTTACCGCCCCTCGTAAGGGCTGGCTAGCTTTGGTTGCCATTAATTAGAATCCTGCTCGGGTTGGCCAGCGCAAGGGCCTTGCT
>Ga0209867_1000160_pt1 | contig 15639 bp, 12 predicted proteins | sample GWRWmT4_4Nov14_FD_187197 | JGI IMG/M metagenome (GOLD analysis project Ga0209867, IMG submission 187197) | Sand microcosm microbial communities from a hyporheic zone in Columbia River, Washington, USA - GW-RW T4_4-Nov-14 (SPAdes) (version 2) | ecosystem: Engineered > Artificial ecosystem > Sand...
CAACAAGGTCCGCGCCGTGGTAGGCGCTTTTGCCCGCAGCAACCCGCTGCATTTCCATGCCCCTGATGGCAGTGGCTATGCCTGGGTGGGTGATCGCATCGCGACCTTGGTGCCCTTGAATCCCCAGTTGGCTGCCCGCCTCAGCGGTGTGTTTTCCGGCTGGCGCGAGTTGGTGGCGCCCTATGGCGACTTGATGCGTGCGCAACTCGAACGTCTCTCCGAGCGTTCCGATTTGCCGCCTGACATGGTCGAGGTGGTGGGGAAAATGCTCGCCCATGCGTGATCGGGATGGTCCGCCTGGTGCGGATGTTTGCGGTTTTGGTGGGCCAGCTGTCCAGTGGACTTAAAAGAGCGCGTGCGCGCCTTGTGGGCGCTGGTTCCATGCGTCCAGCACCAGATGGACCCACAGGCGCAGCAGCTCCGCGTCGGGAGGCAAACGGCGGGATAGCATCAACACCTGGCGGCGACCCTGCTCCGGCGCGGCCGGCAGAATGCGCTCGAAGCGGTCGATACCGGCCTGTTCGAACCGGGCGAGAAAGGGCGGCAGCGCTTCGAGCCCTTTGATGCTGGCGAGATCCGACCAGCCCGGCGGGCCGCATTCTGTGGCGAGGTCTGCGGGCAGATGACTTTGGCACCGGTTCAGCTCGCCGGCGCTGGAAAGGCTCCAGAGCGTCGCCTCACGCGCCTGGAGATCGGCTTGCAGTAAGCCCACCCAGCCTGCGGGCGCCAAGTGCAACTGAAGCGCTTCCAGGACCATTCGGGCGCCGATCTCGGGCGCGGGATTTTCCCGCAAGCGTTGCTGGATCCGCTGCAGACTGCGCAGTAGCGGGACAGTCGACGTGCCCAGGTCTGTCTGCGCGCCGGGCTCCAGCAGGGCGGCCACCGCCTGCACCTGATCCGCGCCGTCGCGAAGCGACAGCACGCACAGATTGGCAGCCGATCCCCCCGACCCCGTGGGTGGGGGCAGCGGGACACAGATGGAGCCTTCGGCTTCAAGAGCGGGTCGCACCAATTCCAGTTGTGCCTGCGGTCCGATGGGCCGACCTTCCCGAAAAGCACCATAGCGGCGCGCGAGATGTTGAATTCCTGCCTGGTTTTCCTGGCACGCGGCCTGGTTGCGCCATAGGCACAGACCTTGGGGGGTCCATAGCCAAAGCGCCCGCGGCAGACATTCCAGCAGCTGCAAGCCCAATTCCGCTCCCAGTGCCGGAACGCTTTCCAATTCCTTCTTGGGATAGCAACACACCAGTTCGTACACCGATCGACCGATCAGGCAGCGGCGCACATGGGCAACCATGAGGGTGGCTTCGTTCTGAGCATTCTGAATCCGGATTTCCAGCCGCAGGGTCTGCGGATGGCGGGGATCCACGCCTTTTAACTGGTGTAACAGTGTCGCCTGCTCCTCGGCGGGAATGCGGGACAGCAAGGGATAATCGAGGAGGGCGTGCGGGTCGGTGTGGCCCAGGAGGCCTGAAAAGGCCGGGTTGCAGGCCACGACTTTGCCTTTGCGGGCCAGGACCAAGGGAATCGGGGCCTGTTCGAGCAGGGTCCGCCAGAGGGTTTCACGGCGGCGATGGGCACTTGCCTGACGCACCAGCCAAAAGGTCCAGAAAGCCGTGGTCAGCAGGATGAACAGTAAGTTGTTGAGCATGCGCAACATGGGCAGTACGCCCGGATCCGGCGCCGCAATGCGCAGCAGACTCTCGCTGAAGCTGATCCAGGCCAGGGCAAGTGCGGCAAACAGCGCTGGAAGGGCGAGCAGTCCAAACCAGCGCGATGTGTCAAGGCGGGGCAGGACAGAGATTGTTGAAGCAGGAAAGCGCATGGGTCTTGCCTCGACCGGGAACGTTGAATGATGCCGTTCCCTGGCCGCTCAGCAATCGGATCATCCCGGCGCTGGATCTAATGCTGCTATTGTAACAAAGCCTGGGCGCGGGCAGAGGGGCTGGCCGGCGCGTCGCGAAGCGTGATGTCACTGAAGTGTCATGTCGCATTGATGTAATACGGTCGCTTCTCGAATGCAGCGGATGGGGATTCCATGGAAAACAAAACCGTTCTGATCGTGGACGATGAAAAGGCCGTGCGTCAGATGGTCGCCTTCTCGCTGTCGCGGGAAGGCTTCACCGTACTTGAAGCAGGGGATGCAACCGAAGCCCGTGCCCAGGTGGCCGATGGGCGTCCCCAGGTGATCCTGCTGGACTGGATGCTCCCCGGCATCTCCGGGCTGGAACTGGCCCGCACCCTCCGCAAGGACAGCTTGGCGCGGGAAATCCCCATCATCATGCTGACTGCGCGCACCGAGGAAGAGGACAAGATTCGCGGTCTCAATGTCGGCGCCGATGACTATGTGACTAAACCATTTTCGCCCCGCGAGCTCATCGCCCGCATCCATGCCGTGCTGCGCCGCAGCATCAACACCCCCAATGAGGAGGTACTGGAGGCAGGCGGCATGCGGCTGGATGTGACCGGTCACCGCGTGGCCATCGGTGAGGAGGGTGTAAGCCTGGGACCGACTGAATTCCGCCTGCTGCATTTTTTCATGGGGCACCCCGAGCGGGTCTATAGCCGCAGCCAGTTGCTGGACCGGGTGTGGGGACCCAGTGTCTACGTGGAAGAGCGCACGGTGGACGTGCATATCCGGCGACTGCGCAAGGCGCTGGAGAATCATGGCGTCGCTCATCTGGTCCAGACCGTGCGGGGAGCGGGATACCGATTCTCTGCCCAAGGCTGAGTCATGTCGCCCTGGAGCCGTGAATTCTGGCGATTGGCATTGCTATTGGCCGTGGCCGGCGGCATGGCCGCTCTGGCGGGAGAGCCGGCATGGGGACTGTGCGCCGGGCTTGCGGTTTATCTGGCCTGGCACCTGTGGCAATTGCGTCGTCTGGAATTGTGGCTGGCCGGGCGAGGCAAGCGGCTGGACGACAGCCGCCTGGATATCTGGGCGGAAGTCGCGGCCCAGGTGCTGCGCATCAAGCGCCGCAGCCAGAAGCGCAAGCGCCGCCTGTCATTGATCCTCAAGCAGTTTCTCCGGTCGACCGCGGCACTGCCGGATGGCACGGTGGTGCTGTCCGCCGATTCCCGCATCGTCTGGTTCAATCAATCTGCCCAGCGCCTGCTCGGGCTGCGTGCGCCCCAGGACAATGGCCAGTGGGTGGCGAACCTGATCCGGACGCCGGCTTTCATCCGCTATCTCGATAGTGGGAATTATGACGAGGCGGTCGAAATTGTCGCTGCCCACGATCCGGAGCGAATGCTTGCGCTGCAGATTGTCCCTTATGGCGAAGATCAACGCTTGTTGGTAATCCGGGATGTGACCCGCGAGCGTCGACTCGATCAGGTGCGCAAGGATTTTGTGGCCAATGCCTCCCATGAACTGCGCACGCCGCTGACAGTCCTGAGTGGTTATGTGGAAACCCTGCTGGATGAGGCTGAAGGAGAAGGAGATCTGGCGCCGTGGGTGGTGCCCTTGGCGGCAATGCGTGAGCAGACCGGACGCATGGAGCAACTGCTGGCGGACCTGTTGCTGTTGTCCCGTCTGGATGAATCGCCGCGTGCGGTGCTGATGCGACCGGTGGACCTGACGCTGTTGTTGCGCCGCTGTTGCGCCGAAGCCAGGCGGCTGGCTGGGGAGAAAGTCACCATTCAAGCGGAGATTGTCGATCCCCTGGTATTGCGGGGCGTGGAAGGCGAGCTGCGCAGCGTATTCGATAATTTGCTCTCCAACGCCGTCAAGTACACCCCCCCGGGTGGTACCGTACATCTGGAGGCGGGTTTCGTTGGGGAAGAATTACAGATTGCGGTGACAGATACCGGAATCGGGATTGCCCCGGAGCATTTGCCCCGCCTCACCGAACGGTTTTACCGGGTCGATGGCGGGCGGGGCCGTGATCAGGGCGGGACTGGCCTGGGGCTGGCCATTGTCAAGCATGCCCTGCAGCGCCACGACGCCCAGTTGAACATCGAGAGCCGGCTCGGGATGGGCAGTCGATTCCTCTGTCGCTTTCCGCGGGATCGGGTGCTGGCAGGCAGCGCCTTGAGCAACTGCGGCTGACGATCATCCGCCTTTTGATGCGATGGGCATAGGAACTGGTTGTCTTGCAAGGGCCTGAACGCGCCAATGGGCAGGTTTCCTGAAGGAAGCGTCACCAAACTGTCATCATCGCGGCGCATGCTGAGCCCCGGCCAGCGGCTTTTGGGTCGTGTATCGGCCGGCCGTATGGAGACGCCATAAGAGCGTCCAAATGGAGTTTTGCCCGCGGCGACAACGCACCCAGCGCACATCTCGCCCTATCTGCGCCAGAGCAATGCGCTCCGGCGGTGCCATTTCCTGAGTTCATCGATTGGAGGGTTTTTCGGTGTTGCAACACCTCCCCAAGTTCATGATTGCCTTTGCGCTTTTCATGTTGGCCGCCTGCGCCAACCCAAAACTCCGTCTGTACGACGGCACCAAGCAATCGGTGGCCCAGGTTGCGACGCTGACCCTGCCCGAGCAGATCGAGGTGGCGCGTCTCAATGGCGTGGAGGTCAAGGGCGCCAGTGGTCTGTGGACCCGCGGGGATAAGGTTCTGGAGCTCACCCCTGGGCGCTATGAGGTGTTGGCTTACTATCGTGAGATCTGGAATTTGGGCGATCAACATGACGTCCTGCGCTCCGATCCCGCCTTGTTTGTCCTGGATGCCCAGGCAGGCAAGCGCTATCGCATCGATTATCAGCGCCCTGCCCGCTATCCGGACGCCCAGCGACTGGCTGCGGCGTTCAGCGGAACGCTGATTGACGAGGCCAGTGGTGCCCGTGCGCCCTCCAAGGCCAGTGGCGTTCGCTTCCCCACCGGGGTAATCGCACAGGTGAGTGGCAGCAGCGAATTGCTGCCGGACAACGGCAGTGGTCAGGCCGGTGATAGCCAAGTGGTGGCCCCTTTGGGGGCATCCGATACGCCACCGGCGGCAACTGTCGCGACTCCCCGGGCGGGCGTGGTCGCACCTCTTGTAGATACCACTGAAGCAGCAACGCCGGTGCGTCGTGATGACTGGCTTGTATTGATGCAGGCCTGGTGGAAGCAAGCCGGTCCCGAGGAGCGCAGGGCTTTCCTGCGTTGGGTCGGTGAACAGCCGAATTAGGCCTTGGTCAGGCAATGGACTGGCCAGTGCGTAACCGTTCTATGACCCTGTCGGAAATCATTGGTTCCATTTGTCATCAAATTGTCATATCTCTGCAAAGAGATATTCATCATATCTGCCGATACTTTCGACCGACCATGTTCTCCAAGTCGGCCGCGCGCTGCGGGTGATCTTGGGTTTTATGTGCGGACCGCGAACCGATCCGGCAGCCATCGAGATGGCCGGGTCGTAAAAACCATGTGACTCGAGACGCTTTGAAGGGAGAGTTTTCAGTGAAGAAGAACCTGCTTGTGGTGGCTGTCGGAAGCCTTGTGGCGTTGCCGGGCGCGGCGCTGGCCGATGCGAAGATCTATGGTCGATTCAATGTGGGGCTGGACGGACAGAAGGACGAGATCGGTCTGGATTCCAAGGAAACGAGCACCACCTGGCGCGTGCAGGACCAGAACAATTCCTCGCGTCTGGGCTTCAAGGGCAGCCAAGATATCGGACTGGCGGACATGTCGGTGATTTATCAGCTCGAGTACGGGATCAATCCCGACGGCAGCGAGAGCGATGAATTTTCCGAGCGCAACATCTTCGTGGGTCTGAAAGGTGACTTTGGTACCGCTAAGGTCGGTAAATTCGATACCCCGGTGAAGGAGACCGGCGCCAAGGCCGATCAGTTCAACGACGAATCCATCGGCGACTTCACCAACCTGATGGTCGGCGAGACGCGCGCCAACAACATGATCCAGTACAGCACGCCCAAGCTGGGCGATCTGGTGACGGTGACTGCGGCGATCGCGCCGGGTGAAGGCCGCAAGGCGCTGGATGATGCGGCCGACAAGGACAACAGCGTTGCGGACACCTATTACGCCTCCGCCGAGTTCGAGCATGGGATCTTCTACGGCGCGTTGGCCTACGCCGGCAACCAGGAAGGCGGTTTGAAGTTCGACGGCAAGACGGCCGGGATCGACATCATCCGCGCCACCGGCGCGGTCAAGCTGATCGAGGCCCTGGAAATCGGCGCCCTGTATCAGCAGGCTACGGGCATCGACCAGGACGGCGGCGAGCAGGGTGGCGATGCCGAGGAAGCGACTTGGCTGGGCTCGGTGGCTTACACCTTTGATGCCTTCAAGTTCAAGGCTCAGTACGGCCAGACCACGGGTGACATGACCGACATCGAGCGCACCGAAATGGCTTTCGGCGTCGATTACAAGCTGAGCAAGGCACTGACCGCGCAAGCCTACTATGTCACCTATGAAGACAAGGACCGTGTCGTCGGCGGGATTCAGGATCCCTCCACCGACAGCTACGGCGTGGGCTTGATCTACAACTTCTGAAAATAGCATTTCACCGCCCTTCGTGCGCGGATGGCGGGAAAAATCGCGTGGGGTGGGTCGACGGCTATCGATCCACCCCATTTTTTGTTCAAGCGCAGCCGACGTTCCCATCCCTACAATGCGAGTGGATCGGCTTTGCCATCAGCAATCTGATTTACATCGTAGAATAAAAACCCTTGGGCGCCGGAATGGCGACGACACGATCTCGATGGCTTTCTGGCATGGGTCACGACATGTTGTTTTTTGAAAAAGCCGATGTCGGCGAGTGCGCCGACGACGCATCGCCTACCGGTTTGCGGGTCGAGAACCTGGGGGTCGAAACGCCGGCCGGGATCCTGTTATTGCGGTCGCTGATGTTTGCCCTTCCTTCCCGTGGCCTCACCGCCTTGATCGGTCCCGAGGCTGCGGGAAAAACCGTCCTGCTGCGCGCGCTGCTGCGCTTGAGCGATCAGGTGGATGGTTTGCGGCTGCACGGACGTGTTTTTCTCCATGGACAGCCGATTCTGGCACCGGGGATCGAGGTCGACCGCGAAGCCGTGCGGCGTCAATTGGGTTGGGTGCCCAGCGTTCCCGGATTGCTGCCGACCACGCTTCACGACCATCTGACCTATGGCCTGCGGTTGCGGGGCGAGACGGATCAGGAGCTGCTGGATGGGCGCGTGGAAGCCGCGTTGCGCCGATGTGGTTTATGGACGACGCTGGCCGATGTGCTGCACCGGCCTGGCGTCACCTTGAATGGCGAGCGGTGTTACTTGTTGGCACTGGCACGGGTGTTGATGCTGGAACCTCGTGTGCTGTTGCTGGATGTTCCAGGTGTTTCCTTGAGTCCGGCCACCATCCATCATGTGGAGGCCATGTTGCATGAACTGCAACATGATCATGCCATCCTGATGGCCACGCATGATCTGTCCCAGGCGGCGCGTTTGTCGGAGACCTGCCTGTTCCTGCAGGCAGGTGAGTTGATCGAATGCGGCCAAACGGATCGCATGTTTACCTGCCCCGATCGGCCGGAGACCGAACATTACTTGGCCGGGCGCTATGGCCCGATGCGCACGAACAACCCGAAGCATTGGAGGAAGCATGGAAGCCGGTGACATCACCCAGCATACGTCCCGTAGATACAACGAGGAGCTTGAAGGCATACGCAGCCGGGTGTTGACCATGGGCGGCGCGGTCGAGGATCAGATCGACCAGGCGATGCGGGCGCTGGTGGCGTCCGACGGTCAATTGGCCGAGGAGGTCGTGGCTGCGGATCATCGCGTCAACCTTCAGGAAGTGACGCTCGATGAAGAGTGCAATCGAATCCTGGCGCGTCGGCAACCCGCCGCGGGGGATCTGCGCCTGATCATCACGGTCCTCAAGATCATCACGGATCTTGAACGGGTGGGCGATGAAGCCTGCAAAATCGCCCGTATGGCCGGTCATCTCGCCCAGATGGACCGTTCCCCGCATGGTTATCATGCCTTGGAGCATCTGGCGGTGCGGGCCCGGGCCATGCTGACCGATGCGCTGGACGCCTTTGCCCGCATGGATCCACGGGCGGCGTTGCAGGTGGTGCATGCCGATGAAGAGGTGGACCGGGAATACGAGGCTATCTGGCGCCAGAACATCACCTTCATGATGGAAGATCCCCGCACCATCCGTCGCATGCTGGACATCATCTGGTGCGCCCGTGCTCTGGAGCGCATCGGCGATCATTCCCGCAACATTGCCGAATATGTGATTTTCCTGGTGGGCGGCCGCGATGTCCGCCATATTTCCCTGCAGGAAATGCGGGCTGCCGTGGAGCGCTTGCTTCCGCCGGATCGTACGCCCCCTCAGGCTTGAGTCTGCCACGCGCTGGCCAAAGGCCAAAAAAAGCGCCCCGTAGGGGCGCGAAGTGCGAGAGAGGGAGATCGTGGAGGATCTGTGCACACGGTGCTGTGTACGGTAATTCTCAAGCACAGATTAAGCCAATTGTGTTTCACATTTATTAATCAATGTGTTGAAATGTCCATGTGGGAGAAGACCTCCCGCAGAGGTCTGGTTTTTGGTCCGGCTTGGTGCGATTCTGTCCCGCCGTCCGCCAGAATTGGTGCGCCCGCAGGATTTTCCCATTGTTGCCATCATTCCCCCGTTCTCCTGGTTTGTGGTCTTGGCTGACATGGGCCGCGTTGCTCACCCTAAGTGCGGTGGTGGTCTACGCCGCCTATCTGGATCACCAGATCGTCAGCCGCTTCGAAAGTCGCCGCTGGTCACTACCGGCCCAGGTCTATGCGCGCCCAATGGAACTGGGGGTCGCCGAACCCGTGAGTTACAAGCGCCTGCTCCGGGAACTGGAGCGGGCCGGCTACCGTGCAAGCGAGAACCTGCGATCCCCGGGAACCTACCGTTCGGAGGGAGCAGGAAGCCTGTCGATCCATGTGCGCGCCTTGTCATTCTGGGACGGTCCCCAGCCAGCCCAGCGTATCCGTCTGGGTTTTGATGCCTCTGGGATCAATCACCTGGACGCCCTGGATGGTGCGCCTGCTCCATCGCTGATCCGTCTGGATCCGGAACTCATCGGTTCACTTTATGGCACGGACGGCGAGGACCGGGTTCTGGTGCGACTTGCGGAAGTACCCGAACCGCTGCTGTTGGGGCTTTTGGCGGTGGAAGACCGCCATTTCTCGCGGCACCCAGGCATTGACCCGGGCGCGGTGTTGCGCGCCGCGCTGGCCAACCTGCGTGCCGGACGCATCGTCCAGGGCGGCAGCACCCTGACCCAGCAACTGGTCAAGAACCTGTTTCTCGACAGTGACCGGACGTTCCGGCGCAAGTTCGACGAGGCCCTGATGGCCTTGTTGCTGGAATGGCATTACGACAAGACCGCAATCCTCGAGACCTACCTGAACGAGGTCTATCTGGGCCAGCAGGGTGGCCGGGCCATCCATGGTTTTGGGCTCGCCAGCGAGTACTATTTTGGGAAACCCCTGGGCGAGCTGGAGATCCAAGAGCTGGCGCTGCTGGTCGGGATGGTAAAAGGTCCGACTCATTACCATCCGCTGCGCCAACCCGAGCGGGCCCGTGCCCGTCGCGATACGGTGCTGGGGCTGTATGCCCAGGCGGGATTGCTGGATGAGGCCGCGCTTCGGGCGGCTCAAGCCCAGCCCTTGGGCGTCAGGGCCAATCTTCAACGCAGCGGGGACTACGGCGCGGTGTTGGGCCTGGTGCGCAATCACCTGCTGCGGGATTATCCCGCCGAGGATCTGACGGCCGAGGGCTTGCGGATTTACACCACCATCGACCCCGAAGCCCAAACCCAGGCGCGTCAGGGTCTGGTGCGCCAATTGGACCGCCTGGCGCAGCGCGGCAAGGCGGGATTGCAGGGCGCGGTGGTGGTGGCGGACGTGCTTACCGGGGAGATCCATGCGGTGGTCGGCGGTCGGGATGATGCGTCCGGCGGCCTGAATCGGGTTCTGGCGGCGCGGCGCCCCATCGGGTCTTTGGTCAAACCGGCGGTTTATCTCGCGGCCCTGGAGTCGGGCACCTATACCCTCGTAAGTCCACTGCTGGATGAACCGGTTGCGGTGAAGGTGCCGGGCGGGTCGGTATGGCGTCCGGGCAATGCATCCGGGCGATTCCATGGTGAGGAACCCCTGTTCCAGGCCCTCGCCCAATCCCATAATGCGGCCACCGTGCATCTTGGGCTCACGGTCGGATTGCCTCAGGTGGTGAAGACGCTCAAGGCCCTCGGTGTGGAAGCGGATATCCCGGTGGTGCCCGCGCTGTTGCTGGGCGTCTTGGAACTCACCCCCATCGAGGTCACCCAAATGTACCAGACCTTGGCGGGCGGGGGGCTCTACACGCCTTTGCGGGTCATCCGCGAGGTCATTTCCACGTCGGGCACCCCCCTGCGCCGCTATCCGCTCTCCATGCGTTCGGCGGCCTCGCCGCAAAGCGCCTATCTGCTCCATGCCGCCCTGCGTCAGGTGATGTTGCAAGGCACGGCGCGGGCCGCTGCCGATCTGCCTGCGGCATGGGAGGCGGCGGGGAAAACCGGAACCACCGATGATCTGCGGGATGCCTGGTTTGCCGGTTATGCGGGCGATCAACTGGCGGTGGTCTGGGTGGGTCGGGATGACAACGCGCCGATGGGCCTAGCGGGGGGCAGCGGCGCCTTGCCCATCTGGCTGGACGTGATGCGTACACTGGGGGTTCACGAGATACCGCGCACGCTGCCTGACGGGGTGGGCTTGCGCTGGGTTGATGGAACCAGTGGCCGTGCGGCGGGGCCGGAATGCCCGGGCGCCATCCAGCTGCCTTTCCGGGAGGGAAGCGGACCGATGGATCCATTGCCCTGTGCGCTATCCGATGCGTTGCCGGAAGATGCAAATGGTCCATCGCCCGTGCAGCAATTCCAGCAATGGTGGCGCGGTTGGCTTGGCGAGTAACGCAGGCAGAACGCCAATGGGGAAAGTTCGATGTTCAAAGACCGGCTGATTCCAGGCGTTGCACTGATGCTGCTGAGTGCTTGCAGTGCGGGGGTTCGGCTACCCCCGTCCTCGCCGCTGCCACCTGTGCCACCCCAGGCGCCTGGCCCAATCCCAAGCTTACCTCCTGCTGGCGCCGAGACAACGCGAACCCTGCCGCCACCCAAGCGGGATGAGACGCCTGCACTGCCCCTGAGTCCTGCGGCAGCGACGTTGCTGGCGCAAGCTTCGACACAGCGCGAACAGCGCCAGTTTGATGCCGCCGCGGCGACCTTGGAGCGCGCGCTGCGTCTGGCGCCGACCCATCCCGAGCCCTGGTTGGCACTGGCGGCGGTTCGTCTGGAGCAACAGCGGCCCGAGGATGCCGAGGGGCTGGCCCGGCGCGCCTTGTCCTTGGGGGGTGGGGTGCGCGCGGTTCGCCAGCGGGCTTGGAGTCTGATTGCACAGGCCCGTCAAGCGCGCGGGGACATGCCGGGCGCCCAGGAAGCGCGGGCGCGGGCCGATCGTGATTCATGACTGAATCAACAGAAGCCGGGATCTGGGCCGAGGGTTCGCCGCTGACCCGGCAACTGGCCGGTTACCAGTTGCGGCCGGGGCAGGTGTGCATGGCCGCCTGGATCACCGAGGCACTGGCAGATCGCCAGGCGCGCGTGATCGAAGCCGGCACAGGCATCGGCAAGACCTTCGCCTATCTGGTGCCGGTGCTCACCGGAACGGATCGGGTGCTCATTTCCACGGCGACCCTGGCCCTCCAGGACCAAATCATGGGTAAGGACTTGCCGTTCCTGCAACGGGCTCTGGGGGTCCGGCGCCACGTTGCCCTGCTCAAGGGGCGGGGGCGCTATCTGTGCCGCTATCGCTTTTCTCTTGCCGAGCAGGATCTCTGGTTCGACGGCCGAGGCACATTGGGCCGTATCCGGCCTTGGGCCGAACAGACCCAGTCTGGAGATTTGTCCGAATGTACCGGCTTGCCGGCCAATCCGGAGTTGATCACACGCATCACGGCCACCGGCGACACTTGCCTGGGACAGGAGTGCCCTGAGTTCAAGGCGTGCCACGTGCTCAAGGCGCGTCGCGCCGCGATGGAGGCCGAGGTGGTGGTGATCAACCATCACTTGCTGTTCGCTGATCTGGCGCTGCGCGGCGAGGGATTCGGCGAGCTGCTGCCCGGCGCCGATGCGGTGGTGGTGGACGAGGCCCATCAGTTTGCTGAAGTGGCGGCGCAGTTTTTCGGCAGCACGGTCAGCACCCGGCAGATGGGCTTGCTCACGCGCGATCTGCGGGTCGAGATGCAGGCGACGGGTAGGGGTGACCATCCGGATCTGATGCAGGCCGCAGAATCCATGGAGGCAGCCGCGCAGGCGCTGCGACGCAGCTTGCCCGAGGGTGAGCGGCGCTTCGCCTGGGAGGGGACCGCGAACTACACAGACTTCGCGGCGCAGCGGGATCGGCTGCACCAGCGCCTGGATGCGTTGGTCGTGGGGCTGGAGGCCGTGGCCGAACGGAGTCCGGGTCTGGCGCAAGGCTTGCGACGGGCAGAGAATCTGCGCGATGCCTTGATGCAGTGGGGAAACGCGATGGCGGGCGAGGAGCGGGTGCATTGGCTGCAGACCACCCGCACCGGAGTGTTGATGCATGCCACACCGCTGGAAGTTGGGCCGCAACTGCAACAATTCCGCGAGCAACGGCCCTGCGCCTGGATTTTCACCTCAGCCACATTGGCGGTTGGGAGTGACTTTTCCGGCTTCCTGCATGAGGTCGGCCTAGAGGCGCAGACGCCTTGTCTGCAACTGCCCAGTCCGTTTGACTACCCGCGCCAGGCGCTCATGTATCTGCCCACGGGCCTCCCGCTGCCGGATGCACCCGGCTATGACGCAGCCTATCTGGATCAGGTGCGCACGGTGCTGGAATGGAGCGGCGGGCGCGCTTTCCTGCTGTTCACCAGCCATCGGGCCTTGCGTCACGCCGCCGGGATGCTGGCCGACTTGCCCTTTCCGCTGCTCATCCAGGGGGAAGCGCCGCCGGCTCAGTTGCTCGCTCAATTCCAGCAGGCGGGCAACGCGGTGCTGCTCGGCGCAGCGAGTTTCTGGGCCGGCGTGGATGTCCGGGGATCTGCGCTGCAGTTGGTGGCCATCGATCGCCTGCCGTTTGCGTCCCCGGATGATCCCGTGCTGCAGGCGCGGCTCAATGCGGTGCGGGCACGTGGCGGCAACCCCTTCCGCGAATGTCAGTTGCCTGCCGCGGTCATTACGCTGCGCCAGGGCGCCGGCCGGCTGATCCGCGATGCGCAGGATCGGGGCGTGCTGTTGCTGGGGGATGGGCGGTTGGTCGCCCGATCCTATGGTCGGACCTTCCTGGCCAGCCTGCCGCCCATGCCGATGACCCGGGATGCCGGCGCGGTGGCTGATTTTTTCGCCATGCTGCGCACTGAGGAGCAAGCAAACGATGCGCTTACTGGCCATTGATGGTGCAACCGAACAGGCTTCGGTGGCCCTGTGGGTCGACGGAGCCGTGATGTATCGCGAGCGCTCGGCGCCCGGCGGGCATGGCGATTGGCTGTTGGCCACGGTGCATGAGGTGTTGGCGCAGGCGGCGTGTCCGCTCACGGCGCTCGACGCACTGGCATTCGGGCGGGGACCCGGCAGCTTCACCGGCCTGCGGGTCGTCGCGGCGATGGTGCAAGGGCTGGCCTTTGGCGCGGACCTGGGCGTCATTCCGGTCTCAGATCTGGCCATGCTGGCCCAGGCCGAGGCGGAGCACGGCGATGGTGCGATTGTCGCGGCGCTGGATGCGCGCATGGGGGAGGTTTATTGGAGCGCATTTCAGGCAGAGCAGGGCGTGATCAGGTCATTGACTGGCGAATCGGTGTCACCGCCTGAAGCCGTCCGCGTGCCTGTCGGGGCGCACGGATGGCGCGGCACGGGGAATGCTTGGCTTGCTTATCCGGGTCGCCTGCCCGATGGCGTTCTGCAACCAGGCGCGGCCACCTTGCCCTCGGCGCGCAGCTTGATGGTGCTGGGGCTGGCGCAACTGCAAGCCGGTAAGGTATCGCCGCCTGAGGCAGCCTTGCCGGTGTATGTTCGTGATCGAGTCGTTCAGTCGCGCTGAATCTCAACTGGCCTGTTGGCCTGACGGACTATAAAGCGCTCAAAAGAAAAGCCCGGGTTTTACGCCGGGCTCTTCCAAAGAAAAGGATCAAAGCACAGCTTACTGAGTCTTAAGCTTTTCTTTCTTGGTGGCAGAAACCACGGCGATCACGCGGCGATTCAGCTGACGACCTTGGTCGGTCTTGTTGTCAGCCACCGGGCGCTCTTCACCATAGCCCACGCTGCTCAGGCGGCTCGGCTCGACCTTGAACTGGTCGATCAGCACCTGACGTACGGCCTCGGCGCGCCGCTGGGACAGGCTGAGGTTGTAGGCATTGGTGCCCTTCGAGTCGGTGTGGCCTTCAATCACGGTATCCGTCATCGGATACTGCTTCATGAACTCGGCAACTTTCTTGATTTCAGGATAGTACTCAGGCTTCACCACCGACTTGTCGAAGTCGAACAGCACTTCCAGGCGGATGGTGACCGGCTTCTCGATGACGATGTAGCAGCCCTCTGCATCCACCTTCGCGCCCGCGGCGGTGCCAGGGCACTTGTCGCGTGAGTCGGGGATGCCATCGCCGTCCGCGTCACCATCGACGGGTTCTTCCATCGCGGCTACGGGTTCAGGCGCCGGAGCAGGTTCGGCGCTTTCACCGAAGGTGTAACCCACCACCAGATGAGCGATATAGTCATTGATGTTGCTGTCGGTATAGCTGACGTAGCGGCCATCCAGACGGGCAAACAGGTTGTCGGTCAGATTGGCTTTCAGGCCCAGGCCCGCACCCACCACCGGCTCGTCTTCCTCGAAGTCTTCGAGGAGGGGAGAGATTTTCTTGTAGCCATCCGATTCATACCAGGCATAGCCGGCGGACAGCAGCGCGTAGGGAGTGACCCGCCACTCGGGCATGAAGTTGTACATCAGGTCCAAGGTGGCCTGGGTCATTTCGAAATCGACCCCATCGGCGCCTTCCACTTCGGCATCCACGCGTGAGCCGACCAGTTCCAGGACCCAGTGCGGGGTGAACTGATAGCCCAAGCCCAGTCGGTAGCCGACATCGGCTTCGACGCCGGCCTTTTCGTCATCAAACCACTGGTACACGGCGCCGGGGGACACCACGAAGCCGCTCTCGACGGCAGCCTGCACGACGGGCGAGGCCAATAGCAACACGGCGGAGGCGCCGGTCAGTTTTTTCAGTTTGGATTTCATTCGTTCTGGCTCCTTAATTCACTACCCGGGTGGGAGGTATTTTTCAATTCACCGAAACACTGGCGCTCACGGACCGTAGAAAAGCCGTTCTGCCACAGTGTTCAACCGGACGGCTTTCGCGTAATGCAGCGCCGACAGGGTCTGGCCGATGGGGAATGGGTCCAATGCCAGCAGGCTGGCTTCAGCGCCAATGTAAGAAGCAACCAAGCCAATCTTGATGCCGGCCACGATCAGGCAGGTATCGCAAACGAAGTTGCCGATGATGATGGGGCGATGACCAGGGCCCGTTGGGTCAACGTCATCGGGGATCTCAAAGGGCACATACAAGGTCTGGTCGAAAACCGTGTAGGTCTGGAAAATGCCATTTTCCGAACCCACGAAACCATTGCCCAAGTCGACCACGGCTTGTCCGCTTACCTCGGCTAGGGCCTGATCTTCCATCAGGGCGGGTTG
>Ga0209867_1000161_pt1 | contig 15535 bp, 17 predicted proteins | sample GWRWmT4_4Nov14_FD_187197 | JGI IMG/M metagenome (GOLD analysis project Ga0209867, IMG submission 187197) | Sand microcosm microbial communities from a hyporheic zone in Columbia River, Washington, USA - GW-RW T4_4-Nov-14 (SPAdes) (version 2) | ecosystem: Engineered > Artificial ecosystem > Sand...
TTGATTGTGATTGGCGCGATTGTGGCTGCGTCAGGGCGCGAGCGTAAGGATGGCAAAAAGGGTCATATCAAAACCGAGCACCTCAATGAGTTATACAAGGACATGGGGCATGAATTGCAACATGAAGTTTTGTCCAAGGATGAAATAAAACAGCTCGATAAGGACGAAAAGAAAAAACGCAAAGCCGAGAAAAAACAACAGAAACAAACGGGTGCTGCGCGAAAAAAACGGGTGTATGTGCTGGATTTTAACGGGGATGTCAGGGCATCGGACGTTGAGCTTTTACGCCATGAAATCAGCACAATACTCAGCATGGCAGAAAAACAGGACGAGGTAGTGATTAAACTTGAAAGCCCGGGTGGCATGGTTCATAGCTATGGTCTGGCGGCTTCCCAGTTGGCGCGTATTCGTAGCAATGGCATTCCATTAACCATTTGTGTTGATAAGGTCGCCGCAAGTGGTGGGTATATGATGGCCTGTTTGGCTGATAAAATCGTAGCGGCCCCTTTTGCTATTCTCGGTTCTATTGGTGTTTTGGCGCAAGTCCCTAATTTCAATCGATTACTAAAAAAACATGATGTCGATTATGAACTGTTTACGGCAGGTGAATACAAACGTACCGTCACCATGTTGGGTGAGAATACCGAAAAAGGCCGACAAAAATTCAAAGAAGAAATCGAGGATACCCATGATTTATTCAAAGACTTCGTTGTGACTAATCGCCCTCAGTTGAATATGGAAAAGGTCGCAACCGGTGAGCACTGGTATGGTCTGCGTGCTCAGGATTTAAATCTGGTGGATGAATTGATGACCAGTGATGAGTATTTGATCCAGGCATGTAAAGAGGCAGAGGTGTATGCCGTTTCTTATCAGCAGAAAAAGAATATGATGAGTCGTTTGGGCTTGAGTATGGAAGAAAGTCTCGATCGATTGTTCTTGCGTTGGCTTGGGCGGCTTGTTTTTAAACGTCTTTAGCTGTTTTCGTTACATCAATCGCGGTATATATTGCTTGCCAAGTAAATGGGTCTGCTGGGTTTGTTAGAACAGCTCACTTAAAATGATTACCCGATAATGATAATTACAAGAGTCTGTCTATGAGTGAAGTTAATAAGGAAGAAGCGCCGTTGACGGCAGCAGGGTCACGTTTCTTAAGAGGGATTTTTGACGTGCAAATGTCCATTGTGGATCAAACCGTGATTGGAAAAATTATGTTTCATGAGCGTCATGAGGGTCCGCCTGGACATGCGCACGGGGGCAGTATTGCAACGGTCATGGATGAGTTAATGGGTTGTGCTGCTTTTGTTAAAGGGTATATGGCCTTGGCTGCTCATTTGGAATTGGATTATCGCAAGCCGGTGCCTTTGCACACGCCTATGATAGGCACAACAGAAGTGGTCAGAGAGGGTAACCGTTCGGTGCATGTCAAAGGCCAATTAATGCGAGCCGATAACCAACAGTTGTTGGTCGAATCCAGCGCTGTTTTTGTGCATATTGGTGGCGATAAATTTATGCAAATGAGCGATGAGCAAAAAAGCAAAGGCCCAGAGGCTTAAGTAAATTCAGAACGGGACACAGTTTTAAACAAAAAGGCCCGGCCCAATATATTTGGGCCGGGCCTTTTTGTTGCGCTTTAAGTGAAACTGTTAGCTCAGAACTTTAGTCACTGCTTTAAGAACTTTCACTAAAAAAGCAGGGTAAGGTCTGTTCATGAATGGGGCAGGTGAAAATGCACCCTGAAAAATCACGCTCTTTTTGTGTGAAAATTCCAAAAACCCTGCATGACCATGGTAACCACCCAAGCCACTTGGACCAATGCCGCCGAATGACATGTTTTCATTGGCGAAATGCAGCATGGTTTCATTCACACACGCACCGCCTGATATGGTTCGGTTAATAACGTCTTCGGCTTTTTTCTTGTCATTGTCAAAATAATACAGTGCCAATGGTCGCGGACGCTCGTTTACAAAGCGGATGGCCTCATCAATGTCACGGTAGGTGAGAATAGGCAGAACAGGTCCAAATATCTCTTCCTGCATGATATTGCTGTCTGGATCAACATTCAGCAGCAAGGTTGGCGGAATAATGCGTGTGCCTTCGCTGACAGGAACGTTGTCAGGAATAATTTGTATCAGTTGTGCGCCTCGTGCTACAGCATCTTTGATCAGGTTGTTAATACGTACAAAATGACGATCGTTCACTATCCAGCTGATGTCTTTATTGTTGGCAATGTTGGCATAACGTTTAGCTACTTTTTCCTTAAAGGCATTAACCAGTTCAGTTTCTTTTGATTCATGCACCAGAATATAGTCGGGGGCGATACATGTTTGCCCCGAATTCATGAATTTACCCATCATGATGCGGTCAACCGCTTTGCTGATTGGATAGTTAAGGTTGATGATGGTGGGTGACTTGCCGCCAAGCTCCAGTGTTACTGGGGTTAAATTCTCGGCTGCGGCCTTCATGACCATACGGCCCACGTGGGTGCTGCCAGTGTATACAAGGTGATCGAAGGGTAACTGAGTGAAATAGGTGGCTACCTGAACGTCACCGGTGACAACGCTAATGTAATCGTCGTCGAAAACGCTGGCGATCATTCGTTTTACAACTTCACCGGTTTTGGGGGTGAGGTCTGAAGGTTTGATGATGGCACTGTTGCCGGCGGCGATTACGCCAATAAGGGGAGAGAGCACCAGCAATACTGGATAGTTCCAGGCACCCATAATGCCTATCACCCCTTTGGGTTGATAAATAACGCGGCTTTTAGCAAATCCGGCACTCAAGCTGCGTCCTGGATTGGTCGGTTTCATCCATTTTTTTAGATGTTTTTTGGTGGCCATGACTTCATTAAGCACTGAAACCACTTCGGTGATCCAGGTTTCAGTATCACTGCGGTGTCCAAAATCTTCTTGCACAGCGGCCACGATTTCTTCTTTGTAATCGCCAACGGCTTTCTTCAGCTTATTAAGAGCATCTATACGCTGTTGGTAGCTAGGTGCGCCGTTTTTCAGGAAAGCGTCTTGTTGTTGGCGCAGCAGGGGAAGAAGAGGGTTTCCCGTTTTGACCGTTGTATCGACGATAACAGGTTGGGGTTTGTTCATAGCAGTGCTCCTGATTTTTTATTATTTACCCTCAATTCAATGAAGCCGCAAAAGTTGCTGTCTATTAATTCAAAGACAGCTGATACGATTGATTGAGGCGAGGAAAGAAAATGCTGGCGTTTTCACGCCACTCTAAAACAGCTTCACACGATAACAGAGATCCCGGTGAAATCCAACTTGATGCCCATGGCATGCGGCTCAGTTACCCAACCTGATGCATGGTAAATGTGTTCATTCGTAATTCAGAAAAAAATGGATTCAATTTTCATCAGGCCAGTTTTGTAACATCGGTAAAAAAAACAGTTGTCCATTAAAATCGAGTACAGTTCCGGTTGCTGAAATGGATTTGACACTGAGTTGATTGTTGATTCTTGAACCTTCTTTGAGGCTGATATTATTAATAAGGACGGTGCTTTTGGTTGATGTTTTATCAAACCAGTGTGATACGTAAGTGAGCCGGGGAATCTGTTGTTGCAGAGTGTGCGGGAGTTCGCTGATGAGAGGTGTCTGGTCCTGTCCTGCCTTCTGTGAAGCGGGTGCTTTCGTAATCAGTGGTATTGGGGAAGGCTGCGCTACGTGTGGTTTAACCTGGGGATGAATCTCGTGTGTGTCTTTTTTACTATCAGCGATGCTGGGGCTGCTAGTGTCCACGGTATTTGAGCGTTGTAAGGAATCTTGAGTCGTTTGAGTAATCAAAAAAGGTGCTATGCGTGATGCTGTATCAGTTGGGTGTGTTTCCTTTTCATTGTTTTCAAAAGACGCCTCGGTTGATTTCTCAATTTTCGTTTTGTTTGCGTATAAACCAGACAATTGTTTAATGTGGCTCAGGTCATATTGAAATATCAGGCTCGTTACCAGTAACAGACTCAAAATAGCAATCAAAACGTAAGCAATAATAAGTGCTTTTGGCGAGTTGGGCGGTGTCGCCCGTGGCGAAATGGGCAACAGTGTTTTAAAGGGCTGCTCCTGTTTTCTCTGGTTTTCAGATTTTCGGAGCGCGTCCAGAATAACAGACATTTTAACTGGCCTCCCTGATGTTGGTTAGCAAAGGCGAATTACTGTTTTTAAGTAAATTTGTGAGCACAATAATGGTTTCTGGGCCAATCAAACCATCGGGATCAAGACCGGATTCACGCTGAAACTGTTTGATTTGTTTTTCCACGGGTGCGATGTACACCGCCTGAGTTGTCATGGTATTGCGTTGAACAAGGGCGAGTTGTGTTCTGAACCACTCCATTGTCTGTATGGAGTTGTAGTCGGGATTTGCGGAAATTTCTTGATAGTGTTGCGGGGGTCGCCAGAGAAGTTCGAATTTGCCTGTCCATTGTTGTTGCAGTTCGGCAAGCGTCATGGAATGTATTTCAGTGCCCACAATAATTTCGGCATGGCCTTGTTTAATCTCATTTAGAGCAGCATGGTAAGGCTTGCTGTTTTGTCCCATAAGCTCTACCACTGCCGGATGGTTGAGTTTTATGAGCGCATCAAGCGTTTTTTCACCCTGTAGGCATTCAAGCCAATTTTCTTTTGCGATCGCACAAAAGTCGGTATTTTTAGTCACCGTGGCGGTGATGCCCCAGCGCTGAAGCACAGCTTTTTGGGCATCAAGCAAGTGTTGATTGTTTGAGATTTCAACAGGTGTAGAGTCCGTTTTTTCAGAGGGATGATCGAGCCTTGCTTGGTGCACGCTGAGTGCGGAATTCTGGGTATCTGTGGCTAATTGTGTGTCATTCGGAATGAGGTGGGTGGATGGATCTTTCTGAGCCAAGGGACGACTGAGAAAGCTTAATGACTTCAGCTTGAGGTGATCATTGAGAACCAAGGCCAGTACAAGCAAACAGCTGATTAACACCGCAGTGTGAAATAGTGTCTGAATATTTAAAAACGATATTTTTTTGGGTGAGCGGGTCTGATTAAGCAACTCACGAGCTGATTTGCGGATGTCTTTTTTTGCAACCTCATGCTGCATGCCGACATAAGCGGCCAGTAATGCGCGATCGGCTACGGTATTAATCAGTCGCGGTATGCCTCGGGTTACTTTATGCAGCTCCTTGATGGCTCCTTTGTTAAACAAGGGGCGATGTGAACCGCCGGCAATAAAAATTCTATGGTTCAGATAGTTCTCAAGTTCTTTGCATGACAGCGGACCAATATGATAACGAGCGGTAATACGTTGGGCGAGCTGTTCCATTTCCGGTTTGCAAAACAGTGTTCGCAGTTCGGGCTGACCGATCAGAATAATTTGTAAAAGTTTTTTTGAGTTTGTTTCAAGGTTGGTTAATAAGCGGATTTGTTCAAGTACATCAATATCAAGATTCTGTGCTTCGTCAATAATCAGAACACACTGTTTCCCTTGGGCATGCTGTTTAAGCAAGTACAGATTGATTTTATCAATGACCTGTTTGATTGAAGGGGGAGTGTCTTTATTTGGCAAAGGAATTTTGAATTCATCGCAAATGCTTAAAAGCAGATCCAGTGCCGAAAGTTTTGGATTAAAAATATAAGCAATTTTGACATGATCAGGAATTTGTTCGAGTAGGCTGCGGCATAAAGTTGTTTTTCCTGTGCCGATATCGCCGGTTAAGAGAACAAAGCCGTCGCCTTCTTGCAGGCCATAGAGCAAGTGGGCCAGCGCGTCTTGATGCTGTTCGCTCATATAAAGGTAACGGGGATTGGGTGCGATGGAAAAAGGTTTTTCCTTCAGGCCAAAGTAGCTTGTATACATAGCGTGAACTTGGTCCATTCATCAAGGATGAGCTAAGACAGGTTCATGATTGTACAGTATGCGGCAGGGGTGGCAAACCCTGTGGGGTGCACAGGGATTTATGAATAATTTCGTGTTGAGCCGGATGCTGAATGTGTTATTGTTCGCACCTATCAACTCTGCGAACAATCAGTCTAAGCAATGATAACCCAAGTGCGCAAAACCCAGTCGACTCCAAAAATATTCCAGTTAAAAGGTAGCATGATTACCGTTATGGTCATGGAGCTGCTTCATGCTGATTTCACGGATTTAATCGCGCAATTGGAAGAGAAATCCAGATTGGCACCGGATTTCTTTCAGGATACCCCTGTGGTCATTGCTTTGGAAAAGTTGGCCGGTGATGCAGTGATTGATTTCAAATGTTTGCTTGATCAATGCCGCAATGCCGGATTGTTTCCGTTTGCCGTCAAGGGTGGTCAAGCCAAACAAATAGAAGCAGCGCGAACAGCGGGTTTAATTGCCATTACAAATAACAAGGGCGATCGCCCTGATAGACGAGTCAATAAAGATGAATCGCTGGTCATGGATAAAGGTGCTCATGAAGCGGAGTCTTCAAAAGTGCCAGTATCACAAATGAAAACAGCTGTTATAGAGCAAGCCGCGCCTGTCTACAGGCGAACTCGGGTTATTACGGAGCCTATTCGTTCAGGTCAGCAAATTTATGCACGCGATGGTGATTTGATTATTTTGTCCTCGGTCAGTGAGGGCGCTGAAGTGCTTGCTGATGGAAATATACATGTGTATGGTATTTTGCGCGGTCGTGCGCTGGCCGGTGTTCAAGGTGATGAGTGTGCGAAAATTTTTTGTAGTAAGTTCAACGCTTCGCTGGTGTCTATTGCGGGTGTTTATTTGTTAAATGAAAATTTTGAAAAAAATCTGATAGGTAAAAGCGTTCAGATATCTCTGCGGGGTGAGCAACTGGAGATTAATGAGCTTTAGACACTAAAGTTGATTAACAAAAAGTGGGAAAGTTAGGAATGGCAAAAATAGTTGTGGTGACTTCAGGAAAAGGTGGCGTTGGAAAAACGACCACCAGCGCCGCGCTGGCAACAGGATTGGCTCAGCGCGGTTTTAAAACAGTGGTAATTGATTTTGATGTGGGCTTGCGTAATCTGGATCTTATTCTGGGTTGTGAGCGCCGTGTTGTTTATGATTTTGTTAATGTCATTCATGGCGAGGCCACTTTGAATCAGGCTTTAATAAAAGATAAAAGAGTGGAGACGCTCTATATTCTTCCTGCGTCTCAAACCAGAGATAAAGACGCTCTGACGCGTGAAGGTGTAGGCCTGGTGTTGGAGGAATTATCTAAAACATTCGATTACATTGTCTGTGATTCCCCCGCAGGTATTGAGAAAGGGGCTTTGTTGGCGCTTTATTTTGCTGACTCAGCTATTGTGGTCACAAATCCCGAAGTCTCTTCCGTGCGTGACTCTGATCGCATTCTGGGAATACTGCAGAGCAAATCCAAACGCGCAGAGGAAGGGAAAGCACGCATTGAAGAGCACCTGCTTTTAACGCGTTATAATCCTGATCGTGTGGAAAAAGGTGAAATGTTAAGCGTTGAGGACGTAATGGATATTCTGGCCATTCCGCTTATTGGTGTTATTCCTGAGTCGCAAGCAGTGCTGTCATCATCGAATCAGGGTATACCTGTAATTTTGGATGAAAAAAGCAAGGCAGGTCAGGCTTACACGGATGTTGTTAGCCGCTTTTTAGGCGAGGAGGTCGCTCATCGCTTTTTAGAGCCAACCAAAAAAGGTTTACTGCAAAGAGTATTTGGGAGGTAGAGCAGACATGGGAATTCTTAATTTTTTTAGAAAACAGGAAAAAGCCAGTGCTGCTACCGCAAAAGAGCGTTTGCAAATTGTAGTGGCTCACGAAAGATCTCGTCGTGATGAAGAGGATTTTTTACCAAAACTGAGAAAAGAAATTCTGGATGTTATTGCCAAGTACGTAAAAGTCGATTTGGACGCCGTGTCAGTTTCGCTGGATCAGTCCGATGCAAATTGTTCCATTCTGGAACTTAACGTGACACTGCCGAGCAGAGAAGATCAGAAAGTGTTATGAGGGCCGTATTTCTTTATTCTTCTTAATGCTGCTTTTATAAGGCTTGTTTAGATAAAAAAATCATAGTGACTAAAACTAGAACGGGGAGGCTTAATACCCCCCCGTTTTTGATTTCTATTCTGATATTACATAACTACCAGCTTCAAAGCCCGTGCCTATATCAAGACTTAGCACGCCAAGCTGGCATCCTGTCAGTGTTAAAGAAAGGACGGCTAATAATAAGATGCTTTTGATTAGTTTCATGTTATTCCCCTGACTTATTGTTGTTATCGTTATTTTTTTTGACCAAAATCGATGTGCATTATTCTGATATTACATAACTACCAGCTTCAAAACCCATGCCTATATCCAGACTCAGCACGCCAAGCTGGCATCCTGTCAGGGTAAAAGAAAGGGCGGCGATAGCAAAAATGGTTTTAAGTAATTTCATGAGTTTCTCCGAGCGTTAATAATAAAACAGATTTTTATATTTTCAGTACGCGTAGCTGATAAAACGCAGTTGTCAACAAATCTGCAGAAGTGCCTGCACTATATCACTATCAATTTTTCGGTATCAAGGGGTTTTGGTTACTGGAGAGTTAAAGTTGTGTGGTGGTATTGTAACCAAGGCCTCAAGCGGCTTTGGTGAAAATTAACGGGCATTTTCTCTGGAAATAATGAGAAATTGAATCATCCCAATCTTTTTTATGCCGACGATGAGTTGCTGGACGATGCGCATTGAAGACAATCGTTTGTGAATAAAGAAGTTTATATTGAAATTATTCCGGTTAATTACATTAATTTGGTGCGGGATATTTCCAGAGACTTCCAGAAGGTGGCAATATTTGTGTTGGTCTTTTATTATCTGGCCTTTACAAGGCGCTCAGAGCGTTTAATTTAATAACCGAACACTTAAGGTAAGACGATTTAATGATTATAAAACCTAAAATTAAAGGATTTGTTTGTACCACGGCTCATCCGTTGGGCTGCGAGGCGCATGTTCAAGAGCAGATTATCTATGTGAAACAGCATCGCTCTGCAATGCCGGGTCCAAAAAAAGTGCTGGTCATAGGTGCTTCGACCGGTTACGGCTTGGCATCACGCATCAGCGCGGCATTTGGGAGTGATGCTGCAACCTTGGGCGTGTTTTTTGAAAAAGAAGCGTCAGGTAAACGTACTGCCAGTGCGGGTTGGTATAACACGGCTGCGTTTACCCGATATGCCGAGGCGGCAGGTCTTTATGCGAAAAACATTAATGGCGATGCTTTTGCGCAAGATATCAAGGAAATAACTATTGCTACCATTCTTGCCGACTTGGGACAAGTTGACCTGGTCGTGTACAGTTTGGCGGCTCCGCGACGAACTGATCCAGTGACAGGTGAAGTCTATAAATCGACATTAAAAGCCGTCGGTCAGGCTTATGTGGGTACGACACTCGATACCGACAAAGGCGTCATCAAAGAGGTGGAAATTGAATCCGCTTCCGAACAAGAAATTCATGACACGATTAAAGTTATGGGCGGTGAAGATTGGGCTCTCTGGATTGAGGCCTTGGAAAAAGCGGGTGTTCTGGCGTCAGGCTGCAAAACAGTTGCGTATACCTATATCGGCGAAAAACTGACGTGGCCCATTTATAAAAATGCCACCATTGGTCGTGCAAAAGAACATCTGGATCAAACGGCTGCCCAATTAAATCAAGAGTTGGCTGCAATCAAAGGATCGGCCAATGTCTGTGTTCTTAAAGCAGTGGTGACTCAAGCGAGTTCTGCGATCCCGCTGATGCCTCTTTACCTTTCATTGCTGTTTAAAGTGATGAAAGAAAAAGGTGGGCATGAGGGATGTATCGAGCAAGTCCATGGTTTATTTTGTGACAAATTATATGGAGTCGAAAGTAATAAGCTCGACGAAAAAAATCGTTATCGTATGGATGGACTTGAATTACGCCATGAAGTTCAGTTCGAAGTTGAGAAACTTTGGAAACAATGCACTACGGAAAACTTTAATCAATTGACTGATTTTGCCGCGTATCAAGAAGAATTCTTGAAATTGTTTGGTTTTGGCGTACCCGGCGTAGATTATGACTCCGAAGTTGAACCGGAGATGGCGATTAGCCAGCTTGTTTATAACAATAGCTAGATCTGCGTATTGTTAATAAAGTTAAGTGCTTAAGTCTAAATAAAGGGGGGTATCCCCCTTTTTGCGTATTAATATACCCTGTCATCGGACTGTTAATGTCTGATATTTTTTGGCGCAACAGACTCTTCGAGCATGTTTTGTGCGATTTTGCTGCTGTGTTTCTCGGCGTCAATTAAATGAATATTCACCTTTTCTTTAAGTCTGACTAATGTATCGCACATGACTTCAATGGTTTGTTCTACTTGGTCCAGGGCAATCAGAATATCTTCAGATCCACGATTATGAATTATTTTATTGCTCATGACAGTTCCCTCTTTTTATAAATCCTGATATTACGTTTGCGGCTTATTTTGAACACAGCGTGAGACGTAAAACATGGGAAACCAAGATATATCGGGTTGTTTTATTTCGCAAATCAGTGCTTGTGGATAAGATGGGGATAAGATGTTCAAGGCTTGTCAGCTTTGTGTTTATTTTGATTTTTTTGAATATAAAAATAGAACGTATCTTTATGGTTTGTAATATTTTGTGCTTGCATAACAAAATTATTTTGTAAAAAACAAGCGAAATTTTATCTGGCCAAAATGATGGCGTGTACTAAAATCGTATCGTTGTGAAATGAATGTAAGGTAGAGCGGCTGACGTGGACGATATTGATCCTATATAGAATTAGGCGTGCTAGAAGTCATTAACAATGTCGGAACTGAACTAGTTGTCAGTTTTGTGCTCAAAATACAGGGTTAAAACGTATTTTTCGCTGTAAACATATGGATGGTAGTATGAAAAAAAACAAGATTGATGTAATTATGGATAAAATTTCTGGCGCACTTGAAGAACGTAAAGTTAAAGAGCGGCGCAAGGCAGATAATGACGAAAACTATGAGCAATCTTTAGAGAGAAGAGAGCGCCGGGAGCGAAGAAATCGAGAAAAAACCCCTGAAAAGAATCATTCCTAAGAATCTGTTCTTAGGCTTGCGCACTGGGTTGCCCACGAAAGTGGGTGCTCAGTTGCTGCATTTTTATTCTTGCATGAGTAAATCAACACCCTGATTTTTTATGCACTTCTTTGCCCTTATTTGCGTAGAAAGCCTTTCTTAAACACCGCCGGGTCTTTAACTAGACAAGTCAGACAGATAAGCCCAAAATCGCTGGTTTTACAATGGCGCTGATAACACAGTGTTTGATCTTGCGACTTTAGTGGTTTTTTATGAGTCAGGAAAATATTGGAAAGGGGCAGGACGAGGAGGTTTTAAGTGGTGGTGAAATCTACCTGCGTCTTCTTGGCTATAGCAAAAAATACTGGCATCTTTTCTTATTAGGCATTTTCGGTTTCGCTCTTTATGCCGCAACACAAACGGCTTTTGCCAAGCTAATGGATTACATTATTACGGCTGTGGGCAAGCATGATGAGAGTGCCCGACTCATGATTCCTGCGGCCATAATGGTGATTTTCTTGGTGCGGGGTGTCGGTGCATTCCTGGGTAATTACTGTTTTTCTGATGCGGCTCGCAATGTGATCCATAGTCTGCGGGTAGAAATGTTCAGCAAATTGCTGCGCCTCCCCAAAACCACCTATGACGGCATCAGCTCCGGGCATCTGATCTCAAAATTCACGTATGATGTGGAGCAAGTCTCCGGTGCGGCAGTGGATTCACTCAAGGTTGTTGTCCGTGAAGGCTTCACCGTGGTGGGCTTGTTGATTTTTCTGATTTATACCGACTGGAAGCTGTCATTGATCTTTTTTGCGATCACGCCTTTTATAGCGTTTGTTATTAGTTACGCCAGCCAACGTTTCCGGATTGTTAACAAGCGAATCCAGGATAGCATGGGCGATGTGACGCACGTGGCCTCGGAAGTAATTTCCGGACAGACGGAAGTAAAAATCTATGGCGGAGATAATTACGAGAACAAACGTTTCTCGGACGTGAGTCGCTACAACCTCCGACAGTCGATGAAACTGGTTTTGGCTTCGTCCATTAGTGTGCCGGTCATACAGCTTTTGATTGCTTTTTCCCTTTCGGTTTTGATATGGGTGGCATTGGGAGTGATGGGGGAGAATACAACAGCGGGTGAGTTCGCGGCTTACATTACAGCGGCAAGTATGTTGGCAAAACCGATTCGGCAAATAACGCAAGTAGACACCGCTATTCAGCGTGGCATATCAGCATGTGAATCCATATTCGGTTTACTTGATGCAGAGGAAGAGAATGATAATGGCGTTTTTGCTGTCGAACGAGTCAAGGGTGCTGTTGTTTTTGACAAGGTAAGTTTCGCCTATTCGGAAGGTAAATCCGTACTTAGAAATATTTCCTTTGTGATTGAACCGGGGCAAACAGTTGCTATCGTCGGTCGTTCGGGCAGTGGTAAATCCACATTAATAAATTTGTTGTTGCGTTTTTATCAGCCACAGTCAGGCCAAATTAGTATTGATACAGTGCCTATTGAGCAGTTTAAGCTGGAAAATCTTCGTCAGCAGTTTGCAATGGTTAATCAGCGCATTATGCTTTTCAATGATACCTTGGCGCACAATATTGCCTATGGAAAGCTGGGCGAGAATGATGAGCAAAAAATTGTAAGCGCCGCTAAAGCAGCCAATGCTTGGGAGTTTATTGAAACGCTGCCAATGGGTTTATCCTCGCAGCTTGGCGAAAATGGAGTAAATTTATCGGGTGGTCAGCGACAACGTATTGCGATTGCCCGGGCCTTTCTGAAAGACGCGCCAATATTAATACTTGATGAAGCGACGTCGGCGCTCGACAATGAATCAGAACGAAAAATACAAGCGGCGCTTAATGTGATTATGCAGGGAAGAACCACAATTGTTATTGCGCATCGTTTATCGACAATTGAGGCGGCAGATAAAATATTGGTGTTAGATGAGGGGCAGATTGTTGAGGAGGGTAATCATGTCACCTTGCTCGAAAAGAACGGCCACTATGCCCAACTCTATAAAATCCAGTTTGCAAATGATGAATGCGAGCAAAACTAAGTAAGGCTATACAAGACGCATGGTATCAGGGACATCCACTGTTGTGGTTCCTGCTGCCCCTATCGTTTCTGTTTGCCTTTTTGAGCGACTATCGTCGCAGACTCTATGTCAGTGGTAAAAAAGTCGTGCTGGATTTGCCGGGGCCGGTTATCGTCGTGGGTAATATTACGGTAGGTGGCACTGGCAAATCGCCTCTGGTTATATGGCTGGTGGAAAAGTTGAAAATGGCTGGTTATCATCCTGGTGTTGTCAGTCGCGGGTACGGTGGACGCGCACCTTGTTATCCGTTTTTTGTTGACCATCAGAGCACAGCGCTGGAGTCAGGAGATGAGCCGTGGATGATGCAGCGTCGAACAGGGGTGCCCTGTATGGTTGATCCCGATCGTGCTCGTGCAGCCGAAGCGCTTTTCAGATATCACGGTTGTGATGTTATTGTCAGCGATGATGGGCTACAACATTATCGTTTGCCTCGTGCCATTGAGATTGTTGTGATTGATGGTCAGCGTGGTTTGGGGAATGGTTTCTGTCTGCCCGCGGGCCCTCTAAGAGAGCCAGCCAAACGATTGCATTCAGTTGATTATGTTGTTGTGAATGGTGGTGCAACTCAAGAGGGCGCGTATTCCATGCAATTACAATCCAGAGCCTTGTACAGGCTTGATGATTTAAACAACACTGAAAAACAAGCTGAACCCATGGTGCATGGAGAATCTGTTCATGCCGTTGCGGGAATAGGCAATCCACAACGGTTTTTTGACACCCTGCGTGCTTTAGGTTATCAAATTCAACCCCATCCTTTTGCTGACCATCATGCATTTTCTGCGTCTGATTTGTCTTTTAACGATGAAAAAAAAATAATCATGACGGAAAAGGATGCAGTAAAGTGTTTTACGTTGAATAAAATCAATGCCTATTACTTAAGTGTAGAGGCGCAGGTTGACGAAGCACTTTGGCTGGGTATTGAACATCAACTGGCCAGAATTTCTCATTCACATACAGAAAAGGAACGTCAATCATGATTGATCAGAAACTGCTAGCCATTCTTGCTTGCCCTGTGTGTAAAGGCGAACTGTATTACCAGAAAGAGCGTGATGAGTTATGGTGTCGTGCGGATGCTTTGGCATTTCCGGTGAGGGATGATATCCCCGTCATGCTGGAAAACCAGGCGCGTCATCTCACCATTGATGAAAAGTTATCAAAAAACCAGACCAACACAGATCCGAACCAGAATTAATTTTAAAATACAGGGTTAAAAATGAGTTTTAAAGTTGTTATTCCTGCACGTTATGCATCGTCACGGTTGCCGGGTAAGCCCCTGCAGATAATTGCCGGAAAACCCATGGTGCAACATGTATTCGAACAAGTCAGGAAAAGCAATGCCGAGCAGATCATAGTGGCCACTGATGACGTGATGATCCAAGAAACGGTCGCATCATTTGGCGGTGAAGTGATAATGACGTCCATTAAACACGAATCAGGAACCGATCGTTTGCAGGAGGTTGCGGCCTTGCTGCGATGGCCGGATGATCAAATCGTAGTGGGTGTGCAGGGGGATGAGCCATTGATTCCTCCGGCGATTATTAATCAAGTGGCCAAAAATCTTGCATGTCGTCCCGAATTTTCCATCGCTACTTTGCATGAAAGAATTGACTCTCTCGACGATATAATGAACCCGAATGTGGTTAAAACAGTTTCGGATCAAAATGGCAGGGCAATTTATTTTAGTCGCGCGCCTATTCCTTATGGGCGAGATTGTTTCCCGGAAACCATTCCGACTGCTATTGAATATTACCGCCATATTGGTATTTATGCGTATCGAGTCGGTTTTTTGCGTCAGTTTACACAATGGGCAATGAGTCCATTAGAGCGTGCAGAAAAACTCGAACAACTCAGGGCGCTTTGGTATGGTGCCGCGATTCATCTTGATAGGGCATTGGAGTCCCCGCCTAAAGGGGTTGATACGCCTGAAGATCTGGCTTACGTACGTCACCTGCTAGAAACAAATAAATAAATGGATAAGAGTGATTCTTGCTCTAATGCCACCCCTTCTTCAGAAGGTGTCGCTTTGTCATTTTCAGTAGAAGAAAATGTGTCGCTTAAAAAGTACCATACATTTTCATTGCCCGTTTTTGCGCGTTATTTCTGCGTTATCGACAGCGAGCAGACTTTGTCTGACTTGCTCGAAGCTGTATTATTTAAATCACTTCCTCATGTATTTATTGGAGAGGGCAGTAATACAGTATTTCTTCAAGATTTTCCCGGACTGGTTGTGAAGCTCGAAATGAAGGGATTGCAGCTGGTTTTTGAAGATGAGCGATATGTTCATCTTAAGGTAAGCGCCGGGGAAAGTTGGCATCATGTGGTTGAATACACTTTGTCCAGGAATTGGTTTGGGTTGGAGAATCTGTCCTTGATTCCAGGCACCGCAGGTGCAGCGCCGATACAAAACATTGGCGCATATGGTGTTGAATTAAAAGACGTGCTAGTTGAACTGTCTGCTATTGATGT
>Ga0209867_1000164_pt1 | contig 15347 bp, 11 predicted proteins | sample GWRWmT4_4Nov14_FD_187197 | JGI IMG/M metagenome (GOLD analysis project Ga0209867, IMG submission 187197) | Sand microcosm microbial communities from a hyporheic zone in Columbia River, Washington, USA - GW-RW T4_4-Nov-14 (SPAdes) (version 2) | ecosystem: Engineered > Artificial ecosystem > Sand...
GCATTTAGCTCGGCCCGGTTAAAGACAGTGTACCTTCCAAATTTAGTGCCCATGGCCATGCGGCGGCGTTGGCGTTCGTTTCCAGTCATGTTGATATTTCCTTAGGTTGCGCAATCTGTTCCTCCCTCCAGATGCATGAGAGTTTCGGAGTTACGTTCTTCGCTCATTCTATTGGGCCATGGGTGTGCTCCTTTTCAATTACTCTAAGTGTGTATTTCGGGGCCAGCGATTTTGGGTTGAACACGCCACCCCCTGGCTTTCTTGAATACGGCTGGGCGAAAGCCCTGTCGGATACGTAAGGGGTATGGGGAATTCGACGCGACAAACCCGACGGTTTTTGCGGTACTTTCCGACAGCCTTTTCCGCCATTTTCAGAAAGTTTCCGCAGAACCCGACAAAGTTTCCGACGGGTTTCCGACAGACTATCCGACAGACTATCCGACAGGCTTCCGACAGCATCACGCTGGCACTTTTGGTCTATGAAAACCTGCCCTATGCCCGCGTTTCGAATTGTCACTGGCTTCGTATGTTAGCTTCCCCTGGCGCTCAAGCGTGTTCAGATGATCGAGAACGGACTGCGCGCTAAGAGCCAGCCCGTGGCATTTCTTTATTTCCTTCGCCAGGTCTTTTGGCTTTTGGCCTGACCCATGAGTGCGGATGATAGATATGCCTTTGTCGATGAGATCGAGAACAACCTCCAGGACCGCCGCGCGTTCTATTTCGGGGCTTTGGATGGACTTGTTGATAGTGGTGAAGGTCTGCCCAAGCAAAAAAAGCTCAAGCTCCGCTTCCGAGCCATAATTGGCCTTGGCGACTTTTAACGTGCGCCGCTGTCCGTTCCCCCCCTTCTCCCGCTCTAACGCCAAGCGGTTGCGCACTGCATTGTTCCAGGCCGTTGATCCGGCATAACCGGTTCCGTCATTCATGGCAGCTTTGGAGGGGTGCGCGTTTACCAGGACCGTCGCACCGAACTGGCGGCACAATCCCGTTAGCACTTTTTTCGCTAGCGTATTGACCGGGAGACGCTTGGTTTCATCCAGCGAGGCAATGTCAGAAACGGTGTCCAGAATAAGAAAAGACGGCCCGAGCTTGCAGAGCATGTCTTGTAAGGGGGTCATAAACGATCCCCGAGTCCAGGTTCCGTCATCCCGGATACAAGCGAGATTCACGTCATAGCCGGGCAAGCACCACACCGTGAGCGGCAAATTGGCAAGGTTGACGCCAATGGTGCTGCAAATTGTTTCAAGGCGGACCTTGGCCTCGCCGTTGTCATCTTCGGCCAGGACAATCAGCACCGGGGATTGAACTGTCTTGCGCTCGAACAGCGGAAGCCCAGCGGCAATCGCTACGGCAATATGCAGCGCCAACAATGTTTTGCCGGTGCCACCGTCGCCGTATAAAAGATTGACGTGCCGCTCCAGGATAAAATCCTGCCAGGCATACGTAGCTCGGGGGAAATTGCCCGCCACAAGCTCAGCCGCGCTCATGGGTTGCGGGTAGGCGGCTTCTGGCGGCGAAACCGGGCCGACATTGTTGTTGACGATTTTGCCGTCGAGCGTAGCTAGAACAGGCTTGAACAAATAACTGTAATCACATGCAGGCGCTCGGGAGCCAAGTTCACCGGTCGCTGACTTGTATCCGCTCAGGAAATGTATTTCGAATTGATCATCATCCCATGGTGGTTCGCATCGGGGATTGAAATGCTCAAGCGCAATTTCGAGCGCCTTATCGGGGGTCAGGCCGAAATCATGCGCCATGCCCCCGGTGGCAGCAAGCCTATTGTTTCCCCCCTGACCCTCTATACACGGCTCCGCGACCTTGCCTGTGGGCGTGGCGATGGTACCGCGGGAAGTACCGGCGCACCAATCAGTGAAGCAACTAACGTTGCGTGGGTCGTCAACCGTAACGCCTTGCACCGGTTCATCCGGCTTGCTCCGGTCGCGCGTATCACGCTCGCGTAACATGGCTTCGATATGCGCGGGTAATGGCACCGGCAACGCGGCAAGCTCGACCGTATATCGCTTGCCCCTGAAATGCGAGCCGGGACCGACAATCAATCCGCCATAGCCGCGCACGTCACCGAAATCGGGAAGCGAACCTGTACCATTCCCGAATGTTTTCGTTGTTGAGAAAATTAGGTGAATCCCGCCGCGGGGTGTGTTGCTTTCAAACGTGCGCGGAAGCTCGCCATGCGCTGCTTCAAAAGCGTCTAGCGCCGCCCCGGCTCCAGGCTTGTACAGATCGCAGTCAATGGCCAAAAAGCCCGGTTGTATCGCCATACCTATATTGGCCTGCGGGTCATTCAACCACATGGTTTCGACCGTCTTGCGATCCGATGAGGCTTCGGTTTGCCAGCCTTTGCGAAGCGGGCGCTTTTCACCTGGTACGCATGGAAACACTTTCCATGCGCCGCTTATGCGACCTACTTCCGCACACCATAGCGCCCAGTCGATCAGGGGTGCGTTGTCCGGTGGTGTAGCTGGGAGAATTGGAGATTTATTTTCCACATGTGGCATTGCCGTCATCGTCCTTGTTACTTGCGAATTGATCGCACAAGGCCATCAAGCCTCGCGCGAGGGGGGTGCTCGGGCCGCGATAGTTACGGGTGACGAAGCCGCAGCGGCCCGAGCGCATTCCACAAGTAGACGCCTTCAATGAAGGCGGTTGCACAGGACGAACCTGCCCACCAGGGGCAAGCTCTATCGGCGCGAAGATCGCACCGATCTCAATTGCCGGGATTACCGGCGAAACTTTTTCCATTCCGCGCATTACCATCCACTAAAGAAATGCCCCCAGCCGTCAATCTCTGGGACCACTAATCATAGGCATAGGGAAATAATGCGCAACAAGAAAGACGAACGCTAGGCGCTATTGTAATTGACAGATACTTGAGTAAACCCATTTATTCTTCGAATCAAGAGTAATTTTTCGTTTGAACGCATTTTCTTTATTTTTGATTAAGTCATTGTAATAATTATCAAATATATGTACAAATCACGCTAAAATACGTGACCGGCCCAGCCAAGGTCACGCCAATTATTAGGTGCGTGACCAGTGGCTTTTGAAGCCGCGCCGGTGGCAAGCTCAAGTCAGCGATCCTGGATCATCCCGTCTATCCGGCGCACGGTACCGCTGCCAATGCCAAGTTCCCGCGCAATCCGGTTAACGCCCCAAGCTTGCGCCCGAAGCTCCCGCACCTTGCGTTCAACATCGGCCTTCACCCTTGGCCGTCCGAACGGATTGCCGGTCTTGGTGCCGTTCGCTTTCGCCTGCTTGATACCGGCGCGCACCCTTTCCGCGATCATTTCCCGTTCGAACTCGGCAAACACGCCCAGCATCCCAAACATGGCCCGCCCGCTGGGGGTTGACGTATCCAACCCCTGCTTATGCAGATAGAGGCCTACACCGGCGGCGCGCAGGTCGCCCAGCCCGGCTACAAGGTGCTGTAGCGAGCGGCCCAGCCGGTCAACAGACCATGCGGCCACCATATCGAACTCGCCCCGCGTGGCGGCTTTGAGTATGGCGTCAAGCGCTGGCCGCTGATCGCGTCCCTTCGCCCCGGATATGCCCTTGTCGGTGTATTCATGTACGATCCGCCACCCCCGGCGCTCCGCGACTTCGCGAAGTTCGGCAAGCTGGGAGTTGACGCTTTGCCCGTCTGTAGAAACGCGGGCATATATCGCTACGTTGGTCATGGCCGTTCCCCTTTAACTGAGTTGACGTGTCAATCTCATGTAAGGGCGATAGGTGCCGAAATCAATAGTTTATTGCACCCATCAAACGTGTTTATAAAAGTGACGGATTTCCGGGGTTTTAATCAGCCAATTCCAGCAGGGTTTTCGGCACCCCTGTTGCGGCCCTGAATTGAGGGGGCTTTGCAGGTATCGAAAGCCTATGGCCTATGCGAGGCCCCCGCTGAGTCATGGTTAGGGGGAAGTCGTTGGTGAGTGGCTTCCCGGTCGCGGATCGACTTGGGGGGCGGGTGGGGTGTTGCGCGATGGGGACCGTCCAGATCGGGGCAGTGAATTTCGTCATTTTCAAAAAAAATCAAGGGACACACGGCTTGATCCAAAAAATGGGGCCAATCTGGGGAGGAGGCGCCCAGAGAAGCGCATATACCTCAAGCAAATACCCATATACGTTGGACCGGCTCGCAACTGACAATTTTTAGGGGACAATGTGTCTACAAATCTAGGGGCTATTCACGGGCCTCCCTCAACGTAAACTCATCTTCAGCCTCATCATCAGGCTCTTCGATGGCCTCGCGCTCTATCGCCTTTCCCATTACCTTTTCGACAATGCCTAAGAGGCTCTCCCGACGACGCTCAAAGAATTGTTCAAAGCCATCGTCCCTCAGCGACGCAGGATCGATGCGATGGCTCTGGATGATGGCATCCATGGCATCATCGCCTAACCCTACCTGTTTATGGGACTGGATTGCCAAGAGGTAGCTCGATGGCGCCTTACCGCCGATCATGCGGTTTGCCTTATAGGAAATTGGCGTCTTGTTAATGATCGCATTGAACACAGCCGGTTTGATGCCGCGCGCTTCGCACCACGCTTTTGGAAAGATGTGGTGAATATCGAGAGCGACCTCTTCGTGGTCGAGTTCCTGAATGGTGGCCTTCCAGAAAAAATCCTTGGCTCCTTCACGCAGGACAAGCGTGTTAAGGCCTTTATAGGCCGCACTCAGACGTGACCGCAGCGTGTGGAGCCGGTTCGGCTGAAACCCTGCCTCGTATATCGTGCGCGGTTCATCCGCCTCGTCATCGATCCAGGCAAGCAGTTCTTCCAGATCGTTGGCAACGCGTGTCTCAACAGCGCCGCCATAAAGCTCGCCAAGAACACCACACCAGAACCATCGGCAGAGCTTGTCGTGAACCTTTGGTTCCAGCCATCGCTCCTGAAGGCGCGATAACACGGCAGCCAATGGCACAAGCTGCGTCCGATATGGCAGATCGCGCGCGGCAAAGAAGCATTCTTTTCGCAGGAATTTTGCAGCGAGCAAAAAGCCTTTCTCTACCTCATTGGCCCAGCGCTGATAATCTGCTAGAGCGAGCGAAAGCACAGAAACGCGCTTCGCACTCACAGCCGAGATTGCCTTACCCGTTTTCCCGGCGGCAATATCGCTTTGGCGTTTCTCATAGGTATGAAGAAGGCTGATCGCTTGAAGAAAGTCGGTTGGCTCAACAGCCTCCAAGACGGCTTCCGCCCCAATGCGCCCGGCGCGCCCCTTCACCTTGCGCAGTCCGCTGCCGTACCAATCATCGCGCAGATTAAAACTCTCGGCGGCAAAACTGGCGGTCACAAGTTCAAAGACAGAGAGGGGTACGCCGCCCGTGTTTACTTTTTCGAACACAAGGCAAACAGCCTCTTTGCTGGTCGATCTCCCAAGGGCTATGACAGGCAATTGATAGCTTCGGAAGGCGTTTAAAAACATTCTTGCGGAACTGCATATAGGCCGGAAACTTGTCCGGCGCATATTCCTGCAAACTCTCCTCCCAAGCGTCGGAGTTCAGAATTTGATTGCAAGGAAAATAGAACGCTTCGCATTCCTTCTGCGGCGTTGAGAGGTCCAGAACGATATCGCGGCCAAAATTCGTCTTGATCTTGCGGTCGTCCTCGACAGCGATAAAGGCATCGTCAAGATGATCGTCCTCAAGCGCGGCATTGATGTCCAAATAGTAGAACCGGCTGATTGGCTTGCCCTTCTCATTAAAGGTCTTCACCGGCGTATCCATGGCGAGAACCTGCGTCAAAGAGGTCAGACGCTGCTGGCCATCCAGGATCAGCCGCTCTGGTTCAGGGATCGGCCCATTAAATGTCAGATTCTCGATTGGACGAACCTGAAAGTGAATATCGCCTCCCGTTTCAAGCAGCATGACAGCACCAACGGGAAAGGACCGCGCGACACTGATAAGCAGGGAACGAACGTGATCATCGTCCCATACCCAGCCCCGCTGAAAATCCGGCAATTGCACTTTACCATCCGTGATCTGCCTGATGATGTCGGGCAAAGGGGTCTTCGTACTATCAAATGTGCTCATGCGGCAGCCTTCCTCTTGTTTTACACCCACTGCGCTGAAAGCGCCTCAGCCTGCCGCAACACAGTTTGCACGGCGGCATCCTGTAGATCGGGAGGATATCCATGCTTTCGCAGAATGCGCTTCACCAGTACGCGCATGCGCGCCCGCGCACCTTCGCGGTGAGACCAATCAACCGTCACATTTCCCTTGAGCTTTTCGAGCAATTCGTGGGCGATAATCTTCAGGGAATCATTGCCCATTAATTCAACCGCGCTCTCGCTTTCCGCAAGCGCGTCGTAGAACGCGATTTCGTCTTGTGACAGGCCCTCTTCCTCGCCCCGGTTTCGCGCCGCGCGGACTTCCCTGGCCAGATCGATCAGCTCTTGTAAAACCTCAACCGTGCTGATGGCGTTTGTATGATAGCGGGCGATGGCGGCTTCCAGGCGCTCTGAAAAGCGCTTGGTTTCAACCACATTGGTTTTGCTACGGGACCAGATTTCGTCGTTCAGCAGCTTGCGCAGCGCCTCAAGCGCGAGGTTTTTCTTGTCTAACTGCTGAACCTCTGCCAGGAACTCATCGGAAAGTATCGAAATATCCGGAGTCGTGATCCCGGCGGCCTTGAGAATATCAACGATCTCGGTTGAAACAACGGCGCGATCCAATATCTGCTGGATCGCGAAGTCACGGCCTGCGGTCGTCCCGCCCACGCCTTCGGCGGATTTAACAAGCGCCACACGAACTGTTTGGAAGAAGCCCACTTCATCGCGAATAACGCGCGCCTCATCACTGGCCGACGCCAGGGCAAACGCCTTTGATAATGCAAGAACCGCATCCTGATAGCGTCTGTTTTCTTTGCGCTTTGTGTCTTCGCTGGTTTCTTTCGCCGCCGCCTTATGTTGCAGTCCAAGAATCCATTCAATGGCCCCGGCAAGCAATCGAAGGCGTTCCAGCGGCGTCCCCGTTAGGCCCTTTGAATATTCAAATCCGTGATACATCGCCTTTACGACTTCGAATTTCTCCAGCAGCACGGCAACGGCTTGCGCCTCATCAATTCCTGTCTGGCCCCGATCCGCGCCGGAATACTGACCCAGTGCATTTTTAAGGTTCTGCGCGATCCCGATATAGTCCACCACAAGACCGGCAGGCTTATCGCGGAACACCCGGTTAACACGGGCAATCGCCTGCATCAGGCCATGTCCCCGCATTGGCTTGTCGATATACATCGTGTGCATCGACGGGGCATCGAAGCCGGTCAGCCACATATCCCGCACAATCACCAGCTTGAGCGTATCCTTCGGGTCTTTGGCGCGTTTGGCGAGCAGGTCGCGACGGCCCTTGGTTCCTATGTGGGGTTGCCAGGGCTGAGGATCGGCGGCTGAACCAGTCATTACGATTTTGATCGTGCCCGCCGCGTCATCATCACTGTGCCAGCCGGGCCGAAGGGCAATGATCTGGTTATAGAGGGCGACGCAAATACGGCGGCTCATGCACACAATCATCGCCTTGCCCTCTAACGAGGCCATGCGATCCTCGAAATGACGAACAAGATCGTCCGCCACCATCTTAAGCCGCATCTCTGAGCCGACCAGCGCCTCAACAGTTGCCCATTTGGCCTTGATCTTCTCCTGTTCGGTCGCCGCTTCGTCTTCGGTCAGTTCCTCGATCTCGGCATCAATCTTCGGCTTTTCGTCTTCCGGCAGTTCGATTCGGGCAAGGCGGCTTTCGTAATAGATCGGCACCGTCGCGCCGTCCTCCACCGCCCGGCTGATATCGTAAATATCGATATAGTCGCCGAACACAGCCGGTGTGTTTACATCGTCGCTTTCAATCGGCGTACCGGTAAAACCGATGAAAGATGCGTTGGGCAATGCGTCGCGCAAATGTTTAGCGAAGCCATAGGTTTTCTCGCCGGTCTTCTGCACAATCTTGGTGCGAAAACCGTACTGGCTCCGGTGCGCTTCATCGGCAATCACCACAATGTTCCGCCGCCCGGATAGCATCGGATAAAGATCTTCCCCCATAGCGGGCGAAAATTTTTGTATGGTTGTGAAAATCACGCCACCCGACGCGCGGCTGAGCGCGGATTGCAAATCCTCGCGGCTGTCCGCCTGTATGGGCGTTTGCCGGATCAGATCGCGGCACATGGAAAATGTCCCGAAAAGCTGATCGTCGAGATCATTGCGATCCGTGACGACGATGATCGTCGGATTTTCCATTTCCGGATGCCGCACCAATTGCCCGGCATAAAACGCCATCAGCAGGCTTTTGCCGGACCCTTGCGTGTGCCAGATCACCCCAACACGCCGGTCGCCTTTGGGATGGGTGCTGACGCCTGGCAACCCGAATTCGGCGGGGTCTTCCTGCATACCGGGCCCATGGTCAGGAACAGGTCTGGGCGGCATGGCGCGCAAGGTAGAAGCAACCGCACGCTTGACGGCATGGAACTGATGATAACCCGCAATGATCTTGTTCAGGCCAGCGCCCGAGTCACCGATCACGGTGAAGTCGCGGATCAGCTCCAGAAAACGGCGTTTCTCAAACACCCCTTCAATCAGCACCGCCATTTCGGGGCTGCCCTTTGGGGCGATAATTGCGCCATCCGTCGTCCGCCATGGCATGAAGCGTTCCTCATCTGCGGTGAGAGAGCCGATCCGCGCGGTCACCCCGTCCGAGGTGACAAGCACCGCGTTGCTGCGAAACAATGATTGTATCTGGTTTTTGTAGGTCTGAAGCTGGCTATGCGCGCCGGTCAGGGTGGCGTTCTCACCGCCTGGGGCTTTCAGCTCGATCACGCCCAGCGGCAGCCCGTTGACAAACACCACAATGTCGGGCCGCCGGTTAGCTGTGCCTTCAATCACTGTAAACTGACCCGTCGCCAGCCAGTCATTTGCTTCCCAGTCGTCAAAATCAACCAGGCGAACCTTGTCGCCCCGAATCGTGCCGTCTTCGTTGTAGAATTCAACATCCACCCCATCCACCATCAGGCTGTGTAGGCGGCGGTTTTCCTCTACCAGTGATGGCTTCTCGGTCGCCAGCACCTTGCGCAGCGCGTCACCGCGCGCCTCCGCCGGAATGGCAGGGTTCAGCTTTTCAATCGCAGCTGTGAGGCGTTTAACAAGCACCACATCGGCATAGGCCTCCCTCTCGGGCCTCCGCCCGTCCGGGCCAATTATGGCGTCGGGTAATACCACATAGCCGAGTTCGCCCAGTTGATCGAGCACCCCTTGTTCAACATCGGCTTCGGAAAGAAAGGCCATTAAACAGACCCCGCATGTCCGCCCAGGACAAATCGAGCGCGCTCGCGGCGCAGCATTTCATAGGGACTAACACAGGTTATCCCAAGCCCAATACAGGCATTGGGAATTTTGATCTTGCGGGTTGATTCCGATGGCACCTCATGGGTGACGACGGACTGACCATGCGCCAGCGCATGCGCGACAAGCCAATAGTCCGCCACCTGCAAAAAGGTTGCGATAGCCGCTGGTTCGTAGTTCTGACTTATCGTCCATGCACTCACCCTTGCAAGCGCCGGAATAACCACATCATCCGGTGGAATGAAAAAATCCCGGCCACGCTCGGTTGCCCAGGCCGAGAGATCATCGCCTCCCGCCTGCAATTCATCGCCGACCTTTTCGATACTTGCGACTTTCCCGATCTGGTTACGCTCGACGAGCCACTCCCAGAATGCCGGGCAAAAATCAAAGCCATAATGCAGATTTTTGGCCTGAATGAAGATATTGGCGTCGAGAAGATAGCGCGTCACAGCATTACCCCTATTTCCCGGCCCAGATTGTTGAACGTCTCGGTCTTCTTGATGCCCAGCATGCGGAACGCATCGCGGTAGAGCGTTTGGCCCTCCAGTGTGCTTTCAACAAGTGCGCGGGCGAAGCGGCGGCTTACACGCGCCAGCGCTGTTGGATAGAAGTTGCCGCCCCCGGCGCCAGCGCGCATGAATTCGCGCAGCCGCTCAAGTTCTGCATTCCAGGCGGCATCAAAGGCGCGCCGGTTCAGATGGCCAGCATCCAGCAGCCGCCGCAGGATGACAAGTGTGCTGACCTTGAACTGCCTAGCAAACCGGGAAAGTGTTACATCCAACGCCTCATCCGCGATAAGGGCCGCGCGAACAGCATCCAATGGCGCCAGCAATTCCGCCGCCACCTGATTGCACCACACCTCTTCCCGCCGATAGCCGGTGGGCGGTCCAGCCCCTGCATCGGACAGGGCGGAGGCGCCCAGCCACAGATGCGCCAATTCATGCGCCAGTGTGAACATCTGCGCTGCTTTGGTATCTGCGCCGTTGACAAATACCAGGGGTGCAAGCCTGTCGGCGATGGCAAACCCCCTGAACTCGTTCGGGTCCAGTTTTCGATGGGTGTTACTCCGAACGATTCCACTGACCATCACCAGAACACCGGCACGGTCCGCCTGCTGAACGAACAGGCGAAGGGCGTCTTCCCAGGTTCGGCAGTCGCGCCGCGCATCCAGATCAAAACCCAGTTCCGTGCGCATCCGCTGCGCCACCTGTTCGGGGGGCAAGTTAACGCTGGCGCTGCCCACAAAGGCGGCCTCTGGCTGGCGGGTGATTTGCGCAAATTCCCGGTACCAGGCCTGCCTCTCCTGGCAGGCATAGATCATATCAAGCAGATCGGGGCTTGCCTGTTTCACACTGCGCCCTTCCATCGTGCGGAAATCAGGGATGGGAAGTGGTTCCAGTGGCCGCTCAGGAAGGAAAAGATAGCCGATGGGGACATGCACCGCGTCCGCAAACGCCTCTAACTGGCGCATGGTCGGTTGCACCGCGCCGGTTTCCCACTCGGCCAGCTTTGGAAAACGCCCGGCAAGCTCCGGCGCATCCTGCCCCGCGCGTTCGCGCGCCCAGCGCAAAAGGTCAGGATTTACCGGAACGCGCGTCATATTTGGCCACTTCCCCTTTGCGGATAACCTTAAATAACAAACCCTTGTATAAAAAGGTATATTTCAATCAATGGCTCTGGAGGCGGGGTTTGAATTAAATAAAACCCCACCCCACCGCGCTCCCTAAGGTTGACAACAGGGGGCCGAAGGCTGACATGTATCGTGTGGGCTGGTCACTGCGTAGCGGGGGCTGGCCCCTTTCATTTTGGCAATATAACAAGGCCAAAGCCTTCTGTTTTCCCAGTGTGCAGCACGATATCGGTGCGCCCGAACATGTCGCGTTTGAAAATATTGAGGGCGTCTGTCAATCGGCCTTCGGCGTAATCCTTGTCCATGATGACCCCGCCCAGAACGAACATCGGATACTGCGGATCAATCACGGAAAGATTGTGGTCGCCGGATTCGTCAAGGAATAGAACCTTCATGCTAATACCTTGATATGGCTTTTAGCGATCCCGGCGCTCATGAGTTGGATTGCTTCTCTATTCGTTCTGCCAGCTCGTGAATGAAACCACCGGAGAATCGCTCGTTGTTGAGCTGGCTGGTAGTTTCGAGAATCGACTTGACGAGATCGTTAATCACATTAAGCGATGGCGTTTGCTCCCAAACGCTTCCATCTCCACTGGTGACCCATGTACCGTCCACGCGCTTGCCCCAGAACCGGTGAACGAGCGCATTGCGCCGCTTGCTGTGGCAGCGACAATCTCGAAGGTGTTCGATAATGACATTCTTGCGTGGTTGTTCTTCGCTGCTCGCCCATTCATTGACGATCTTCTCGATGCAGTCTCGGATTTTGCCGGCGCCCTTCCGGCGGTAATTTTCAAGCGCCACTTGCGGACGCAAATTCTCAAGCTTCTTGAGACACATGATCTGGACCATTTCCAAGTTTCCATGAGCAATCGCCAAACGACCAAGCGCTTGCAGCAACTCCGGAGCGTCTTCAGGTATTCCAAGCTCAATCATTTGGGCCATCAAGCAAACTCCGATGCGATTTTCCCGGCGTCCTTGACGCGAATTTCGCCCGACATGAGCTTTGGGAGAAGGAAGTCGCGGGTGGCGGCGAGCGCGCAGTTTTCTCTTTCGTTTGACACAATCCTGTCAAATAGCGGTCCGACTGTCTCGTCGAAAATCCGGAGGATGTCCTCATGGGCGACCGTGACGGCGATTGGGCGAAAGTTCGCTTTGCTAATTTCCTGAAACGTCGAGCCATTCGCTTTTTGGTGCACCGTTTCCATGTTCGCCAGCGTCCATAGCCAGGCGAAAACATTGGAAACGCGTCTCCGGCAAATCATTGCGATGAAGCCCTGGTTCACTGCTGTAGGGATTTGGGCAATCGCGATATAACCAATCGGTGCACGCGATGAGAGAAGAACAGTTCCCACAGGAAGCAAACCGGAGCCGATTTGTGAAAGGCCCTCATCAGTGATTTGGCGCTCGGTGTTCAGAAGGACTGGTGTGCTCAGCGACGACAAGTCTTTAGGCGTGGCCCAAGCAATGTCACCGCCCCAAAATCTTGGCTCTTTTGTACTCGGAGTAGAGCCTCCGGCGACGTCGACTTCTTGACCGATTGTGGACGTGATCCAACCCTCTGGCTTGCCCTCGTCATCGAGGCGGGCGGGGAAGAGGGACCAGATGTCCGGGGCGAGGTAGGGCGCGCGGCCTTCCTGTTTTGCGCGGGTGGGGCCGAAGGTAACGAACCAGTCCTTGAAGATCGTCCGCGCCATCGCCTCCAGCGTCTCATTCATCCGCCGGTTCAACTCGATCTTGTCGTCGAGCGCGCCAAGGATGGTAGCGATGGTCTCTTGATCTCTGGTCGGAGGGACTTCAACTTCAATGCGAGTGAGGTCCTTCACTGTCAAATAAGGCAGTGCACTTCCAGATGAAATCAGGTTGAAGTCAATGGTCGATAACAAATAATAGAACCAAACGCTATTCACGCTCGGAAAGCAGACCGCTGACATCATGTTATTGTCAATAACCGTGGGACGAATTAAGCGGCGTCGCCTGTTGTAAGTAAGGGCTATTCCAATCTTCGCGAAGACAACGGCACCGGTTGGATGTAGGCGATAGTTTTGTTGAGCCTCTTGATCTGAAACCCAATTGTTTGCACGGGACATATAGAGCTCATTACCTGTAAGGTTCATGTCGCTCACTTTGATGAACGGATATTCTCCAACAGATCGACCTTGTTCGTCCTTACCGAACGCATCGCCAGCCTGAAACCGGCAGAGTTCCCCAAGGGGTTTTGCGCTCCACCCTTCACGCATTAGTATTAATTCCTGCCAACTTTTCCCGAATGGCTACTGTCAGCCTGTCCGACTCGGCAAACTGCTCGTCGAGCTTCGCCTGCAACGCGGCGAAGCGCTCCGTAAACGGCACATCGTCATCTTCAACATCCGCTGCGCCGACATAGCGCCCCGGCGTCAGCACATATCCGTGTCCCTTGATATCCTCCAGCGTCGCGGATTTGCAGAAACCCGGCACGTCCGCATAGACGCCTGCATCCGCCTCGCCGCGCCAGGCGTGATAGGCGCGGGTGATTTTATCTATATCGGCGTCCGAAAATTCCTTGCGGGTACGGTCGACCATGTGGCCGAGCTTGCGGGCGTCGATGAACAATATTTCATTGCGCCGGTCTCGCAGCTTGACGTTGCGGGCGATGCCGTTTGATCTGTCGCGCGCCAGAAACCACAGGCAGACCGGAATCTGTGTGGAATAGAAAAGCTGGCCCGGCAACGCGACCATGCAATCCACCACCCCCGGCTTGCCTTCGACGCCTTCGATCAGCGCCCGGCGGATCGCGTCTTCGCCGCTCTGGGTTGACGACATGGAGCCATTGGCCAGCACCACCCCCGCCGTGCCGATGGGCGAAAGATGATGCACGATATGCTGCACCCAGGCGAAGTTGGCGTTGCCAGCGGGCGGCGGCCCATATTTCCAGCGCACGTCTTCGCGCAGCCGGTCACCGCCCCAGTCGGAAATATTGAAGGGCGGGTTGGCGAGCACGAAATCGGCCTTGAGATCGCGCAGCTCGTCCTTGTGAAAGCTGCCCTCGCTGTTCCAGCAAATGTCGGCGTCAATGCCGCGCACGGCGAGGTTCATCTTGGCTAACCGCCAGGTGGTGTAGTTTGATTCCTGGCCATAGATGGCGATGTCGCCGATGCGCCCTTCATGCTCTTCGGCGAATTTTTCCGATTGCACGAACATGCCGCCCGATCCGCAGCACGGGTCATAAACGCGGCCCTTGAAGGGTTCTATCATCTCCACCATCACGCGCACCACTGAGCGTGGCGTATAGAACTCGCCGCCGCGCTTGCCTTCCGATCCGGCGAACTGGCCAAGGAAATATTCATAGACCCGGCCCAGCACGTCGCGCGCCTCGCCCATTTCCTTACCCAGCGCGATGCCGGAAATCAGATCGATCAGTTCACCCAGCATCACGGCGTTGAGCGCCGGGCGCGCATAATCTTTGGGTAGCACGCCCTTCAGGCTTTCGTTGCGCTTCTCGATGGCGATCATCGCCTCGTCGATCAGCTTGCCGATTGAGGGTTGCTTGGCGTTGGCCTGAAGGTGCGACCAGCGCGCCACCTGCGGCACCCAGAAGATGTTTTCGGCCTTGTACTCGTCTTCGTCCTCCGCCCCATCCGGATAATCGGCCAGCAGCGCGGCGCGCTTGGTCTCGAAACTGTCGGAAATATGCTTGAGGAAGATCAGGCCCAGGGCGACATGCTTGTAATCCGACGGCTCCATATTGCCGCGCAGCTTGTCGGCGGCCTTGAAGAGATCAGCCTCAAAGCCCAAATTGCCGCCGTTACCGATCGGCTTGATTGGTTTGGTGTCCGCGCCACCAGAAATCGAGCGTCCCCTCGCCATATTAATCTCCCGCTTCACTGCTTTTTCTATTCCCGCACTGTGCACCAGATGATAGCGCAGGTCCATGCGCGACCGGACAGCTTGCCCAGGGCTTCTACTGCACCCGCGTCAAAGGCGATCAGGCTGCACCATACGGTCTCACCATCATCACCCGCTACCCGCATTTTCGCCGTGACGTAGGAGCCGCCCTTGGCGCTTGTGCGCCGGACTGTATCGCCGTGCAGGACGCCTTGTTAGATATTCCCATCCTGTCCTGCCTTTCGTTTTGATCCCGCCGGTTTCATTTGGGCAGGGGGGGGGAACCAGTTTTTCACCGCTGTGACTAGATGCAAATTGGGCCTTCGCTGCCCTCATGGCGTTTGCCGCTGGAAGTACCTGTTTTCTTCCGCTCACCTCGCGAAAAAAAAGCGCGTGACCGCACTCCCTATCCGTGCGAGCCTTCATTTGACGTGATTTTATATCCCGGGGGGGACGACTAAAATGAGAAAACTGCTGATCACCTTGATTTCCCTAAGCCTTGTCGGATGCGCGACC
>Ga0209867_1000165_pt1 | contig 15333 bp, 4 predicted proteins | sample GWRWmT4_4Nov14_FD_187197 | JGI IMG/M metagenome (GOLD analysis project Ga0209867, IMG submission 187197) | Sand microcosm microbial communities from a hyporheic zone in Columbia River, Washington, USA - GW-RW T4_4-Nov-14 (SPAdes) (version 2) | ecosystem: Engineered > Artificial ecosystem > Sand...
CGGGCCAGATGCGCAGGATATGGCGATATGGCAAGCCGGTCCGCCGGATCGCCCGAAGCGGGCGCAACGCGAATGCGCGCGTCCAGCGCCATGACGCCGCTGGCCGAAGCGATCAGCGGGTTTATGTCCAGCTCGCATACTTCCGCAAATTCCGCCGCAAGGCGCGAAACAGAAATCAGTACACGAATAATCGCGTCACGGAAGAGTTCAAGCGCGAGGTAGTCTAGTTGACCGGAACACGGGAGCGTACTTCATGCATCGAAAAAATGTATTGGTATTTTTGTTGGCGCCATCCCGCTAGGCAGGAGGAGTCCCTTTTTGTGACTACCGGATATGATGTGCCAGAATGCAAAGTCGGGCACGGCCCTTAAAAAAATTCTTGGATGGGGTTGGACTTCATCTGTGAGTATAACCTGTGGGGGCATGTCTGTGGCGGCTCGTCTGGCGGGTTGGCGCAAAACAAATTTTTGCCTCCTGCTCAGCTTAGCCAAGCGCATCCTTCCTTTTCACAATGCGGCTGGATGGGAAAGTTACCCAGACCGTCGCCCCGCGCTCTGGCTCGCCGTATAGGACGAAGGCTGTGAAAGCCAAAATTATTTTCCCAAAGGCCAGAACAGCGGCACCAAAAAAATGGCAATGCCAAAAATCAGGAAAGTCAGTGGAAACCCGACCTTGAGGAAGTCCATGAAGCGATACTTGCCTGGCCCGTATACCATCAGGCTGGATGGCTCAAGCGGGGTTAGATAAGAACAGCTTGCCGCAACCGCAATCATCATTGCGAAACTGCGCGGATTTAACCCGAGTTGGGCTGCCGTCTCAAGAGCAATGGGGACAATGACAATCGCAGCGGCCTGGTTTGACATGGGCTGGGTCAGCGCAACAGTCAGAAAGAAAAAACAGGACAATACAACCAACGGATGCTGGTCTCCGAGCAACGCAATCAGTTGCGTGGCAAGATAATTTCCGGTTCCCGTCGTCGCCATTGCAGCACCCAGCGATAACAGGGATCCGATCAGGACCAGAATTTTCCACTCAACTCTGCGATAGGCTTCTGCAGGTGAAATGCAGCGGGTCAGAAACATCAGAAACGCGCCGCCAATCGCCGCCACGGGCAATGGCGCGAGATTGAATGTAGACACAAGTATCACAGCGGCAAAGATGGCGATAGCGGCGCCAGCGTGTGATGTTTTCAAACGCGATGAATCGACGCCGCCAAAGATGCTGAACAGGTTACCGCGCTCAAGCGCCCGGACATTCGCCGCCGATCCCTGTAACAGCAACACATCGCCAAGCCGCATCCTGACACGGCTGAGCTTCTGCGCCACGGAGTGGCCAGCCCGGTTAATGCCCAGCAGCTGTAATCCATAGCGGTCATTAAATTCAGCGCTTCTGAGGCTATGTCCAATGAGCGGAGAATCCGGCATCAATACGCCCTCTACAATCGCTACATCTTCGGCCGGCATGGATGTATCCGCCAGATACGCATCCGCCTTGATCTCGATGCCTGGTATATCCTTTATTTCCAACAGGTCCCGTCTTAGCCCTTCAACAACGATTTCGTCGTTGGCTTCCAGCACAAGGCTGGTATCTTGAGCATCAAGCGTCTTGCCTGCACGCAGAACCGTGACGATTTTGAACCCGGAATCGGTTGCAATGGGCGAGTCCGCGATTGTCTTTCCGATGAAAGATGACCCCGCAGGCACCAGAAGGTCCGCCTTGTATAACCGGTTGCCGATATCCTCTATCTTTACTGCATCAGGGTCATGGCGCGGCATCAGGCGAATGCCGATAGTCAGCATGTAGAGCAAACCGGCGATGGCAATGGGAATTCCTGCCGGGGAAAGTTCGAACATGCCCATTGCGGGCTGTCCAGCACGGATCATCAGCTCACTGATAACGATATTCGTCGATGTGCTGATCAGCGACACGGAACTTGTCAGTATTGAGGCGAAAGCCAGCGGCAGAAGATATTTTGACGGGCTTGTGCCATTCTTTGCCGCAAGCCCCAAAACAACGGGAAGAAAGAATGCGGTCGCTGCGGTGTTGCTGATGAAAGCGGATAGCACCGACACCGAGATCATGATGACGGCCAGAAGAACCGCCGGACGGTTTCCCACACGGCTCAGGATAGCCCGTCCGGTGGTATCGACAATTCCGGTATGCGCCAGGGCCGAGGTCATGATGAGAAATCCCAAAATCATCATGAACGTGCCACTGGCAAAGCCGGCAAAGGCTTGTTCCGCATCCAGCAGCCTGGTGGCAATGATGGCAAGAAGCACGCCAAGCGCAACGACGTCAGCCGGGATACGGTCCCAGGCAAACAGCACGATGGCCGTAACGACAATGGCCAGACAGACTGCAATTTCCGGGGTCATTTCCATACGCCCTAACAGTGCGTGAAGGATCATGAACCGTGCGCCTTCAGCCGGAAATGCGCAGGGCTTCCAGTTCTTCAAGATGCGCTTGTTCGCCGGGGTTCCGCCCAACGCCAGGATACGGCCGCGCAGTTTTTCGGCATGCAGCACTTCGTCAGTGGCAATTTCCCTGAGGCGGGTGGCGACGGCCTCGGCATAGGGTCCGGTCACCACGGCCGCATGGGTCGCGTAACGGATGGCGCAGGCGTGTTCCTGGGAAAGCATGCGGTTCAGGGCGTCAATGAGGATAGTATCTTTCATGATTCTGTTTCCTTCATAATTGGTGGGTAATTAAATTCCGCCAGAAATATGGCAAACGCAATGACGCAGTGGAATTGGCCGAACATAAAATCATCCCGCGCTAGCCGTTTTGACCTGATCGAGCGCCGTTCTCAGTTGATCTGGTTGAAACGGCTTGGAGATATAGTCGTCCATGCCGGCGCTCATGCAACGCTCCCTGTCGCCTTGCAGCGCGTACGCGGTCATGGCGATAATATGCATTCGTGTTAATCCTTTTTCCTTTTCCTCTTCACGAATAAGCCTTGTTGCTTCAAATCCATCCATAACCGGCATTTGCACATCCATCAGCACGGCGACATATTTGCTCCGGTTAACACGAAGCTCTAGCAGCGCTTCCTTGCCATTGCTGGCAACGTCACAGTTGTAGCCCAGGCTTTCAAGCATGTAAGTTGCAACCATCACATTCGGCTGGTAATCCTCAACCAGCAGGACACGGCCATGCATGATTTTATGCTCTGGCGTTTCTTGCTGATTATCCTTTGCGGCGGCCGCGTACGCACCGGCCGCATCGGGTAATTCCAATGGCAGGTGCAGCGTAAATTCGGACCCCTTATCCAGATCACTCTTTATCGTAATGCTGCCGCCCATGATCTCCGCAAGATTTTTGCTGATCGCCAGTCCCAGTCCCGTGCCGCCATATTTGCGCGTTATCGAACTGTCAGCCTGGGTGAATTTTTCAAAAATCTGTTCCAGCTTGCCGGGAGCAATGCCTATACCCGTATCCGCCACCGCAATATGCGCGTAGCAACGTCCCGGCGCATCGAGCGGCGTGATCGTCGTGCTGAGCGTGACGCCGCCATGCTGGGTGAATTTTACGGCATTGCTGACCAGATTCACCAGCACCTGGCGTATGCGGTGCGGGTCGCCCAGAAATTGCTGGCTGTCTGCGGGTGTTGCGATATGCGCCAATGTAATACCCTGCTCGCGCGCGCTGTGCGAAATGATACTGAAAACTTCACTGATCACCTCACTCATGGTGAAGGGAATATGCTCAATATCCACGCTGTTTGTCTCGATCTTGGCGATATCGAGCAGATCATTAATCAGCCCCAGCAATGACTGGGCGCTCAGTTGCAGGGTGCTGACCACTTCCTGCTGCTTTTTGGGCATATCCGTAGCCAGAGAAAGAATATGCGCCAGGCCCAGCACCGCATTCATTGGCGTGCGGATTTCGTGGCTCATATTTGCAAGAAATTCCGACTTGGCCAGATTGGCCGCTTCGGCCTTGCGTTTTTCCTGCTGGATCGCTTCTTCCGACAGCTTGCGCTCTCTGATGTCCGTCATCGACGTAATCGAGCCGGTTATTTCTCCCTCGGCGTCCGTCAGCGCCGCAATGTTGATCAACACCGGTACGCGCAAACCATCGGGGCGTTCAATGATCACTTCCCGGTTGTGCGCGGGATTACCCGTGCGCAGCACTTCGACCAGCGGACCTTCTGCATGTGGCAACAGCGAACCATCGGGAAGCCACAGCCTCAGCGAGCCGCAATATTTCTCGGTACCGGGCGTTGGCGACCTGCCCCAAAGATGTGCGGCTTTCTGGTTATACTGCTGTATTACCCCGTGCCGGTCACAGACAAACACGGCCATGGGCGCTGAATCGAACAGGGCGCGATAGCGTTCTTCACTTGTGCGCAACGCGATTTCCGTCTGCTTTCGCTCGGTGATGTCGCGGATGCCCAGAAGTATTCTCGCGGGCTGGCCGATGGCGCCGTCAAGCCTGCGGGCGTTGAGCAGCATGCTGCGGCGGCCGATATTTCCAAAGTCGTGCGTGATCTCGAAGTTATTGAAAAAATTATCGCGGGGCAGGATATCTTCCAGCAGCGTGCGCAGCGCGGGGATGTTCCACTGGCCGTTGCCCAATTCATAAACCAGGCGCCCTTCCGTTGCCGCAGGCGCTACATCGAATGTAGCATAGAACGCGTCGTTGGCTGTGTAGACGCGCAGTTCGGTATCCATAATCAGCAACGGGTCGCGCATGGTGCGGATAATGGATTCGGAATATTCGCGTGCGATGGAGATGGCCTGTTCGGTGTGTTTGAGCGTATCGATATCGATCAGCACCAGCACCGCGCCGTCCACCCTGTTGTCGCTGGTGAAATAGGGGCTGACGCGCAGGGAAAACCAGTGGCCGTCTTTGTCCTGCACCTCGCACTCGTTCTCGCGCACATCTGCAATGACTTTGGCAATGAACGTTTCCAGATCGGCGGGTTGGCCGGTCCCCATGACCTCACCGGGCGTACCCCCCCTGAAAACAAGGTTGTGCCGGATGCTGCTGATGGGACGCCCTATATCGGCGCTCAAAAGACTGAATTGTTTTTCAGCCTGGGCGCTGAAACGGCGGATCGTCAGGCTGCGCCCCAGCCACATGATGCTTACCCGGGTCGAATTCTGGAGATTGACCAGATCGCTATTAACCCGATCCAGCTCGCTATTGCGAAACAACATTTCGTCGTTAACCGTGGTCAGCTCTTCGTTGGTCGACTCCAGCTCTTCCTTGGAAGTTTCCAGTTCCTCATTGATGCTTTGCAATTCTTCGTTGGCGGAAGTGACCTCTTCATTGGACGCCTGAAGCTCCTCATTGGCGGCTTCCTGCTGTTCCTGAAGCGACTGGAGATAATCGCGCAACCCGGCCAGTTCGGCTTCAAGTTCGGTGATGCGGCTGGCTTCCTGCTTCGCCGTCAACCCGCTGCGCGCTACACCAGGCGCTGGCGAGGGCGCGATCCCCGCCTGGGCCGGGTCTTCAAAGAAGATCAGATAACACTGTTCCCTGATATTTTTCAGCGGCATGATTTCTATATTTACCGTGCGGCTTTGGCCATTCTGATTAATCCGCACATTATCGGTACGTACGGGTTTGTTTTCTTTTTTCACCCTGTCCAGCGCCGCGCGCAACGGCAGCATCAGGTCTTCATGCGCCATCTTCAGCACGTTGAAGCTGGCTTGACCCGTGGGCGGTTTCAGATAGGGGCTGGTCTCACCCCGGAATTCCAGCACCTGCAACCCGGCGTTAATCAGCACGCTGGGCGGCGCATAACGGCTGCGGGTGACCCGGTCCGCCTCGTGCTGCACGCTGAGCTCGGCATGGAAACCTTCGGGTGCTGCGGGCGGCATGGGCATGTTGTTTTTCTCTCTGGCGGCAGAATGGCTGGGAGTTAGACGCACCTGCAGCGCTGGCGAAGACCCCGATTTCCGGGAATAAATTTTGTGCTTCTTGTCCAGGGGTTCAAACAAATCGGTGAAGGCGCCAATCGTTTCGGACGCGCCCAGGAACAGGCAACCCTTTGGCTTAAGCGCATAATGGAAAGTGGGAAACGCCTTTTTCTGTAAATCCGGTTCAATGTAGATCAGCAAATTACGGCAACTGATCAGGTCCATGCGCGAGAAAGGCGGGTCACTCAACAGATTTTGCCGGGCAAAGACGATCGACTCGCGCAGCGCCTTGTTGATGCGATAGCCGCCATCTTCCTCGGTGAAGAAGCGGCGCAGGCGTTCGGGCGAAATGTCATCCGCCAGGCTTTTGGCGTAGAGGCCGGCGCGGGCTTTGTCCAATAGCGCATTATTGAGATCAGTGGCAAAAATTTGCAGCCTGGGCACGGCCGGAAGGCGGTCGGAAAACTCCATGAACGACATCGCCAGGGAATAGGCTTCCTGGCCGGTGGAACAGCCCAGCACCCATATCCGTAACGGATCATCGCGCTGCTCCGGGAGAATTGCGGGAAACACTTTGGCTTTCAAAAATTCGAATGCTTCCGGATTGCGGAAAAAGCTGGTGACGCTGATCAAAACATCCGAGTAAAGCGCGTCAAGTTCCTTGGTGTTGCCCTGTAGAAACTGCGCGTAATCGCCGGTGGTGTTTTGCCTGTTGAGCACCATGCGCCGGGTAATGCGCCGCTGGATGGTGCCGGATTTGTAGAGCATGAAGTCCACGCCACAGTGATTGCGCAAAACTATCAGGATTTTTTTGTAGCTGTCATCGCCCTTGCCCTCCCCTTCGGAAGGGGATGCAGCCTGGTCATGACCGGCCCCGTTATGCGCCTGAACCGATCCGGTGTCCGGTGCTCCGTGTCCGCCGGACGGCAACGCAGTGTCATCGTCCTGGTGTTTGATCGCGGCGGCCCGGTCATTTTCCGGGCCTGACGTGCGCGCGCCCGCCGCCACCAGCGGATGCTGTGCAATCCGCGCCAATTCCTTGGCAATATTCTGTGGTGAAAGAACGAAATCGACACAGCCCGCCGCCACGGCGCTGCGCGGCATTGAATCATATTTGGCCGAGTCATCCTGGGCAAAGGTAATTCCGCCCTCGGCTTTAATCGTTTCCAATCCCAGTGTGCCGTCGCTTGCAGTACCCGAAAGCACCACGCCGATAGCGCGCTCGTGTTGATCCTGCGCCAGCGCCTCAAAAAAGAAATCTACCGAGCGATGCGGTTTTTGCGCCTGTTCGCGTGGCTGAAGCAGCAAAACCCCGCTGGAAATGCTCAGACTCGTATTGGGCGGAATAATATAGACCTTATTCGGCTCAACCCTCAACTCGTGGGTGATTTCGCGCACCGGCATCTTCGTCGCCCGCGACAAAAGCTGTGTGAGCGCACTTTCATGCACCGGATCAAGATGTTGCACCAGGACAAACGCCATGCCTGTGTCCAGCGGCAAATGCCTGAGCAATTCCGTGAACGCCTCCAGCCCACCGGCCGAGGCGCCGACACCGACGATGGGGAATAGCCCCTTCTCCGGGTGCTCCTTTTCTTCTGCCGCTGATGCGTCTGCTGATGTTTTTGTCAAAGGGGTTTATTACGCTCCATAGACCAGACTATATGAGATCAGACCACATGCGCATGCCATCACACGCACGAGACCTTTGAATATTGACCGGTAATCTGAGTCTCATGCAACGCCTGGCATGTGATCATTTCTGCCGGTGTTAATTTGGCACGGGGCTTGCGGGCAGGCAAATGTTTCTGTGGTTAACGATAGCGTCACCCTGGACTTACCCGGAAAAAGTGGTGAGCGACGCCTGTATTCATCAGAATCATTTTTTTGAAAGCGGATCCTCGTTAGCCTGTGCCCTTGATTCAGGATATTCCATTCCTTTGACTTTGTTTGCTTCGGGCCGTTTTGCGGCCATATCGCGCAGTGCTTGCGCTTTGGTGCGCAAAGGCCGGTTGAGGTACGGGCTTGTAAAATCATCCGTCATTTTCATCTATCCCCGGCGGTCATGACATATCCTTCCGGTAAGGAATTGGATCCGGAACTTAATATTCATCGCGATGCTGGCCACCCAGGGCGGCGGCAGCGGACGCGATGAAGGCGCCAATCAGCAAAGACAGGAAACTGTAAACCGAAACGGTGGATGCGGTTTTGCGCGCGGTATCCGCAGCCTGACGGAGCTTTACTTCAGCAGCCTCAATTTGCGCAATCGTTTCGTCAACCCGTTTTCTGGCTTCCTCCATTGAGAGTTCTGTATTCTGTACGACCAGCTGCGCCAGATAAACCCTGTCGGCTTCCGGAACACTGCCGGCCCTGACGCCATTGATCAGGATGGCCAGTGTCTCAGCGTGTGCGTCATTTTTAGATTTAGTGGCAATGGAAGTTCTGGTGCTTAAAGGCGCAGCAGGGGTTTCAAACACCGTGGGCGTTTCGGACGAGTCTGGCGGTAATGCTGTATTGGCGGGGACCTCTGTAGCGGGACTCATGCGGTTAGACGGATTCATGGGATTCGTACGATATAAAGTATCGACAATATAAGTGGTGATACTTGCTGGCGCATCACTGGAGTTCTGAGTCGCTGCCAGGCCTGCACCGGCGGCCGCACCTGCCGTGACAGCCGTTACAGCGCTCGCGCCACCGCCAATGATTGCGGCTACTGCTGAGGCAAGAAACCCGGCGGTGATAACGGTTGCCAGCGCCCAGGCAAGGAAACCGTGCGCGGTATCACGGAAGAAAATTTCATCTGTATCTACGCTCACCCACCTGGTGCGCAACCGGCCGGTTAAATAGCCGCTCAGACCAGAAGCGACCCACTGCGTGATGATAAGCCAGATGGCCGTGGTAGCCGAAAACGCTGTCGCCGAAATCCCCGAATTGGCCCAGGGAGATACAGCCGCGAGGCCCAAACCGGAGCCTAACAATAACAGGATTAACATCACCGCCGTGGCGGTAAAAGCGCCCGCGATAATTGCCGCCCAGGAGACCGCCGAGTTTGCCGTGTCGCCGCGATCCCTGATGAGAAGGGCAGAGTCATGAACAGTAGTCTCGGTGATTTGCATATCTGTTTCCTCGGGAACTTATGATTAGCGCCAGAACAAGACGATTAAAATAATAATTGGGATTGGCATACCAAGTAACCATAGAAGAATCCCGCGACCCATATTTACCTCCTGCTTTTTTATTGGATTAAATTGAAAATAAAAGCGTACAATAACTTATTGAACACATTTATTTCATTAATTATATTTACCAATACGTATTTATTATGTATAGATAACCTATAATTTCTGTCATGATATTTTCTTAAATCTAAGGAAGCGATCTTGAAATTGTGCTGAATGCATAATTTTTGCGTAAAGATTATCTCGAACAATGCCCCGTGAACCAGGGGCGCAGGAGAACGAATTTGACGCGGCAATCCATTAAAGACCATGTCACAGCTTTGGCTCGCCGCATCTTTGGATTTGAGAACCAGCTGGCGCCCTGGGATAATCATGATCCCATCCGGGCGGAACTTTTCAGCGTTGAGCGCATGGAGGAGCATGCACGCAGCCTGGCTGCCGCTCAGCCCGTGACACCCAGGCCCGCAGGGGGCCGTCAACTCGCACGCAGGCTGGCTGAAAACGACGCCATGCTGCTTGAGGCGCATCGTTTTCTCGCCATTGCCGCAGACGAAGGCCGCGCTACCACGCCAGCGGCGGAATGGCTGATCGACAATTATCATTTTATCGAGAAGCAGATCAGGGAAATCCGTTCCGATTTACCACCTGGATATTACCGCCAACTCCCCAAGTTACGGGAAGGACCGTTTGCAGGGTATCCGCGCATTTTTGGTCTGGCCTGGGCCTTTGTTGCCCATACCGACAGCCGCTTCGATGCCGAAATTCTGACCCGTTATGTACGGGCCTATCAGGAGATACAACCGCTGACGATTGGCGAGCTTTGGGCGCTTGCGATTACCCTGCAGATTGTCATGGTGGAAAATCTCAGGCGGCTTGCGGAGCGTATGGTCTTTAGCAGCGCCGCGCGAAAAGAAGCAGATGGTCTTGCCAACCGCTTACTTGGGGCCGCAGATGCGCCGCCCGAATCTGTATCGGCCGTGTTCGCCGGTCACGAGGACGGTTCCTTGCCGGAGGCGTTTGCGGTTCAACTCATTTACCGGCTGCGCGATCAGGATCCCAGAGTCATTCCGGCGTTAACCTGGCTCGATGCGCGTTTGGCGGCGCAAGGAAAAACAGCCGAAGATGTCGTACACGATGAACATCATAGACAGGCCACCGCCAGCGTCACGGTGCGTAACATCATCACCAGCATGCGCCTGATCTCCAATGTGGATTGGAGGGATCTGTTTGAGCGCATCAGCCTTGTGGATGAGGCGCTGGCCGCGGGTAACGGCTTTTCAGATATGGATTTTACAACGCGCAATTTCTATCGCAGCGCTATTGAAGAATTGGCGCGCGGTTCAAGCTGGACCGAGATCGAGATCGCCAAAAAAATTGTGCTGGCTTCTGAAGCGGCAGTATTCGCAGACGCCAAAATGGATAAAGAGCGCCGCTCGGATCCTGGATATTATCTTCTCGCCAGCGGGCGCCGCGCATTTGAGGTGGAGATAGGTTACCGGCCTCCACTACATATCAGGCTAAGACGCTGGAACCAGCCTGCCGGTATTGGCGGCTATCTCATGCCGATCGGCATCGTCGCAGCGGGGCTGCTCGGGCTGCCGCTTTTTGTCCTTGGCACAGAAGGCGTGGCCGGATCATGGCTAGGCCTGCTTGGCGTTCTGGGGGCGATCCCTGCTATTGACGCAGCAGTAGCCCTGGTGAACCGTGATATAGCGCGAGGCTTTAGCGCGGCGCTTTTGCCAGGTTTGGAACTTCGCGACGGTGTTCCTGATGAACTGCGCACCATGGTTGTTATTCCAATGATGCTCACGTCCATTGAGGCGATCGAAGAACTGGTCGAGCGACTGGAAGTCCACCACCTGTCGAGTCTGGAAGGTGATCTGTATTTCGCGCTGCTTTCCGATTGGTGCGATGCCGATACGCAGAATGTTGCGGGCGATGAAGACTTGCTGAGCGTTGCCGCAAAAGGCATCGCCGAACTTAACCGCCATCACGAACCCGCTTCGGGGGGTGAACGCTTCGTGCTGCTGCATCGCCGGCGAACCTGGAATGCAGGTGAGGGAAAATGGATCGGCTGGGAACGCAAACGCGGGAAACTGCATGAACTGAACCGTCTGTTGCGTGGGGCGGCCGACACCACGTACATATCCGTAAACGCGCAAAAGCCTGCGGTTCCCGCTGACGTCCGTTACGTCATAACACTTGATGCTGACACGAAACTTCCCCGCGACACCGTCCGGCGGTTAATTGGCAAGATGGCGCATCCGCTGAACCGTGCCCACTACGATCCTGTTTGCGGCAGAGTGTTGGAGGGCTATGGCATCCTGCAACCGCGTGTCACCCCCTCATTGCCAGTCGGGCGCGAGGGGTCGCTGTTCCAGCGGGTATTTTCCAGCAAGGGTGGAATAGATCCCTATGCAGGGGCCGTTTCCGACGTCTATCAGGACTTATTTGGTGAAGGCTCTTTTACCGGCAAGGGCATCTACGATGTCGATGCTTTCGAGGCGTCCCTCGCCGGACGGGTCCCGGAATCGACACTTCTCAGCCACGATTTATTTGAAGGCATATACGCCCGCGCCGGGCTTGCATCCGATGTCGAAGTCGTTGACGAGTATCCTGCCCGGTACGATGCGGCCGCCATGCGTCATCACCGATGGGCGCGTGGAGACTGGCAGCTTCTGCCCTGGATATTCGGCCGTGGACCGGCACTCAAGGATGACCCGAAGCGGCTTGCGATACCTGCAATCGGCCGCTGGAAGATGCTTGATAATTTGCGGCGCACATTGACCGCGCCCGCTTGCGTGCTTGCATTGCTTGCCGGAATGTTATTGCCGATGGAATACGCGATCATCTGGATCATATTTATCCTTTTAACCCTTGTGCTGCCCATTTTTATCCCGGTCGTGAGCGCGTTCATTCCGAGCCGAAGAGAGATCACCCTGCGCAGTTACTTGAGGGCGCTTGCTATCGATTTCCGCATTGCTTTGGTTCAGTCTGCACTCGTTATCACATTTCTTGCTGATCAAGCTTGGCTGATGGGCGATGCGATTGGGCGAACGCTGGTCCGGCTGCTGATCACGCGCCGCCATTTGCTTGAATGGGTCCCGGCAGCCCAGGCCGTAATTGATCCGCTGCCTGACCTGTTTTATTTCTACCAACGAATGGCCGGTGCGGCCGTCATCAGCCTGGTGGCGCTTATTCTTGTGTCGCTTTCAGGACAGACAACCTGGCCCTTGGCGTGCGCATTCGCAGCGCTCTGGATCGCCTCGCCGGCAATCGCACGTTGGGCAAGCCTGTCTCCACCCGCCGCTGGCAAGCTGTTTTTATCGGACATGGATACACTGTCTTTGCGCTTGATCGCGCGACGCACCTGGCGCTTCTTTGAGACATTCGTGACCAAAGACGACAACATGCTGCCACCGGATAATTTCCAGGAAGACCCTTCACCGGTTCTGGCGCATCGGACCTCGCCAACAAATATTGGCCTGTATCTGCTTTCCGTGGTTAGCGCGCGCGATTTCGGATGGATAGGAACCATCGACGCATTAGAGCGGCTGGAGGCAACATTCGCGACCATGAGCCGCCTTTCGCGTTACCGTGGCCATTTCTATAACTGGTACGATACAAAGGATTTACGGCCGCTTGATCCTCAATACATATCGACTGTCGACAGCGGTAATCTGGCAGCCCACCTGATTGCGCTCGCAAATGCGGCGCGCGAATGGCGCGCTCTGCCAACTGCTGATATGCGCCGCATCGCTGGTATTGGAGATACATTGGAGCTCACCCGCGAAGCGGCGCTCCAACTGCGCGACGGCAGGCGCACACAGACCGTAACCTTGCGCCAGCTTGATGACGCACTGAGTGTTCTGATGACCGGCATGCGACAGGTGGCGGTGGAGGGTAAGAGCCTTGCCGGTATTCTGGCGGAACTTTTATCTCACGCAGAAACCATGGCGGATATTGCGCACGCACTGGCAATGGAACGTGGCGATGAAAGCGGCCAGGACGTGTTGTTCTGGGCGACTGCGATCCGCAGCGCAATCGGCACGCATCTGCGTGATTTCAATCAGCCGGCGGACGAGGCCGATCACCTTCAAATGCGCCTTGCAACGCTTGAAGAGACGGCCCGCAGGCTGGCGCTTGAAATGGAGTTCGGATTTTTACTTGATGGTGACCGTAAGCTGCTCTCGATTGGCTACCGCATGGCGGACAGCTCGCTGGACGAAAGCTGTTATGATCTTCTTGCGTCCGAGGCGAGGCTGGCAAGCTTCTTTGCGATCGCCAAGAGTGACATCCCGGCACGCCATTGGTTCCGGCTTGGCCGTACCGTCACGCCCGTCGCGCACGGCGCCGCGCTGATCTCCTGGTCGGGATCAATGTTTGAATATCTGATGCCATCACTCGTGCTACGCGCGCCAGCGGGAAGCCTTATCGAACAGACAAGCCGATTGATTGTACAGCGTCAGATAGACTATGCCACAACCCTCGGCGTTCCATGGGGCATATCGGAATCCGCCTACAATGTTCGCGATCTGGAATTCACTTACCAGTATTCAAGTTTCGGTGTTCCCGGTCTTGGGCTGAAGCGCGGCCTGGGCGAAAACGTGGTTGTCGCACCCTATGCTACGGCCCTCGCAGCCATGGTGAACCCGCAGGCGGCGGCGCGAAATTTCGAGCGGCTTACCGCGGTTGGCGCCTGTGGCCGTTATGGTTTCTATGAAGCTTTGGATTATTGCGTGGCCAGGAAGCCGGAAGAATCTGATGTGGCAATTGTCCGCGCCTTTATGGCGCATCACCACGGCATGACAATCGTCGCCATAGCAGATGCGTTATTGGATGGCGCCATGCGCGCGCGCTTTCACGCTGAACCCATCGTTCAGGCAACCGAACTGCTGCTGCAGGAACGCACCCCACGCGACGTCTCTGTTGTGCATCCATGGGCGGCCCTGGCAAAACCGGCAGCCAGCGTCCGCGAGACTGAGCCCGCCGGGTATCGGCGGCTTATTTCCGCCCACGACACGACACCTGCCACGCACTTACTCTCAAATGGACGCTACGCGGTGATGCTGACTGCTGCGGGTTCCGGTTACAGCCGCTGGCACAATCTGTCCGTGACCAGATGGCGCGAAGACGCCACCTGCGACGACTGGGGCTCCTATGTTTTCCTCAGAGACGTCCGCAGCGGCGACGTATGGTCGGCAGGATTTCAGCCCAGTGGGACTGAGCCCGATGAATACCATGTTTCATTTCTTGAAGGCAGCGCCGAGATATCCCGCCGCGATGGTTCTTTGACAACAACGATGGAGGTTCTCGTCTCCGCAGAGGACGACGCCGAAGTCCGCCGCGTTTCAATTTTGAATACCGGCGCCAAGGAGCGGGAGATAGAGGTCACCTCCTATGCCGAGCTTGTTTTGACCGCTCATGCGGCGGATATCGCGCATCCCGCCTTTTCAAAACTCTTTGTACAGACGGAATATGCCGCCAACATTGGCGCCTTGCTGGCGACCCGGCGCCGGCGTTCCCCGGACGAACCTGAAATTTGGGCAGCGCACCATGCCTGTGTCGAAGGCGCAACCATCGGCAGGCCGGAGTTTGAAACCGACCGGGCCCGGTTCCTTGGCCGCGGCCACAGCCTCCGCTCTCCGATCGGGGTAATCGATGGCCGGCGGTTATCAAACACCACCGGCACCGTGCTCGATCCTGTCTTCGCGTTGCGCCGCCGTGTGCGTATCGCACCCGGTGCAAGCGTGCGTCTTGCCTTCTGGACGATGGTGGCGCCAACCCGTGAGGCTGTTCTTGACCTCACCGACAAGTATCGCGAAGTTACCGCTTTCGAGCGGACGGCCACACTCGCATGGACTCAAGCCCAGGTGCAGCTCCATCACCTCGGCATCAATTCCGTGGAAGCAAGTCTGTTTCAGCGTCTCGCGGGACATCTACTTTATACCACACCGGCATTGCGCCCTTCTTCTGACATGATCGGGCGCGGCAGTGGTGGACAGCCGGGTCTTTGGGCGCAGGGCATTTCAGGGGATTTGCCGATCATACTGCTGCGAATTGCCGACTCCGACGACCTCGACATCGCCCGCCAGTTGCTTCAGGCGCATGAATATTGGCGGATGAAGCAACTTGCCGTCGATCTCGTAATCCTGAACGAGCGAGCGTCTTCCTATGTTCAGGATCTTCAGATCGCACTTGAAACCATGGTCCGCACCAGCCAGTCTCGTTGGCAGCATCGTGCAGAGGCCTCCACAGGACGGGTCTTCATACTCCGGGCTGATTTGATT
>Ga0209867_1000184_pt1 | contig 14636 bp, 6 predicted proteins | sample GWRWmT4_4Nov14_FD_187197 | JGI IMG/M metagenome (GOLD analysis project Ga0209867, IMG submission 187197) | Sand microcosm microbial communities from a hyporheic zone in Columbia River, Washington, USA - GW-RW T4_4-Nov-14 (SPAdes) (version 2) | ecosystem: Engineered > Artificial ecosystem > Sand...
ATTCAAGAACTGGTATTGTTACTTCTACAGATTTAACTGAAAGATATTTAGATTTATTCTTAAGACAGAATCCAAATTATAGTCTTGTTGGTATTGCAACAACTGCAAATGCTATTCATTATCCATTATTAAATGATAGCACTCTTAGATTTAATGATCCAGTTGTTCAAAATAATTTTGTATTTAATCCAGGATTAACAAGACTTGGGATTGGTACAAATGATCCTAAATCAACAGTTGATATAGGTGGAAATTTAACAGTTGCAAAAAAATTAGATGTTGGTATTGGTGGAACCGTACTAACTGTAATTGCATCAACAGATCCAAGTATTGTTGGTATTGCAACAACTTCTTATGGTAATGTTGGAATTGGTTCGACAATACCTAAGCAAAAATTAGATATTGCTGGAAGTATAAAAATAGATAAAAATATTTACGACTCAATTAATTATCCTGGAGAAATTGCTTATTATCTTTCAAGGGATGGAGATGGTATAAGATGGGTTGAAATAACCCCTAACAGTGCTGCAGGAATTCTTGTTTATAATGAATCATCCTTGATTGGAACTGGGCAATCATTTTTTGGAATAAATCTAAGAACAGGAAGGGGAGCAGGAGTTACTACAGATCCAATACAAGCATTTGTAAATTCATCAAATCCAAACATTGCAGATGTTTATGCTTATGACTATTGGGATTTTAATTCTGCTGGCAGCATCTATAGAATGACCAATGTTGGAATTCAAAATAACAATCCATCATCAACTTTAGATATTACCGGAACTCTTCATGCTACTGGTGCAGTTGATTTTGATTCAACCTTGACTGTTGATGGTGCTGCAGTATTCAACAGCACGATTGAACTCAATTCATCTTTAATTGATATTAATGGAAGTACTGCAATAGGTAAAACTGATTATAGACTTGCTTCTGTAGGTACTGGAGTTTCTTGGAGACCTCCAGGAGTTCAAACTCAAAATGCTATTTGGGTTACAATAGACGGTAATGATTCAAATAGTGGATATTTGGAGGGTGATGCAAAAAAAACTATTGGTGCAGCAGCATCGATTGCAGAAGCAGGAGATACAATTTTTGTTCGTTCTGGTGTCTATTATGAGAATAATCCAATTGGTCTTCGCACTGATGTTTCAGTATCTGGACAAGATTTACGTCTTGTAACTATTGTTCCCCAAAATATTGGTAAAGATATTTTCCACGTAAGAAGAGGTTGTCTGATTGAGAATCTTAACTTTAACTGTGAGACCGGACAATCAAATCCTGGTGGAGGAGCATTGGCATTCCCACCAACAACTACTGATATTGTAGCAGGAAGGTCTTATGGTGCAGTGACTGGATACCTTGCTCCTGGACCTGCAACAGAAGGTCCAAGTGGAAGATGGAGGTCTCCATATGTGAGAAACTGTACTAACTTTATGCCATTAAGTATTGGTATGAAGATTAATGGTGATCATGCAACTGCAACAAACATTGGTGCAGACCTTAAGTGTATGGTTTGCGATTCATTTACACAATATAATGAGGCAGGTATTGGTGTTTCCATTACAAACAATGGATATGCACAATTAGTTTCTCTCTTTACTATCAACTGTGATAAGGCAGTTTATGTCGATACTGGCGGGCAATGTGATCTTACAAACTCTAACTCATCTTTTGGTAATTTTGGACTTTATGCAGTTGGTTTAGGTAGAACAGAATTTACTGGCAAGGTTAAGGAAGATACTGCTCCACAAAATGCTGATGGTAGACTCAATGATAAAGTTGGTCTTACTTCTGTATTTGCTGTCGGCACTAATACTCCAAGAAGACCTTATGATGGACAGGCACTTTGGTTCAAGATTAACTTAAATAATTATCCAGAATCTACACCATATGCTGTAGGTGATGGAATTATTACTGCCCCTTTACAGAGATTGGCATCTATTAGTGTAATAGATAATAGTAGTGCTACTACATATAGTTCTTCCTCTCCACCATCCATCATTATTCAAGATGTTGATGGAACATATCCACCAAAGGGTCCTCAAGGAATTATTGGAGAAGCAAGTGCAAATATAGATGATATTACTGGAAAAATTGTTTCAATAGATGTAATTAATAGTGGAAGAAATTATCTTTCCTCGCAAGATATTAGAGTTTTTATTGATGGAACAGTTCAACCTAAAAATAAATATCTTGCGAATATGGAACCAATATATTTTACGGTTTTGGAATCGACCGACAATCGCACATCACCGACAGGAATTACGACAACAACTTTCAATGAGTTTATTCCTTACGAATTATTTGAGAATGATGAAATTGAACTGAGAAGAATTAGTCGTATTCTCACCAGCACTCATTCCTTTGAATATATTGGTGCAGGTACAAGTATAAATACAGCAACACCCCAATCTGGTGGTGTGCCTATAAAGGCGAATGAAATTGTTGCACTAGATGGAGCACGAATTCCATTTACCAGTACCGACCAAAAAGGAAACTTTGATATTGGTGAAGGTATTCAAGTTAATCAAATAACATCTACAATATCAGGAAGAGACTTTAGTAGAGCAATACAGGCAGAAGTTACACCTTTAATTCTTGCATTGAGATAATATGGCAGTCGCACCTCTTAATAAGTTTATAACAATTGCAGTTCCTGTTGCACCAGGTGAGCAGACTGTATATACAACTCCTGTTGGAGTATCTGCAATTGTTCTTTATGCTCAAGTATCAAATGTTGCTGGAATAACAACTTATCCAACAGTTACATTTACTCATCGAAGAAAGAGTACTGCATCAAAAACTGCTGGAAATACTAGAAATAATAGAATTATTAAAAGTGCCCCCATATTTCCAAATGATTCATTAGTAATCATTGATGGAAGATTGATATTGGAAAGATCTGCACTTATATCAGATTCTATCGTGATTAATGGAACTCAATCTGGCATTGTTACTGTTACTGGTTGCCAGTATACAAATACTACTGGTCTAACGACAGTTACAACTCTTACTGCTCACAATTTTAATGTTGGTGATGAAGTTACGATGAGTGGTCTTGGATTTACTTGTCCAGCAAATAGTGGAGTTACGACAACAATATTCCCATCACCACAACAATCATTTACTGTGAGTTCTATTGTTGGAGATGTTGGTACATCAAAAACATTTGTAACTAATTCCGGTATTGTGGTGGGAATTGCACATACTTATACAGGTGGGGGATTAGCTGCACCACTTCAAATGGAATTTGTTTGCAGTATTCTTGAAAACAATGTGGCGGTGTAAGATATGGCAAAGTATTTAAGTGGTAGAGTTAAAAGAGTTCCCCAATCAGAATTAACTGCTGATAGGTATCAAGCTCTTGCATTGAATCAAGCAGAACCAAATCTTGGCGATCCATCATTATACACTCAAACTCTACCTATAGGTGTACAGCAACAATTAGTTTCTGTTATTGGTTATCCTGGACAACGATATTGGATACCAGTTAGTGGAATTTCTACTATAGGGGGAATTTCGATATATGATGAAAATATTATCGTCCCAACAAATGCTGGTGTGGGTAGTATTACTCAAATTAATTTTGTTGGTGCTGCTATAAGTGCTAAGGGATACTTGAATTTAGATGGGTCTCCAGGAATTGGAGTTACGATTACAGTATTTTCTCCAGGTTCTCAGGGACAAGTTATATTCAATAACAATAACGACTTTAAGGGAGCATCAAGTCTTTTTTATGATAATTCCACAAACTATGTTGGAATAGGAACGACAATTCCAACACAAGAACTTGATATTAATGGAGATTTGAGATTAAGAGGCACAATATATGATTATAACAATCAACCCGGCAACAATAACGAAACATTAGTAAAAAATAATTTTGGTGGATTGACTTGGATAAATCAGAGTGCAATCAGAGCAGGTGCTGGTGGAACAATCACTAATATTCAGTATCACAATAGTCTTGGACTAGTTGATGGTGCTTCTGATTTTGTATTTGATTACACAAATAATCGTGTTGGTATTGGAACTACAATTCCAAGTGTAAAATTAGATGTAATTGGTAGTGCAAATATATCAGGAAATACAAAAGTCAATTCATTAAACATTAATACTACTGGAATTGGTGAGGGTGATTTAGGTAGTAATGGTGGAACTGATGGTATATTTGGGATATTTAACACTACCAATAGTGGTATAATTGCTCTTCTTGCTAAAAATAGTAGTGGAACTTTAAATAATACTATTACTCTTAATTCATCATCAGCAACAATTAATGGTTCTTTAACTGTTGCTGGTGATACACAATTTGATGGTAATGTAAAAGTTGGTATTTCTACTACATCAAACTATATTGCTTTTAGGGGAACTTATGATGATAACCAAACACCTTATACACATACCTTTATTGGTGAAAGAATATATGAATCTGGAACGGAAAAATCAGAACTTTTATTATTTAAAGGTAATGATCCTACTAATACTAGCACTGGTCCGGGTCCAGATAGAATTCGTTTAGCAGCAGGAGAATTTAGATTTGATACTTATTATGGTGTAGCAGCTTCTGGTACTTTTGAACAAGTAGCAACAAGTGCGAATATCACCAATAAGATGATACTTACTGGTGATGGAAACTTGGGTATTGGAACTACAGTACCAACATCAAAACTTTATGTATCTGGAGACTCATTGATTACTGGTGTGTCAACATTTGGTTCTAATGTTCTTCCTTCCGGTGCGAATCAAAATATTGGTAGTGAATCTCAAAAATGGGATTATGTTTATGCCAATAATTTCAGTGGTGCTGTTACTGGAAATGCTAATACGGCATCTCAAATTGCTGCTATAACCAGAAGTACCAATGCAACTCATTATTTGACTTTTGTAGATTCTGATAATAGTCCTGTTGCATATGAAAATTTATATACTAATTCTGGAGTAACTTATAATCCTTCAACAGGTAATCTTGGAATTGGAACTACAAATCCAAGTGTAAAATTAGATGTAAATGGAAATGCCATTATAAGTGGAATTGTAACAGTAAAGACACTAAACATCAACACTACTTTTCCTATTGAAAGTGATTCTACTGGTGGTGATTTGAATAGTAGTGGTGGATCTGATGGTATATTTGGAATATCTAACACCACGAATAGTGGTAGCATTTATCTTTCTGCTAGAAATAGTAGTGGAACTTTAATTAATACTATTACTCTTAATTCATCATCAGCAACGGTTAATGGTTCTTTAACTGTTGCTGGTGTTGGTGCTTCTGTTGGTATTGGAACCGATAATCCATCAGAAAAATTATCCGTATATGGTGCTGTAGAATCACTATATGATACTATTGGTGAAGGTGGACAGTTTGTTTTAAGAGGAAAAACTGGAACTCCTATTCGTTGGAATATTGATAATTATTCTGTTGGTGTTAATACCAATTTGTTTAGAATTTTCAAAGAAGATAATTCAACAGCAGGTGCTAATGGTAGAGTATATGTTGGAATTACTACTATTGGTGAATTTATAATTGGTGATAGTGCTGGTGCTTTATCTCCAACAGGAACTGCAAATCAACAACTTCAAGTTCAAAGTGGTGCTTATATACAAAATAATTTAGGTATTGGAACTGATGATCCATCAGACCCATTAGATGTAAACGGAAATATAAGAGTTCGTTCTGGGCTAAAAGATTTTTATGGAACTGTAGGTGCTGCTGGGTCTATTTTGACCGTTGTTGGTGCTGGTGATGGGGTGAGATGGACCACTCCTTATGCTGCTGGCCTTCAAGGACTTCAAGGAACTCAAGGTGTTCAAGGATTACAAGGAACTCAAGGAACCCAAGGATTACAAGGAACTCAAGGAACACAGGGTACTCAGGGTGTTCAGGGAGTTCAAGGAACTACAGGTACTGCTACTCAAGGAACCCAAGGAACCCAAGGATTACAGGGTATTCAAGGAACTACAGGCACTGCTACTCAAGGAACCCAAGGAACTACAGGCACTGCTACTCAAGGAACCCAAGGTACTACAGGCACTGCTACTCAAGGAACCCAAGGTACTACAGGCACTGCTACTCAAGGAACCCAAGGAACTACAGGCACTGCTACTCAAGGAACTCAAGGACTACAGGGACTTCAAGGCACTCAAGGAACTCAGGGAGTTCAAGGACTACAGGGACTTCAAGGCACTCAAGGAACTCAGGGAGTTCAAGGACTACAGGGACTTCAAGGCACTGAAGGAACTCAAGGAACCCAAGGTACTACAGGCACTGCTACTCAAGGAACCCAAGGTACTACAGGCACTGCTACTCAAGGAACTCAAGGAACTCAAGGAACTACAGGCACTGCTACTCAAGGAACTCAAGGAACTCAAGGAACTATAGGTCCAGTAGCAGGTTCATCAAATCAAGTTCTTTATAAGAACGCATCAAATGATGCCACCACTTCTGCTAATTTTACTTTTGATGGAAGTAGTGTTGGTGTTACTGGAAATACAACAATAACTAATGGTGACTTGTATATTACTACAACTGATGATGTTAGTGGAGATATTTTTGCAAATGGTGGAACTGATGGTATCTTTGTAATCTTTAATACTACTAATAGTGGTACAATTAATTTAGCTCCTAAAGATGGTGCTGGAAATTATAATCCTATTTTAAGTCTTACTTCTGGGACTGCAACGGTTAATGGTGCTTTGAATGCAACTGGTGACATTACTGCCTTTGCTTCCGATGAAAGACTCAAAGAAAATATCCAACCTCTTGAAAATGCACTTGATAAGGTTCTTACACTGAATGGATTTACTTATAATTTTAATGAAACCGGACAATCACTTGGATTTGATGGCACAGTAATTAATGTTGGTGTATCGGCGCAACAAGTTCAGGCAGTTCTTCCAGAAGCAGTCAAACCTGCTCCTGTAGACTCTAATTATCTCACAGTTCAGTATGAGAAACTTGTTCCACTATTAATTGAGGCAATTAAAGGACAGCAAGAAATAATTGCAAATCTACAAAATAGACTAGAAATCTTAGAAGGTAAGTAAAATGACATTACCGGCAGCATACAATCAAATAAGTCAAGGTCAAATACAAACTGAATTTGGTGGTGCTAATCCTATTTCATTAGGAGGAGAATACTATCGTGGTGGAGCATACACTACTAATAATAATACAAATGTTCCCACAGGTGGAACAATAGCACTGTCAAATTTTTATTCAGCATGGCGTGGCATACTGGTGTCAATGGGATACTCTAGAGACGCAGGTCTTCAAAATTACTTTTACTTATCTGCTAATGGGTTTCCAACTGTTACTCTCACTGCCGAAGCGAATGGTAATGATTTTTCAATTGACTCTTATATTGCACCAAACGTAACCTATACAATTACGTCAAATACGGGCAATATTATACAAGGGTATGATTTTATATATGACGAATTTGGGAATCAAATTGGCACATACCCCCTCAATCAAATGTGGTTGGAAGATAGTGTTGATGACGACTACAATGACCTTCGATGGTATCCAAGTCAGGGTGAAATATTTGATAATGGTGGTGGTAATTTTACTTATATATTATATTATTGACAAACCCTCCTTTTTCTTAAGGATTGAATCACTTGACAAATCCTCAAATTGGTGCTATGATATATGAATTATAAAAATATCTTCTTCCGATGTTAATATTGAAACTGTTTAAAATTGCTCCATAGAATGAAACCTATATATTATAAGAAAAAAAGTACCAGCAATAAGTAATGACGGACAGATTTCCACTTATAGCCAATCCAACATCCAATCAAATTGAGGAGTTGGCTTCTGGTGATAATTTAAATCTTCAAAATAGTGGTATTGTTGGTGCTACAACTATAACCGCAACTAAGTTCGTTGGAAGTTTAGAAGGAAATGCAGCAACTGCAGAAAGATTAAATAATGCTGCGAATATAACTACTGGAACAATTAGTTCTTCTAGATTATCTGGTTATTATGGAATTGATGTAAATAGTGCAAATACACTTACCAATGCTGCAAATATAACTTCTGGTTTTATTAGTAGTGAAAGATTATCTGGAGATTATAATATTAATGTTTATGGAGCAGTAGGAGCTTCATACCTAACTCGTGCTGAAAATATTCAAGATGGATTTATAAATCCAGCAAGATTAACTGGAACATATAATATTAATGTTTCTTCTGCTGCTACTGCATCTAATTTAGCACCAGGAACTTATGCTGTTGATATTTCTGGAAATGCAGCAACTGCGACCACTGCTGCTAATCTTTCTGGTGGTAATGTTACTGGAACAAATCTAAACATTACTGGAGTTTCTACTTTAGGTATTACAACAGTTACATCATTAACAGTAACAAATACCGCAACGATTGGATATTCTACAATAAAAAATGCTTATATTGGAGTTGCAACTGTAGGATTTTTAACCGCAACCAATATTAATGTTTCTGGTACTTCGACTGTAGGATTTTTAACGGCATCTAGTATTTCTACACCAAATGCAAGAATTGGAGTTTTAACAGCAACTACATTATCTAATATTAGTACTGCTGGTATTACTAATTTGTCTGTTGATTATCTTAGAGCAATAGGAATTACTTCTCTTAATTATATCAATACTGGAATCGCAAGTGTTGGAATAGCAACTATTGGGTTTGCTTCAATTACGAATGCTTATATTGGTATTGCAACTATAAATGAAATTAATATTAGTACAGGTATAATTACTGTAACCACATTTAGTGGAAATCTTACTGGAACTGCTACAACTGCTAGTAATCTTTCAAATGCATCTGGCATAACGACTGGTACAATAGACCCAGCAAGATTATCTGGAACTTATAATATTAGTATTACTGGTGATTCTCAAGCATCCACAGCAACGACAGCAGTAAATGTTATTGGTGGTATTGCTTCTGTTACACAACTTCAAGTCAGTCCTGGTATTACAACAGTAGGTTTTATTACTGCTTCTAGTCTTCAAGTTTCTGGTATTACAACTCTTGGTGTTACTACTGTAAGTCAATTAAGTTCTGCTGGAATTATTACTGCAACTTTCTTTTCTGGAAGTGGTATTAATTTAGTTGGTATTGTAACACAACTTACGGTAGGAACTGGTATTACTTTAACATCTTCTCAAGCAATTGGAAAAGGAACAGTTCAAGTTGGAATCAAAACTTCAATTGGTAAAACAATTTACGTTGCTTTTGAAGGCAGTGACACAAACACTGGATTAGTGGAAAGTGACGCAAAAAGAACAATCAAAGCAGCAGCAGCACTTGCATTACCTGGAGATACAATTAAGGTTTTCCCTGGAACTTATGTTGAAAATAATCCTATCACATTAGCAGCAAATGTTTCCGTTCAAGGAACAGAACTTCGCAACTGTATTGTAACTCCACAATCTCCAGGTCTAGACTTATTTTATGTAAATAACGGTTGTCATATGACTAACCTAAGCTTTAATGGTGCTCCTGCGACTAGTGGCGCAGCAGTTGTATCATTTGTTCCATTGGCTGGTGTTTCATCGAATAGATTCTTTGATGGTGCAAGATTGATTAGACTGAATCTTGATTTTATTGCGAGTGAAACAGTAGGATATTTAACCAGTACTGATTATAGAAACCCAGCATTTACAATTGGTGTAAGTACAATAAGAAATTGTAAGGAAGATATTGTATCAATTTTTAAAGCAGTTTGTTTTGATATTACGAGAGGTGGGAACTCCAAGTCTGTTGGAGCAGGTAAATCATATTATACGGAAGCAGGAGCACTTCAACATATTGTTGGAGTGAAAACAGAAACAATCGATGCACTAAATTATGCTGCTGGAATTGCGAGGTCTTGTATTAATAATGTTTCTTTTACAAAAACAACTGGTGGAAATTATCAAACGTATTACACACAAGTAAAAGATTTGAGTATGCAACCCGATGGTGCATATGGTAATCAAAGTATAAGTGGTTGTGCGAATGTTACATCAGCAATTTACTCTTGTGTTGGTATTATTACAACAGTTATTAATAACGGATTGGGTGCTCTTGGTGGAGCAGGAATCAATACTACATATCCAGCAGATTATGACGGACAAACAAGTAATAATTGGTCGTCATCAAAAATTGGATTAACTACTTATTCACCAGGTGTTGGAAATATTGATAAAGGACCTTATATTCGTAACTGTACTAACTTTGTTGCAAATAGTATTGGTCTTAAAGTTAATGGATTTGATGCAGAACCAGGAGACCAAACTGATATTGGTGTAACTGGTTCAATGAGTGTTGATAGTTATACACAATATAATCAAGGTGGTATTGGTGTTTCAATTACAAATGGTGGATATGCACAGTTAGTTTCTATCTTTACGATTTGTGATGATATTGCGATTTATACATCATCTGGTGGGCAGTGCGATATTACAAACTCTAACTCATCTTTTGGTAACTATGGATTATATTCTGTTGGTGTTGGTGACAATACAACAAAATCCATTTATCGTTATACTGGAACTGCAACAACAGAAGCAACAGCAAGAGCAAATGTAATTACGATTTCTGGTGTTGGAACCAATCGTCCTTATGACGGTCAATCTTGTTACTTTGGAACTTTGTATTATAATATTAATGAAATTCAAGTAGATGGTGGTGGTTCTGGATATACGGGACAACCAACTGTTACGATTAGTGCTCCAACTGGTCAAAATGGAGTTACAGCACAAGCATCAGCAACAGTTGTAAATGGTTCAGTCACTGCAATTAACGTTTTGAATGCTGGTTCTCAATATTTGGGGGTTGGGGCAACAGTTACAATCGCAGGTCCAGCAGGAGCAGGAACAACAGCAACAGCATCTATTTCTAATTATCAACCAATTTATTATAAGGTTGCTGCTGCAACTTTACCGTCTGCTGGTATTTCTACGGTCACATTTTTACAGACACTAAATAATACAGTTAGTGCTGGAACAACTGTTTATTTTTCAAGGGGAAGTTTACAACTCGCATCTACAATTTCATTCGAATACGTTGGTGCTGGTACAAACATCTTTACAGCAAAACCTGCTCTTGGTGGTGTTGTAATTCCTGAAAATAAAGTAATTCAAATTGACGGTGGAACTGTAACTTACACAAGTACAGACCAATCAGGTAATTTTAATATCGGTGATGGTGTTGTGATTAATCAATCAACAGGTCAAATATCAGGTAGAGATTTTACAAAAGCACTATTCACTACCATGACACCATTTATTCTTGCACTATCAGATTAAGGAGGATTATTAGAAATGGCAATTGCAGCAGCAGCAGTAAATAATTTTAAAACATTTACAAAAGTCGTTGGGTTGACGACTGATCTTGTTTACACAGCACCCGCAGGATATGTTGGAGTATTTCTATTAGCTCAGTGTGCTAATATTAGCACTAGCACTCAATCGATTAGTTGGTATCACAATCGTGTAAGTTCTGGTTCAACTGTAACCACAGAAATCATAAAAGATTTTTATATTCCAGCAAACGATACAGCAAATCTATTGCCTGGTAAATTGGTATTGGAAACTGGTGATTTCATTTCAATCAGTGGAAGTGCGACTACAACTCCAGCAAAACTTAAATTCATTACAAGTGTTCTTGAAACCTCAAATCAATAATAGATAAATGGCAAGTTCAGAGTTCCTTAGCAAAAGAGTTAAAAAGAAATCACAAACTGGTCTTACGACAGACCGTTATGAATTTTTGGGGTTAGACCAAGCAGAACCAGATTTGGGAGACCCGTTAGTTGGTCTTTCTTCTATTGGAGCAAATCCTGCCCCAATTGGTGGAAGTAAATATGTTTTAGTTGCTGCTGGTGGAAATACTGGGAAAAGATATTGGGTTGACACATCAAATCTTAGTAGTACTGGATTAATTCCTGGTTCTTTTACTGTATTCAATAACAATCAACAAGTTGGTGCTGCAAATAGTTTCAATAAGTTTAATTTTGTTGGCACTGGTGTAACCGTTGATTCAGTTAGTTCTGATCCAAACTTACAAACTGGCATTGCAACAGTTAGAATTACTGTAACAGATTTAGTTGGACCAGGAAACGTAAATTCAATACCTTATAAGGCAAGTAATGGAAATTTAGCAGGAGCAACTGATTTTGTATATTCAAGTGGAAGTATTGGAATAGGAACTACACAACCAACAGCAACTCTTGAAGTTGTTGGTAGTTTGAAAGTATCAGGAATAATTACTGGCACAGCATCAACAGCAACTACTGCTCTTGGGTTCTCTACAACTTCTAGTATAAACACTTCTGGTATTATAACTGCTTCTAGTTTTGTAGGAAATCTTACTGGAACAGCATCAACAGCAACTACTGCTCTTGGGTTCTCTACAACTTCTAGTATAAACACTTCTGGTATTATAACTGCTTCTAGTTTTGTAGGAAATCTTACTGGAACAGCAACAACTGCATCTACTGCTCTTGGGTTTTCTACATCTGTTAATATTAATACTACTGGTATTATAACTGCTTCTAGTTTTGTAGGAAATCTTACTGGAACAGCAACAACTGCCAATAACGTAAGTTCTACTATTAATATTAATACTACTGGTATTATAACTGCTACCACATTTTATGGAAATTTGATAGGTAGCATTTCAACCACAGGACAATCATTTGAGACCATAAGAGTTACTGGACTTTCTACATTTACTAACGGACCAATATTAGTTGGTTCTGGAATACAAACAGGAACATCAAAACTTCAAGTATCTGGAGATACTTTTATTACAGGTTCTGTTGGTATTGGAACCACAAATCCAACATCAAAACTTCAAGTTGAAGGTGATGGTAGATTTACTGGAGTAGTTACTGCAACTTCATTTTCTGGTTCTGGTTCCAATCTAACTGGTTTATTATCTAATACAGTATCAACTTCTTCTACAACTGTTCCACAATATATTGGGTTTGTAAGTGCCACTAGTGGAACTATAACATCTAATTTAGTAAGTAGTACATTAACTTATATTCCATCAAGTGGAAATTTGGGTATTGGGACCACAAATCCAAAGACATCTCTTCAAGTTGAGACTTATGGAATAAAAACTGGAGTTGGAACATTTACTGCATCTGTTGGTGTTTCTACAACTATAGATAGTTTCTCTGTTTCTTCTACTGACTTTAAGATTGCCGAATATACAGTTCATATTGGTGTTGGTTCTTATATTCAGGCACAAAAGGTTCTTGTAATGCAAAACCAAACTACTGCTTATTCGCAAGAATATGGAGTAATGTATGATAATTCATTACTTGTTTCTATTGGAGCAACAATTAGTGGAGGGAATTGTATTCTTCAAGCAACTCCACAAACTGGTGTTAGTGGTTTGACAACTTATAGATTTGCGAGAAATACGTTGCTTTGATATGAAAAATTTAAATGAGGAAATATTCGAAAGAAATTTAGTAGATGAACCTCATTTTAATAAGAGGCAAGAATTTACTATTTGTGTAAATTCTCAAGAGGATTGGCAAGAAATTCATGACACTCTATGTGGAGTTTCAAATTGTGAACATATCCCAAACAGAGAGGTATCTTGCGTAACAGAACTTCCATTTTCCCCAACAAGATCAGTTTATATATTATCTTCTTATGAAGTTAATAATTTATTACAACATCCAAAAATAAAATGGATTGAAAAATCTTCCATGCATAATCCTCTTGCATTGGAGCAAAGAAAACTTGATGAAGAATTCGATAGACATACAAGTATTGACAGATTCAAAACAAATGTTGCAAATATAAGAACGACTGGTTCTCCAGGAACTGCACTCACATTTACTCAATGGGGGTTGCTTCGTCATCAAAGTTCAACGAATAATTTTGGAACTAATACGACAGTAAATTCTGATATACAATATTCATTGACTGGAAAAAATGTTGATGTTGTTATTATGGATACAGGAGTTCGTTGGGATCATCCAGAGTTTTTGAAACCAGGATATACTTCTGTTCCTGTTGGAGTTTCCACATATTCAGTTTCTAGAGTTAGAGATATTCTTCTTCATGGACCTTCTGAATTTGGATTTACGTGGGCATCAAATGGATTGACTGCTCCTGGATCTGGATCAATTACTGGATATACTACAGCAACTGCTCTTCAGTCTTCTTCATTCAATGAATCTTGGCACGGAAGTCATGTTGCTGGTACTGCTGCTGGAAATCAATTTGGACTTGCGTTTGATGCAAATATTTGGACCATTGCTTGTGTCGATAGATCCGATATTGGTTGGGCAGAACCATCAGATGGATTTGATTATATAAAAGTTTGGCATAAAAATAAACCTATTAATCCAGCAACTGGAATGAGAAATCCAACAGTAGTCAATTGTAGTTGGAGTCATAGACAATTTGTTTCATATTCTCAATTTTATACTGCCACGTTTAGAGGCAATTCTTTTGATAGTACTTATAGTGAAGCAAATGGAAATAATGTACCAGCAATTTATTATATAAAAATACCTGAAGGAACAAGTTATTATGAATTTACAACAAAAAGAACATCAGGACAAACTCAAGCAGACGAATTAGTTGAAGATCCAGACTGCCAAAATGTAATTTTAGTTTGTGCTGCTGGAAAC
>Ga0209867_1000185_pt1 | contig 14518 bp, 14 predicted proteins | sample GWRWmT4_4Nov14_FD_187197 | JGI IMG/M metagenome (GOLD analysis project Ga0209867, IMG submission 187197) | Sand microcosm microbial communities from a hyporheic zone in Columbia River, Washington, USA - GW-RW T4_4-Nov-14 (SPAdes) (version 2) | ecosystem: Engineered > Artificial ecosystem > Sand...
ATGCTGCCTAGGCCATTGTCGCCGCCGAACAGGCCGCCACCGCCACCGATGCTCATGCGCTCGTTCATCAGGGTGGTGATGGACACCGCCCAACCCTGGCCCACGGCGCCCAGCCGATTGCTGTCCGGGATGCGCACGTCGTTGAAGAACACTTCGTTGAAGTTGGCGCCGCCGGTGATCTGGCGGATCGGACGAACTTCGACGCCCGGCGATTCCATGTCGACGATGAAGTAGGTCAGGCCCTTGTGCTTGGGCAGGCTGGGATCGTGGCGGGTGACCAGAATGCCCCATTTGGAGTAATGGGCACCGGAAGTCCAGACCTTCTGGCCGTTGATGACCCAGTCGTCGCCGTCCTTGACGGCGCGGGTGCGCAGCCCGGCCAAGTCGGAACCGGCGCCGGGTTCGCTGAACAACTGACACCACACCTCATCGCCGCGCAGCATGGGCTGCAGGTAGCGATCCTTCTGCTCGTTGGTGCCGTGGGTCATGATGGTGGGACCGGCCATGCCGATGCCGATCATGAAGATGTTGGCGGGGGTCTCGTACTTGGCCTCTTCCTGGCCCCAGATGACCTGCTGCATGATGTTGCCGCCGCGGCCGCCGAATTTCTTCGGCCAGGTGATCACGCCCCAATTAGCGTCGGCCTTCTTGCGCTGCCACGCCTGGGAGTTGCGGACCATTTCCCATTCGGCTTCGCCACGCAGTTCGCCGCCCTCGGCTTCTGCGAACATGCTCATCATGCCGCCCGACTCGCTGCGCAGCTTGGCATTCTGGGACAGCCACTGGCTGACTTCGGCGCGGAATTCCGCTTCCTGCGGGGTATCGTTGAAATCCATGTTCCCTATCCTCCTAAAAATCCCAAATCCCTGGATGGACCGTTCAGGCGGCCTGTTCCAGGCTGCGCATCAACCGCTCCCGCCAGACGATGGCGCCCCCAAGCAGGCTTTCCAGATGCTTGGCACGCTTCATGTGCAGATGGGGGTTGGCTTCCCAGGTGAACCCGATGCCGCCATGGACCTGGACGTTTTCCTGAGCGGCAAACGCATAGGCATCGATGCCCATGACGCGGGCGCCGCTGGCGGCCTGCTGCAGCTTCTCCGGCGCGCTTTCCAGCGCCCAGGCGGCGTAGTAGGCGCTGGAGCGGGCGGTCTCGACCTTGACGAACATGTCGGCGATGCGGTGTTTGATGGCCTGGAAGGAGCCAATCGGCCGGCCAAAGGCATAGCGTTCCTTGGCGTACTGAACCGCCATTTCCATAGCTGCCTGTGCGCCACCCACCTGCTCGAAGGAAAACAAGGCTGCGGCCTTGTAGGACATCGCGTCCAGCAGCGCGGCGCCCTGGCCGGCCTTGCCCAGCGGCTCGGCGTCCACGCCATTGAAGGTCAGGCGGGCCTGCTTGCGCGTCCGGTCCATGGTCGCAACGGATTCACGGGTCACCTTGCTGTCGGCCAGGTTGACCAGGTACAGGGACACGCCTTCCTCGTCGCGGGCCGAAACGATGGCCAGATCAGCACTCAAGCCGTCCACCACCGGGGATTTCACGCCCGTCAGCTTGCGCCCTTGTGCCTTGACCTGGACGCCCGCAGCGTCGATACGGCCCTTCTCGGCATAGGCCACGGTGGCGATGGCATCGCCAGCCGCCAGCTTGGCGAGATAGGTGGCTTTCTGGGATTCGGAACCAGCGGCCTTGATCAGCTCCGCTGCCATGTAGATGGAGGAAGAGAACGGGGTGCAGGCCAGGGTCTTGCCCATTTCTTCAGCCAGCACGGCCAGTTCGAGATAACCCATGCCGGCGCCGCCGTATTCCTCGGGAATGGCGGTGCTCAGCCAGCCTGCCTCGGCCATCTGTTTCCACAAGTTGGCGTCGTGAGTGGCTTCGGAATCGAGAATCTTATGGACTGCGGCGTATGACGACAGATCGGCCAGCAGGCGCTTGGCCGAGTCGCGCATCATTTCCTGATCCTGGGAAAATTTGAAATTCATCGCTTGAACTCCTTCTCAAGCCCTTTTTAAAACACAGACCCTGGAAATCCTCCCCAGGCCTGCACAACGAAATGCGGACGGTCACGCCAAGCACCCGCAAGCCCGATCAACCGGCTTGTCAGTGTCTGGATGCTTGCCGTCCGGCAGGAGGTGCTTCAACCGCCTCCCCTCTCAACAACGCTTAGATTTACCACAAAACGATCGTTCGATACCAGTGGAAAAAGGCGGATCCATGCAATCGTGGCCGCCATGCGCCTCAATGGGATCAGGGCATCACAGCCAAGGCTTCGAGTCCCATGGATTCGGGCAGGCCGAACATCAGGTTCATATTCTGGATTGCCTGGCCCGCCGCGCCCTTGACCAGATTGTCGATCACGCCAAGCACCACCACGGTCTCACCATTCTGGGGCCGGAACACGCTCAGGCGGCAGGTGTTGGCCGCGCGCACGCTGGCGGTGGCGGGATGCTGTCCCAGCGGCAGGACATCCACGAAAGGCTCGTCCACGTAGCGGGCGGCATATAGGGCATGCAATTCCGTTTCATCCACCGCCTCGCGCAGGAACGCGAACAGCGTGGCATGCATGCCACGGTTCATGGGCGCTAGATGGGGCACGAAAGTCAGTCCCACGGCGTGGCCCGTAGCCCGCGCCAGATGGGTTTCGATCTCCGGCAGGTGGCGATGGCCCGCCACGCCATAGGCGCGGAAATTGTCCGCCACCTCGCAATACAAGGAATCGACCTTGGCGCCCCGCCCCGCCCCGCTTGCGCCGCTCGCGGCGCTGGCGATCAGTCGCTGCGGATCGATCCAGCCCCGCTCCAGCAGCGGCAGGAAGCCCAACTGGATCACCGTCGGATAGCAACCCGGATTGGCCACCAGCCGAGCCGTGCGCAGGGCCTCGCGGTTCACCTCGGGCAGACCGTAGACCGCCCGGCCCAGCAGCTCGGTATTCACGGGCGTGAGGCCATACCAACGAGCCAGCAGCGCCGCATCGGGCAGACGAAAATCGGCGGAGAGGTCAACCACGCGAGCCCCGGCATCCAGCAGGGCGCCGGCCATGTCCAGCGCCACACCGTGGGGGGTGGCGAAGAACACCACATCGCAGCGGGCAAGCCGTTCCACCTCGGGCGCGGTAAACGTCAGATCGACTCGGCCCCGCAGACTGGGAAACAGCTTAGCGACCGCCGTGCCTTCCGCGCCCCGGGAAGTCAGGCAGTCCACCTGCACTTCCGGATGGTTCGCCAGAATCCGCAACAACTCCACGCCGGTGTAACCGGTGCCGCCCACGATACCCGCTGAAATCACGCTGTGCTCCTTCCCATGGGGGCCAACCGGCCCCGCGTCGCTTGCGACACCATCGCCACCTTGCCATGATCGCGGGCCGACGCCCCATCCACAAGTTCCCCGTGTTGCAGGAGTCTCTTCCCATGCTCACCGTCAAGGCCTTCCATGTGATGTTCATGGTGACCTGGTTCGCCGGCCTGTTCTATCTGCCGCGTCTGTTCGTCTATCACTGTGAACTGAGCAGCCCCGCCGAGCGAGCGCGCTTCGAGCTGATGGAGCGCCGCTTGTTCGTGATGATGACCATTGGCGCCAGCGGCACCGCGCTGTTCGGCCTGTGGCTGTTGGTGGATTACGCCTGGCAGGCTTATGCCAAAAGTGGCTGGCTGCATCTGAAATTGACGCTGGTGCTGCTACTGCTCGGCTATCACGTCTATCTATGGCGGCTGATGCGTGAGCTGGCGGTGCGGCCGGGCATCCACAGCGGCCGCTTTTACCGCTGGATCAACGAGATTCCCTCGCTGTTCCTGGTCGTCATCGTGCTGCTCGCGGTTACCAAGCCTTTTTGAGTGCGCCGCCCGCGACAACGAAAAACGGCGCCCAAGGCGCCGTTTACATCGAAATGTGGTAGCTAGGGGCGGGCTCGAACCGCCGACCTCATCATTATGAGTGATGCGCTCTAACCGGCTGAGCTACCTAGCCACAATTCAGCCCGCGCTGTCGCGGAAGAGGGCGAATTTTCCGCGCTGGGCGGGCTCCTGTCAAGCACCGAGGCGGACGCGGGAAGCCGGCGCCTCAGATCGGGATCCGCGCTGCATTCGCAAATTGCGTCACCGCGCTTGCGCCCTCAACCGCCAAGCGAAAAAAGACCCGGAGGATTGCTCCTCCGGGTCTTTTCATCGGCAACACAATGGGCTTACCGCGTTTAGATCAGAACGATTCCGTTCAGTGGAACTGTTCTTCTTCGGTGGAGCCGGTCAGCGCCTTGACGCTGCTCGATCCGCCCTGGATCACGGTGGTGACATCGTCGAAGTAGCCTGCGCCGACTTCCTGCTGGTGCGACACGAAGGTGTAACCCTTCTCGCGGGCGGCGAATTCCGGTTCCTGCACCATCTGGGTGTAGTGCTTCATGCCTTCACCGCGGGCGTAGGCATGGGCGAACTGGAAGGTGTTGTACCAGTTGATGTGGATGCCGGCCAGCGTGATGAACTGGTACTTGTAGCCCAGCGCGGACAGCTCATCCTGGAACTTGGCGATGGTCTTGTCGTCCAGGTTCTTCTTCCAGTTGAAGGATGGTGAGCAGTTGTAGCTCAGCAGCTTGCCGGGGCAGGCCTTGAGCACGGCCTGCGCGAACTCGCGGGCAAAGCCCAGGTCCGGCGTACCGGTTTCACACCACACCAGATCAGCATAGGGCGCATAGGCCACGCCGCGGCTGATGGCCTGCTCCAGACCATTCTTGACGCGGTAGAAGCCTTCCTGGGTGCGCTCGCCGGTCAGGAAAGGCTTGTCGTTGGCGTCATGATTCGAGGTGATCAGGTTGGCCGCCTCGGCATCGGTACGGGCCAGCACGATGGTCGGCACGCCCATCACATCCGCCGCGAACCGTGCCGCGATGAGCTTTTCGACGGCTTCCGCGGTCGGCACCAACACCTTGCCACCCATGTGGCCGCATTTCTTCACGGCAGCCAGCTGGTCTTCGAAATGCACACCGGCGGCGCCGGCGGTGATCATGTTCTTCATCAGCTCAAAGGCGTTCAACACGCCGCCGAAACCGGCTTCGGCGTCCGCCACGATGGGCAGGAAGTAGTCGACGAATTCCTTGCTGCCGGGCTCGATGCCGCGCGACCACTGGATTTCATCGGCGCGCTTGAAGGTGTTGTTGATGCGTCGCACCATGGTCGGCACGGAATCGTAGGCGTACAGCGACTGGTCAGGGTACATGGTCTCGGAGGTGTTGCCGTCGGCGGCGACCTGCCAGCCCGACAGGTACACGGCTTCCAGACCGGCCTTGGCCTGCTGCATCGCCTGGCCAGCGGTGATCGCACCGAAGGCGTTCACATAGCCCTTCTTGGCCTCGCCATTGACCAGCTTCCACAGCTTCTCGGCGCCACGCTTGGCCAGCGTGTGATCCAATTGAACGCTACCGCGCAGACGGACGACGTCGGCAGCGGAATAACCGCGCTTGACGCTCTTCCAGCGGGAATTTTCGGCCCAATCTTTCTCCAGGGCCTTGATTTGTTGCTCGCGCGTGATCGACATCATTTTCTCCACGATTAGGGCAGGTAGTCGTAAGCAGCCAGGGTCAGGAAATCCACGCACTCATCGGCCGTGGTGATGCGATCCATGATCTGTGCGGCCTCGTTGAAGCGTCCGTTGGTGTAGGCGTCCTCGCCCACCTCGTTGCGGACCACTTCCAGCTCCTCGGCGAGCAGTCGACGGAACAGGGCGGCGGTAACCGTCTCCCCACTGTCGAGGCGAATGCCGTGGCGTATCCACTGCCAGATCTGGGTGCGACTGATTTCTGCCGTTGCTGCGTCTTCCATCAGGTTATAGATTGGCACCGCGCCGCGACCGCTGATCCAGGCTTCGATGTATTGCACGGCAACCCGGATATTCCCCCGCAGTCCCGCCTCGGTCGCTGCGCCTTCACAGGGCTGCAGCAGATCGCGTGCGGTGACGGAGGTGTCGTTGTCTCGCATGACATGGAGCTGGTTGAGCCGGTTGGGCCCGATGTACTGGTTGAAAACCTCGACCGCCACGCCGGCGAGGCCGGGGTGGGCAATCCAGGTTCCATCATGGCCGTTGCGCGCTTCCCGTTCTTTATCGGCGCGAACCTTGGCCAGGGCGATCTCGTTCTGTCCGGGATCTTTGACCGGAATGAACGCCGCCATGCCGCCCATGGCCAATGCACCCCGCTTGTGGCAGGTTTTGATCAGCAGCCGTGAGTAGGCATCCAGGAATGGCTTGTCCATGCTCACGGCACCCCGGTCGGGCAATACCCGATCGGAATGATTCTTCAGGGTCTTGATATAGCTGAAGATATAGTCCCAGCGACCGCAGTTGAGGGCGACGATGTGGTCGCGCATCTCATAGAGGATCTCGTCCATCTCGAACACCGCCGGCAGCGTCTCGATCAGGATGGTGGCCTTGATGGTGCCACGGGCGAGTCCAAAGTGGTCTTCGGAGAAATCCATCACCTGGGCCCACAGCCGGGCTTCGAGATGGCTCTCCATCTTTGGCAGGTAGTAGTAGGGGCCGGTGCCCTTGGCGATCAGATCGCGGGCGTTGTGGAAAAAGTACAGGCCGAAGTCCACCAGCGCGGCGGGAACGATCTGGCCGTTGAGCGTGATGTGCTTTTCCGGCAGGTGCCAGCCCCGCGGCCGGGCGATCAGCACGGCGGTCTTGTCGCTGAGCCGGTAGGTCTTGCCATCCGGGTTGGCGAAGGAAATGCTTCCCGCCACCGCGTCCTTCAAATTGATCTGTCCCTGGATCACATTGTCCCAGGTCGGCGACAGGGCATCCTCCAGGCAAGCCATGAAACACTTGACCGGAGCATTGAGGGCGTTGATGATCATCTTGCGGTCCACGGGACCGGTGATCTCCACCCGCCGATCCTGCAGATCCGCCGGGATCGGCGCCACCGTCCAGTCGCCAGCGCGAATGGCTGCGGTTTCAGGGAGAAAATCCGGCAGTGCGCCGCCATCGAAGGCTTGCTGACGCTCACGCCGCCGCGCCATCAAGCGGTCCCGCTCGGGAGCGTAGCGGGCGACCAGCTCGGTGATGAACTCAAGGGCCTCGGCGGTCAGCACCGATTGATACTCGGGCGTCATCGGACCAAGGATCGCGATCTCACCGTTGCGGGTCTGGTAGGGCGTCATGGCAGTCTCCTGCGGCACAAGGACATCAAGGATTCAAGGCAATGCAATAGCGCGAGCCCAACGCCTCACCGGCATCGGATAACAGCGAAGCCCAGGGGTACGGGACCGGATCAGATGGGCCATTCATGACGGAAAACCGCCACGGACCTGTGGTCTTGTTCTGGATCACTCTCGCACACCCGCGATCGCCGGGCCTATTTGAATCGCCAATAATAGAGCTTTTGAAATATATTTGACAGCCCAATCCATTCAATTTTTAATATTTTTCTGATCAATCATTGATGGCATGCAGGGAGCACCGCCTGATGGAGGAACCGTCTCGACACTACTACAAACACAACCGCCTGCAACAACTGCGGGGGTTCTGTTACGCCACCCAGACCGGCAGCATTTCCAAGGCCGCCGAGCGCATGTCCCTGAGCCAGCCGTCGGTGTCCTTGCAGATCCAGGCCCTGGAGCGCGAACTGGACGTGGTGCTGTTCGAGCGCCGCGGCCCCAAGATCAAGCTCACGCCCGAGGGACACATCCTGTATGAGCTGGCGCTGCCGCTGGTGGAAGGACTTGAGGCCTTGCCGGAAAATTTCTCGGCGCGCCGCGGCTCGCTGGAATCCGGTCAGCTCAATATCGCTGCCGGGGAATCTACCCTGCTCTACCTGCTGCCCGACCTGGTCGGCCGCTTCTCGGCGCGCCACCCGGGCATTCATTTCAACCTGCATAACGTGACCGGTCGCGACGGCATGGAGATGCTGCGGGCCGATGATGTCGACCTGGCCGTCGGTTCGATGCTCGATGTTCCGGACGACATCAGCTACTGGCCCATGTATTCCTACGACCCCATGCTGATCATGCCGCTGGATCACCCGCTGGCGTCCCAGGACAAGATCACCCTGGAGGAGATCAGCAAATACGGGCTGCTGCTCCCCCCACGCCACCTCAGCACCTGGCGCGTGGTGCGCATGGTATTTCAGCAGCACAACCTGGATTTCAAGGTCACCCTGGAGGCCGGCGGCTGGGAGGTGATCAAGAAATACGTGGAAATGGGCTTTGGCATTTCCATTGTCACCAGCATCTGCCTGACCGGCCATGAACGGCTGCACGCCGTCCCGTTGAACGACTACTTCCCCCAGCGCACCTATGGCGTGGTGGTGCGCAAGGGGAAATTCCTGACCCCTGCCGCCAAGCGCTTCATTGAGATGATGGATCCGGATTTCTTCGAGCGTTTGGAAGAGGAAGATCCCCATGCGCTGGTCAACATCGTGGAATGATGGCTTCTCAAGCGCTTGAGGAAGCAGCATGACGCCGCGCATCGGGCTGGCCCTGGGCAGCGGTTCCGCCCGCGGCTGGGCCCATATCGGGGTACTTGAAGCGCTGGAGCAACTGGGCATCCGGCCTGATGTGGTCGCCGGCTCGTCCATCGGCGCCTTGGTCGGGGCCGCCTATTGCGGCGGCGAGCTGGCCGAGCTCAAGTCCTGGGTGCTGGGGCTGGGGCGGCTCGAAGTGGTGCGCATGCTGGATTGGAGCCTGACCGGTGGCGGCCTGCTGCACGGCCGCCGCGCCTTGAATCTGTTCAATGAGCGACTGGCGTCCAAAACGCTGGAAATCCTCTCGCCGCGCTTCGCTGCTGTCGCCACCGATCTGGGCACGGGTCGGGAGATCTGGCTGACGCAGGGACCCATCCTGGATGCCGTGCACGCTTCCATCGCCCTGCCGGGCCTGTTCAAACCCGTGCAATCCGAGGGGCGCTGGCTGGTTGATGGTGGGCTGGTCAACCCGGTGCCGGTGTCCGTGTGCCGGGCCTTGGGCGCCGACATTGTGATTGCAGTCAATCTCAACGGCGACATTCTCACCCGCCGCCAACGGCCAGCGCCCGCGCCGGCGGCGATCACCTCGGCCGATCCACTGGATGTGGCCAGCGAACCGGCTGCACCGCGTTGGTCCCCACGCAACTGGATCTCGTTTTTCCAGGGGGACGGCGGCGTCAGTCCAAGTGCGCCGCCCGGCCTGTTCGATGTGACGACCACGGCCATCAACATCATGCAGGATCGCATCACCCGCAGCCGCATGGCGGGGGATCCGCCCGATTGGCAGATTGCGCCGCGCCTGGGCCAGATCGGCTTGATGGAGTTTTACCGCGCGGCCGAGGCCATCGCAGAAGGCCGTGCCGCTGTGGAACGCGCCCAGGAGGAATTGACGCGTCTGCTGGGCGTGTGAGGGGGCCCCTTTGCAATCAGGCGGTCAGGGGGTGCTCGCTGACAATCAGGCCATCCCCGTCCGCATAAAGCCACGCGCCGGGACGAAAATGCACGCCAGCGAAACGCACCGGGATTTCGCGCTGCCCCTCCCCACGCTTGATGCTCTTCAGCGGATGGGTGGCCAGCGCCTTGACCCCGAGCGGCAATTGGCCAATTGCCTCTGAATCACGAATGCAGCCATGGACCACCACCCCGGCCCAGCCATTGCGCACGGCGAGTTCCGCAAGCTGATCGCCAAGCAAGGCGCAGCGCATCGATCCACCGCCGTCCACCACCAGCACCCGCCCCGCGCCCGGCGTCTCCAGGATGCTGCGCACCAGGGCATTGTCCTCGAACAGCTTGACCGTGGCGATGGCGCCATGGAAGGCGCGCTGTCCGCCGAAGTCGCGGAACATCGGCTCGGCGACCTGGATCGCATCGGGATGGGCGTCGGACAGGTCGGTGGTCGCGTGGGACATGGATAATCTCCTGAATCAGGGCCGTCACGCCGGCCTACTTTTGATGAAGTGCCTTCCATTCGACATAAGGCATGCCGTAAATCAGCTCACGCGCCTGCGGATCGCTCAGCGGCATATCCAGGGCGGCGCTTTCGCTGGCATACCACTTGGCCAAACAGTTGCGACAGAATCCAGCCAGATTCATCAAGTCGATGTTCTGCACCTCGGGATGCGCCTGCAAATGCGCCAGCAGGCGCCTGAAGGCTGCGGCCGCAACCCGATCGTCGAGCACCTGAGTCATGCGTCCCCCGCGTACCGGCCTGATAATGTTTGCGCCATCCTATCATCGCCCCTGGCTCGTCGCATGGGGGCCGGATGCGCCTGGAGATCACGCCGATATGGCCCGCAAGCACCTGCTCATCGTCTTCCATTCCCAGACCGGCAACACCGAACGCCTGGCATGCGCCGCGACACAGGGCGCCCTGGCAGCAGACGCAGTCGAGGTCCGCTGCCTGTGGGCCAAGGAGGCCGCTGCACGCGATCTGTTGTGGGCAGAGGGACTGCTACTCGGCACGCCGGAAAACCTGGGCTATCTGTCCGGCGCATTGAAGGATTTTTTTGATCGCACTTATTATCCGGTGCAAGGTCTCATCCAGACGCTGCCCTATGGCCTGTTCATCAGCGCGGGCAATGATGGTCGTGGCGCGGCCCAGCACATCCAGCGCATCGCGCGTGGCTACCCGTTCCGCCTGGTGCAGGAACCGCTCATCTGTCGCGGGACGCCGACCGAGGCGCATCTGGCGCAAGCCCGGGAAATGGGCGAGGCGCTGGCCACGGGCTTGGGTTTGGGCATCTTCTGAGGGCGCTTGCTTTTCAAGCAGCCAGAGCTGCCCTACAATCGAGGATTAACTTCAGGATTGCCTTCTGTGACAGCAAGGATTGCTGGATGACCGATGAAACCTCCCTGTTCGAACGCGAGCCCGATCAGGTCAGACGCCTTCACGGCGGATTTTTCCATGCCATCCCCCATGCCCGCGAGCTGGGACTGGAAGTGGTGGACATGGGTGCGGGATGGGGACTGCTCAAGATCCCCTATCGCGCCGAGCTCGTTGGCAATCCCCAGACCGGCGTACTGCATGGCGGCGTCCTGACCTCGCTCATCGACAGCGCCTGCGGTCTGGCCGTGTTCTGCCGCCTGCCGCGCATGGAAGCGATCGCCACCCTCGACCTGCGCATCGATTACCTGAAGCCCGCCACCATCGGCGAAGACCTCTTCGCCCGGGCTGAGTGTTATCGGCTCACCCGCCAGATCGCCTTCGTCCGCTCCGTCGCCTACCAGCGCGATCCGCAGCAGCCCGTCGCCACCAGCGTGGCCACCTTCATGCGCAGCAGCGCAAGTTCGGTTCGCGCTCCCCGTCCGCCGGAGAAGGCCTGATCCCCATGGAATTGCAGCAACTGATCCAGACTGCCCGGGAACAGGGTGATTTATCGGGACTGATGGGCCACATTCCCTACGCGCGGCTGATCGGCATGGACATGCGGCTTGATGAAGCAGGCCAACCGCTGTTCGTGCTCCCCTACCAGAGCAAGAACATCGGCAATACCGCCCTGCCGGCCTTGCATGGCGGGGTCATCGGCGGTTTCCTCGAAAATAGCGCCATTGTCCACCTGATGTGGAACCGCGATGCGGTGGAAATGCCCAAAACCATCGATTTCTCGCTCGACTACCTGCGCTCCGGACGCGCCATCGACTGCTACGCCCGCTGCGAGGTCACGCGTCAGGGCCGGCGCATTGCCCATGTCACCGCCTCATGCTGGCAACAGGATCCAGCCCAGCCAGTCGCGGTGGCCCGTGTTCATTTCCTGCTGACCTGAAGGGAGAAAGACCCCTCTCAGGCCAGCCTCTTGCAATCGCAACATAACCTCCAAGGGAGTATTCACATGTCCGAGATTCGTTATGACGGCAAGACGGTGGTGGTCACCGGAGGCGGCGGCTCGCTGGGCCGGGCCTACTGCCTGCTGTTCGCCTCGCGCGGCGCCAACGTGGTCGTCAACGACCTGGGCGGCAGCTTCAGCGGTGAAGGCGCCAGCAAGTCCTCCGCCGACAAGGTGGTCGATGAAATCGTCGCCATGGGCGCCAAGGCCGTCGCCAGCTATGAGTCGGTTTCGACCCTGGAAGGCGCCGAGAAGACCATGCAGATCGCCAAGGACGCCTTCGGCAGCGTGCACATGCTGATCAACAATGCCGGCATCCTGCGCGATGTGTCCTTCGCCAAGATGAGCGAGGAAGATTGGGACAAGATCATGGAAGTGCATCTGCGCGGCGCCTTCTGCATGACCAAGGCCGCCTGGCCCTTCTTCCGCGATCAGTCCTACGGCCGCGTCATCCTCACCGCCTCGGCTGCCGGCATCTACGGCAACTTCGGCCAGACCAACTACTCGGCCGCCAAGCTGGGCCTCTACGGCATGGGCCAGACCCTCGCCCACGAAGGCAAGAAATACAACATCAACACCAACGTGATTGCCCCAGTGGCCCGTTCGCGCATGACCGAAACCGTCATGCCGCCACCGCTGCTGGAAAAGCTGCGCCCCGAGGCCGTTGCACCGCTGGTGGGCTGGCTGTGCGCGGAAGAAAGCAAGGAAAGCGGCTCGCTGTTCGAAGTCGGCGCCGGCCGCTTCTTCAAGCTGGGCTGGATCCGCACCAACGGCTACAAGAGCACGGCCGAAGCCGGCGTGGCCAGCCTGGAAGAATTGCGCGACAACTGGAAGACAGTGACCGACTTCGCCGACGCCAAGATGGTGCGCAATATCCAGGAATCGACCATGGCGTTCATGCGCTAAACTGACCCGGAGAAGGGCGCGGCGAGTGGGCCGCGCCCCGATCCCTGAATGTTTTTTCATCCATCACATCAAAGACGAGGAGACACCCATGGGACGCAAGGTTTGCGTAATCGGCAACGGCATGACCCAGTTTGCCAAACCGGGCAGCAGCCCCGACTATCACATGATGGCCAAGGCAGCCGGCCAGCAGGCACTGGAAGACGCCGGCATCCCCTACAACCTGGTCGAACAGGCCGTGGTCGGCTACGTCTACGGGGAAAGCACCTCGGGCGAGCGGGCCATGTATGAGCTTGGCCTGACCGGCATCCCGATCTACAACGTCAACAACAACTGTTCCACCGGCTCCACCGCCCTGATGCTGGCCAAGCAACTGGTGGAAGGCGGCATCGCCGAGTGCGTCATGGCCATGGGCTTCGAGAAGATGGAAAAGGGTGCCCTGGGCGCTAAGTACACCGATCGGCAGAACCCCATGGACAAGCACATGGGCGTGATGTTCAAGGCCCAGAAATTCACCAATGCCCCGCCCACCGCGCAACTTTTCGGCGGCGCCGGGCGAGAGCACCAGGAAAAATATGGCACCTCGAATGAGGCCTTCGCCAAAATCGCCGTGAAGAATCGCCAGCATGCGCTGAACAACCCCCGCTCCATCTTCCACGACGCGCTGACGGTGGAAGAGGTGCTGGAATCGCCTCATTACTACGGACCCATCACCCGCTTGCAGTGCTGCCCGCCCACCTGCGGCGCCGGCGCTGCCATCGTGTGCTCCGAGGAATTCGCCAAGAAGCACGCCAAGAACAAGCCCATCTACATCGTCGGCCAGTCCATGGTCACCGACATGGAGTCCTCGTTCAACGAAAACTCCATGATCAAGGTGGTGGGCTATGACATGTCCAAGAAGGCCGCCCAGGATGTCTACGAGCAGTCCGGCCTGGGACCGCAAGACGTGGATGTCATCGAATTGCACGACTGCTTCACCGCCAATGAACTGATTACCTACGAGGCCCTGGGCCTGTGCAAGGAAGGCGGCGCCGAGCAGTTGATCAATGAAGGTGACGTCACCTATGGCGGCAAGTGGGTGGTCAATCCCTCGGGCGGCCTGCTCTCCAAGGGCCACCCCCTGGGCGCGACGGGCCTCGCCCAGTGCGCCGAGATGTGCTGGCAGTTGCGTGGCCAGGCGGATAAGCGCCAGGTGGAAGGCGCCAAGGTCGGCCTGCAGCACAACTTAGGCTTGGGCGGCGCTTGCGTGGTGACGCTCTACAGCGTCTGAAACGCCCCTCAATCCAAACAATCCGTTTGAATGCTTCCTGAGGCCCCGCAAGGGGCCTCTTTTTTTTAGCCATCGCCCTGCAGCGGCACGACGGTTTCAGCCTCGATGCCCTGGAGTTCCGGCGACTGCAAGGCGCGCGGGACATGGTCGATGGGATCGAGGGCCGGAATCTCGCTGCCATCCACGGTCGCCTGCAGGTCACGGAAGCGGCGGGCCGACACCAGCACCCGGCTTTCCAGCGCCGAAGTGGCCTTGTTATAAGACTCCGTCGCCTGCCCCAGGCTCTTGCCCACCCGCGCCCAGTGTTCCGCCAGGGTGCTGATGCGCTTGTACAGTTCCTTTCCCAGATCGCTGATGGCCTGGGCATTTTCCGCCAGGGCTTCCTGTCGCCAACCATAGGCGACCGCTTTGAGCAGGGCGATCAAGGTCGTGGGCGTGGCCAGGATGACCCGCTGTTCCACGCCGCGTTCGATCAAGGTCGGATCGGCCTTGAGCGCCGCACTGTAGAACGCCTCCCCCGGAACGAACAGCACGACGAATTCCGGGCTGGAACCAAATTCCCGGGCCAGATGCTCCAATAG
>Ga0209867_1000187_pt1 | contig 14337 bp, 16 predicted proteins | sample GWRWmT4_4Nov14_FD_187197 | JGI IMG/M metagenome (GOLD analysis project Ga0209867, IMG submission 187197) | Sand microcosm microbial communities from a hyporheic zone in Columbia River, Washington, USA - GW-RW T4_4-Nov-14 (SPAdes) (version 2) | ecosystem: Engineered > Artificial ecosystem > Sand...
GCTTGCCCAGCCAGGCAAGGCGCTCGGCCTGGCTGGGCAAGCGGATCGTTTGCAGGGAAAGCGAAGTCCGATTCAAGTCGCCGCGCGAGACGTCCAGCTTGGGGCCGAGCACGGCAGCAAGATCCTCCATGACGCGGTTGTTCGCTGTTGCCGTGGTGGCGAGCAGTCGCAGGTTGGGCGGCAGCGTTTTGACGATCCGCTCCAACAGACGATAGTGAGGGCGGAAGTCGTGGCCCCAGTCGGAGATGCAATGTGCCTCGTCGATGACCAGCATCGAAATCTGTGCGGCGATGCCAGCCAGAACCTGCGTGCGGAAGCGCTCGTTCGCCAGGCGCTCGGGCGAGATCAAGAGAATGTCGATTTCCCCACGAGCCAGCTTGGCCTCGACTTGGGTCCAGTCGTCGACGTTGTCGGAGTTGATCGTGGCCGCGCGCACGCCCATGCGCTCTGCTGCGGCGATCTGATTCCGCATCAGCGCCAGCAGCGGCGAGATCAGTAGCGCCGGACCGTTGCCGTCGTCGCGCAGAAGCTTCGTCGCGATGAAGTAGACGAAGCTCTTTCCCCATCCGGTCTTCTGAACGACAAGCAGGCGGCCACGGCCATCGACGATGTGGCGAATCGCATCTTCTTGGTCTTCACGGAAATTGGCGTCGGCGCGTCCCGAGCCGATCCGGAGCAAGTCCAGCGCGCGTTGTGGGTTGTAGGTCATGTCATGGCTCTCCCTTGTTCTTGTCGGGAGAGCGGTAGCCCGGCGCCAACACCGCGTTCTTGACGCCATAGAGGGCCAGAGGGTCCTTCAGCCACAGCCTGAATTCATGGCCGTGCAGGCTATGGTCAGGCGAGCAGTCCACGCTCCACTTGCGCAGGATGTACCCGGCTGTCGCCGCACGCAGTTTCATGCGCAGCGACCCGTCCTGCATGCTGTAGTCCATCACCGTGATCTCGGGGCGAGGCTGGTCCGGATGCGGGACAAGCTCAAGCTCCACGATGCGCGTCCACTGGATGTCCTGGTCGCTGGCCTCGTGCGCTTCCGGCTTCTCTCCCTTCAGGACCCGGGGACTCCTGATCCGCGTGATCACGAAGTCGCGGAACTCCTGCGACTTTCGGTCGAAGGCCCGGACGTGCCACCGCAGACCGTTGTCGATCAGCGCAAACGGCACGATCTCGCGTTCGGCGTGGCCGTTGGAGATCGAGTGGTACTCGATCGCGAGCGGGCATTCCTGGTGGATCGCCCGGGTCACGCTGGCCAGTACGTCCAGGTCCGGATGCGTCAGCCGCGACGGGCTTTCGCAGGCCACCCATGTCTTGAGGCGCATCGGCTCGCCGTCCCCGAAGCCTTGGGTCAACCAGGACAGCACCCGCTCAGGGGGGAAGTCGAAGACCGCCCGGAAGTCCGGACCCAAGATGTAGGTCTTGGCCTTGGAGTCGTAGTCAATGTTGCCCGGAGCCAGGTCCTTGTAGAGCGCCAGATCCCGGCTGGCCGCCGCCGATTGGATGCCAAAGCGTGAAACTAGATCCTGGCGTCGTATTTCCCCGATGAAGCGCACGCGCAACTCCACGAACGCGAGGCGGTCGCGCTGTGGCTGGGTGAGTTCTGCTAGCTGTTCGTTCGACATCCTGGGGTGCTCATTCGGGTTAACGAAGGCTGGTGCTGGCTATTGCGGGAAGTATATAAGACGCTCTAGAATGTGTCCAATACATCGTTTTAGTGTTTGTATCCGCCGCATTGTGATTACCGTTATGGATGACTCCAGGCGGCTTTGGTTCTCAATCGCCGCGTGTCCGAACCCCCAAAGGAGGCCTCGTGAGCATGCCAATCGTCCCGCAGATGCCCTTTGTGTGGCCGGAGCCGCGCGTCAGCTCCGGGGTCAGTCGATACGAGACGGCATTGCCCTTCGAGGTGGCTGCGCGGGCGGCGCTCAGCGTGTTTGGCGTGGTGTCTGCGATCGACGCGAGGGCAGTGAACTGGATGGAGGGATACCTCGCTGACAGCACCGCGACCAAGCTCCGGTTGGTCGTCAGCATCCACCCAACCTGCCGAACCTCGGAGTCCGACCTGCAAGACCTGCTTCGGCTGGTCGAGCGCCACGGCGATCGCGCGGCTTTCAAAGTCTTCCCGGAGGCGACGCTGCTCGACCGTTCATCCAACCTCTTGTGCCTGTGCGGCGCGGACGGCGATGCAGCGGTATCAGTCGGCCCAACCGAAAACATGGGATTTGCGCCAGCGTCGCCTTCACAGGCGAATCTGGCATCGGTCGTGACAGCGGCGACCTTCGAAGCGTGCCGCAAGTGGTTCGACTACCTGTGGGGCATCGCGGGGCCGCTGCGACCGGATGTCGCTGCAATGATGCCAAACCTGGTGCTGCCTGAAGGCGACGTGGAGGCGGCCCAGCTTTGGGAAGACTACCGGCGGCGCTGCCTTGCCCACGAATCAGACACCGAGCCACCGGTGCGGGCCGTCGTCGACCCGGAGTCGGGTGAGGTTGTGTTGGTGGACCAGAACAACGAAGCAGTGCCGTCGCCGACCGAAGCCATTGGCGTTCCCAAGCTCGACCCTCTCTCTGACAGTGTGGCGCGGGTCTTCGAACTCGGCGCACTGGTCTCTGTGGACAAGTTGAGCCGGATTCCGCCGCTGGAGGCGCCCGTGAAGCCTGAGTGGTTCGGCGTCGATAGCTTTCGTCAGACTGGCATGGTGAAGGCGCAGACCTCGTTCAAGGTCGCGCCGTTCGACGAATCCACGCTCAAGAAGATCGACCGGTTGCGTCGGGTGTCTGGCGAGCTGCTGCCGCGCTATTCGTTCGCACTGGCCGATGGGGTGCGCTGGATGCCAAAACAAGCCATTCCCCTCTTCGAGGCGGCGCTGACAGCGGCCAACGACGACGCGAAGAAACTGCTCGGACAGACCATAGGCGATGACATCGAGGCCTTTCTGGCGTCGCAGCGCGAGCGCATCCGCAGCGACGCGCAGCGCATGTACGAGGCCTATCACCCGGGCGGGAAGATCCCGGATAACGCCGTCACCAACATCCTGGATGAGCTCAAGACCCGCCTGGATCGGACCAAGGCCGACAAGCTGATTCCTAAGGTGGCGTACTCGCCCGTCGCGTTCAATCCCTCACAGAAGTCGGAGTGGTCGTCGCCCTGGGGTCAAGCGTTCGCGCTCTTGAAGGGGATCGCGGAGTTCCCCCGCGAAGCCATGACCAATCGCTTCTTCTGGCAGGGCATCAGGACGGACGAAGACGCGCTGATCAAGGCCATGAACGTCGCTGGCGACCACCTGGTCGAGGAATACGGCGGCCGCAAAGCGAAGCAGCGTGCCGAACTGGAGTTGGACCTGATCAAGCAACTGGAGGACGAATCGGGCGACGCGCTGGACAAGTGCCGAGCCCTGTGGACCTTGATCACGACCGGCAACGAGGACGCGGTGTTGTCGCTGGTAAATGAAGCGGTGGCCACCAAGACGAAATAGACAGCAAGAAAGGATCAGCGAATGGAGAACATTGGAAACCCCTCGGACGCGTTCGCGAAGGCGATGGCCTACCTGTCGTATCGGAAGAATGGTCTCAGGATCAGTTGGGATGACACAGAAGTGCCCGAGTGGCGCAACAGAGCCAAGCTTGCGCAGGCCGACGATATACCGGGATGCTCCGGCGGCGGGCTTACTACTAAGGTTCGGCATGCCAGATACTTCGAAAGGAGGCTGAGAATATGTTCGAAGAACTCACGATGAGCCAATTGCGCTCGCAGATTGAGCAACATCTCCTGATGGTTGAAGAGGTATTGGGCGGCATGGATACCTTCATTCAGCGGCTTGAAAAACGGGTTTCAAGGATCGAAGATGGATTGGGGCTGGAACCCGAAGGTATTTCCGCGTCTGGCTGGGTCGCTGATTTGCAGCGGGCCAAAACAGAGCTGTCCGCGATTCGTAGTTTGGTTAAGTGATCATGAATCCAGTGTCATCTTCCAGACTGAACCAGCTGAGTCATCACTACGGTGACGTCGGTGGTCGGCCAACCGGCGAGCGGTTCTACGACGCCTTTCAGCGCTATCTGAAAGCTAACCGGGAGTCGCTGTTCGACCTGACACTGACCGCTGCATCGGCGGAGGTGTTTCTTGATCACGGCATCGACGACCTTGACCCTCGCCTTGTAGAGGCAATACGGGTCACGAATCCGTCGCTATCCGCCGAGCATCTTTTTGGTCTGAGTGGTGAGGAACTCCAAGGGGCAGTCAACACCGCCAAGGGAAAGTACTTTGAGTATCTTGTCGCAGATCGCCTGAATGCTGGCGAGCAGGTGGGTCCCGTTCTTCTGCCGGACGGATACCGCGCTGTATTGGCCGACTCCCTGAATCAGCCTGGCTGGGATATGCAGATCATTGGTCCCGATGGCTCCACGGCAGATTACTTGCAGTTGAAGGCGACGGACAGCGCCGGCTACATTCAAGAGGCGCTCCATCGTTACCCCGACATTGAAATCTTGGCCACGCATGAAGTAGCCCACTCTGGTTTGGTATTGGATAGCGGGATTACTGAGAGCGATTTGCACAATCACGTGTCGTCGGCCATCGATGTGATGGATGACTCGGTGACGGAACGCTTTCTCGATTATTTCAGCCCGCTGTTCCCTCTGGTAGCTATTGCAAGCTGGGAAGGGTACAAAGTGTCGGTCGGGCAGCAATCGCTCGACAAATTCAAGGTTGCAATCGCTCGCCGAGGGCAGCGCATCGTTGCCGCCAAACTCGCCGGAGCAGCGGTCTATGCAGTCGGCGGTGGCTTGCTGGCAATTCCGGCAGCGTTTGCCGGAGGCCTCCTGTTCGATCGGTATTGGAATCAGGAGGTCATTCTCACCTCCTATCGTGCCGACACTAACCGGCTGCTATCGATGCGCCTGGCACAGCAAAGCCGACTTCTTTCCGGGGAAGTGCTATGAGCTTTTTCGACCGGCTCGCAAACGGTCTCGGCACGCTGATCGGAGTTCTCGTCGACACCACGGTTCAGGTGATTTCCGGGATCAAGCGAGGCTATGAGGCTTACAAGCGTCAAGGTGGCGCAACTGGCGCGGACGTGGTCGATGAGATCACGCGCAAGAAAGAGCGCATGCGTGCAGTCAACGACGAGATCATGCATCTTCGGAACCAGCGCATGTCGAGTGGCAGTCTCAGTGACCGCGCTCGCAAACGCTGGGACGACCTGCGGGCCGAGCGTGAACAACTCCTTGCCGAGCTTAATCAGGGCAAGGAGATTCGCGCCGCCGAAAAGATCATCGAGACCGAGGGTGTCATCGACAAGGTTGAGATCGACCTGGAGACGACGCACGTCCTGCAATACAACGCTTTCGCTGACACCCTCGGCAAGCAATGTCGTGTGTGCAGTCGACCGATGAAATTGCAGTGGAAGCGTGACCTCTCTGTGGCGGAGCCCAAAGACTTTTACTGGGGTTGCACAGGTTGGTACGTGCACCTTTGCGCTCCGAACGCTTGCACCTCAGGCTATCGATGCCGTAATCGCGCGTGTACCCACACCGAACAGCTGCAAAGAAACGACTACGGCTTAATGACGGATACAACCGCACCAGAGTTCGCGATGACGGCCGAGGAGTTTGGCATCATCCTCACTGACAAGGGCACGGAAAAGATCATCGATACCCGCCTCAGTGACCTCAAGTCGGACTTGAGTTCAGGCCATCGTGGGGTCGACTTGGCGACGTGTCCGGTTCACGGCGAAAACATGGTGCTACGCCGAAAACAGAACGCGACGGGCCTCCTGGATGCGTACTTTCTCGCGTGCCCGTACTGGCAGCCTAACAACGCAGGTTGCACGTTCATCGAGAAGTTGAAGTCGGGATCTCAGTTGGCGGCACTATTGAAATCCGAGACAGGGCGAGGTGTCTTGTGATGCTGCATGCACGAAATGGACGCCATGGCCGCTGATGCAGATTCTTTCCCCAGCGGCTTCTACGTCCTTTTCGAGGATGCAGCGGATGCTGTACTGGAGTTTCCGGCTGACGGAGATTCCGGAGGACCCTTCTGGAATGTCGACGGGCAACTCGATCTCTTACGCTGCAAAGAGTGGGATCAGGAAGACGTTGGGGTTGTCCCACTCGGCGGAAATCGTTATCGCCTTGCCGAGCGAAGGATGGGACCGTTTTCCGGACTCAGACTGTACTGGGGCGACGAGTTCAACGCCGACAAAGGTGACGACGGCGCACTTCGACTGACCTCGGTATGCGTGCCACGTACGTTTGCCCATTTCCGCTTCCTTACCTCGGGAGGCTTCAACAATGAACATCAGCTTGCGCGGAATCTGCACTCCCTTGGCGGCGGGTGGGAGGCAGTTGCAGGCGGAATGCTCACGTTGACTATCCCTTGCTCAAGCGCCGGCAAGTTGCAGCGCTTGATGTACGAAGCGGGGCTTGCACCCGGGGTGCTCCCCCTTGAGACGTAACAGGCCCTGGCAGCCTTGATGTATCGGAGAACGAATGGCAAAGCCCGTCGAGATCGGTTCCCGGAGCTTCCGGACCCAGAGTAGTGCCCTGGAGCACTACAAGGCCGTGCTGCACCGGTACCAGGACGGGCAGCGCGTCTCCGACCAGGGTGACCACGCCGATCTGGTCGCGCTCATCGAGCGGTACGACCCGGTGCTCGACGCGGTCGGCGAACCAACCAAGGGGGACGGCCAGATTGCGCACTTCGAGCGGCGCCTGAACACCGGGACCGGCTGGAGCAGTTCCGGCTTCTGGGTCGTCCGCCAGGACGGGACCGCTACCGACTTCTCTTACATCGACGCGGTCAAGGGCAAGCCCAAGGGCCGGTCGCAGGACCTCTATGGTGCCTGCCGGCAGGCCGTCGCGCTCGACCTCATTCAGGCCAAGAAGCGGGCATTCGCGCAGTATGGGGACGACCAGGGGCGGGTCGAGTGCGAGTTGACCGGCGTGATGGTCACCATCGACGACGCCCACCTGGACCACGCGTGGCCGAACTTTTCGCACCTGGTGAGCGGGTTTCGGGCAGCCAGGGGCTGGTCACGAGACATCCCCGACGGCGTCGTGTCCGCACCGGCCGACGGCCAGATGACGGCCACCTTCGTCGACAGCGCGGTGGCGGATGCGTTCCGGACCTACCACCACGATCAGGCAATGCTGCGGATCCTCTCCCGGACAGCCAACCTCCAGACCGCCAGCCAGGCGCGAAGGCCAAGGGTGGCGCGCCCGGTACACGTCGGGCTGTAGATGCGTTCGGGCGGTTTGTGGCCAGGCCGGGCGGGAACCAGTCCGAGGAGGGATAGGAATCGGTGGCCGCTCCAAATGCGGACGCGGGTTCGATTGAGAAATACGGAATCGAACTGGCGGTAATCCTGGGCGTGGGCATCGCGGCAGTGATCGGGTCAAGCTGCTACGATTCACCCAGGGTGGAGGGCTGATCCGCACCGTTCCGCACGGGTTTGCGCCAGTTGTAAGGCGCTGAGTTAGCTAGGTTTGGCGCGGGTTACAGGCCCACCACCATCACCAAAGCCCCAACCGTTCTCGGTTGGGGTTTTTTATTTCACGCCATCCATGGCGCTCACCTTCCGGGCCGCCGCGCGACGTTCGGCGCCGCTCCAGCGGCCCTCGTTTTGCCTGATCGCGCCGATTCCTGCGTGTTGTTTAGTATTGCTGCGGATGCCTGCGGACTTCGCCGGTCAGCCCGTTTCGCTCCACATTCCACTCTCTCCCGGCCATTCCCAGCAAGGCCCGTTCGCCAAAGGTAGACGACCCACTGCTACGCATCATCAGTTTCTCTGGTGCCGTACTGACAGAGGGGATCGAGGAAGGTGTCATCGATGGCGATCTGTTGCGCTTGATCAGCGTCGCTCGCACGGCGGCCGATTGCTTCAAGTTCTGCAAGAAGATCAGCCTTGATGTCGCACTGGAGGCACTGCAGGAAGCCTGGCGCGCCAAGCGCTTGAGTATGGACGAACTCTGCCGCTACGCAATAGTGCGCCGCATGGCCAATGTGATGCACCCGTATATGGAAAGCCCGTCATGAATAAATTCAATGTGGCGATCAGACCGCCGACCACTTGCTGGATGCGGGCTGCCCGCAGTCAAGAAGCTTCGCGCGCGCCCTGTCGCGACGGAGGTAGCCAGTGACCATCCTCGTTTACGGCGAGAAGGCCAGCCGCACTCATGAAAACCAGATGCTCCACGTTTTTCTGGATCGACTCGAGGAGCGTTGGGCAAACAGCACCGATTGGATTATTACGATTGCAAACGCGATGTGGAACGGCGCGGAAATCGACTTGGTCTGCATCCTGCCGTCAGCAATCATCGTGGCCGATTTCAAGAGTTATGGCGGCAAGCTGACTGGCACCGAGAACGGGCCCTGGCAAGCTGATGGCGTGATAGTCAAAGGCGGACGGAAGGCAAACCCCTACCAGCAACTGCGCGACAACAAGTTCTCTGTTCTTGACTGGCTGCAATCAAAGGCACTGTTGTCCGGACGCAATCTCGGCCACATCTCTGCTGGCGTAATATTTTCAGGCCGGATCGAAGATCAGTTGGAGCTTCCATCCAAGGTTCGCTCCTGGTTCTACCCGACGGATTTGACCAGCTGCGCAGCCATGCTCGATGGTCTCTCCTCGCCAGAATTAAGGATTGGCAAAGACGAAGCATTGGAAATTGTCCGCAGGCTTGGGGTTCAGCCGATTGAATGGGCTTCCAGTCGCCCACAGGTGCGCGATATTCATTCGCATCCCGACCTGCCGCAGGCCCGCACACCGCTGACCGGACATCAACGAGAGGCCTTACAGACGCTGTGCAACTTTGTCGCTGCGGACGATTTCGTAAGTTTTTCAGTGCTGGGAATGACCTCGACTGGCAAGAGTCGCCTGCTGGCCGAGATGGCCGACGAGGTCAAGAAGGCCGGTAAACAGGTCATCGTGCTGGAGCCCAACCGGCGCCTTGCCGATGGAGCTGAGGTGGAGTCAAACAGCATCTATGCTCATCTCTACACGGGCAGCGTCAACGGCGATGATGAGCTTGAAAATGTGGCTGAGCAGAAGAAGGTCAAGGTCATTCCGTTGCGCGGATGCGATGACGCAACGGACAGTGTCTACCTGCTGGACGACTCGCATTTGCTGGGGAATTCGCGCTTCTCGACTCCCGACGGCAAGCAATATGGCAGCGGCCAGTTGCTATCGGATTTCTTCGATTTCGCAGAGATCGGAAACACGAAGCGCAAGGTTGTATTGTTTGGCGATCCCTACCAGATCCAGCGTGGCAGCTCCGAGGAATCGGTGCTTTCTGGTGAATTCCAGAAAGCACGGGGACTGAAGCACCAGTGTCTCGAGCTGACTCAACTCATCGATACCACTGGTGGCTCGGCCAAACTGGCCAATGCGGTCAAGTTGGTGTCCGCCATCGGAACGCAGAAGTTCGCTGCGCTGGAACTGTCGACTGACGACGGTTTCAGGATTGTCGAAAAGAAGGACGCAGCGAGCGAGATATTGGATCACTTTCGTGCAGACCCAGGTTCCGTCTGGTATTTGGCCGAGACGCATGGCCAAGCAAATGCATTGACGCAATGGGTTCGGGAGCGCTTGCACGGCAAGAGCTCTTTGGACGCCGTGGAGGTCGGGGACCTCTTGGAGATATACGTCAGCCCAGATGTGCGCGACGCTTTCGGCTCACGCGTGGCGATGCAATCCGGTGGGCGCATCTCCGTCGCGAGTGTCGGCAAGCGTACCCTGCACCAGAAAAGCTTAAGCTGGGTAAAAAGCGGTCCTATCAAGTTTCATTCCATCAGGTGTGGGATTCATAATCGAGATGAGGTTGAGCTTGAGGTGTTCGAGGAGTTTCTGAAGGCGGAAAAACCGGAGTTGGACAAAGAGACTGCAGTCGCTGAAAGCGTCTGGAGAAATGCCATAAAGCGTGACCGAGAGAAGGCATTCGACGGGAAACAGGCCGCGCTCCAAGGAATGGAAGGCCGGTCGCCGCCACCGCCCGCACCAGATTTCACCTATGCACGTTATGGCTATGCCTCGACTGTTCACCATGCTCAGGGCATGTCGCAGCCAGGTTGTTACGTGAATTGCGATCATGCAGCCGGCCGGCACTCGGAGGGATTCTTCCGCTGGCTGTACTCGGCGCTCACTGTCGCTGAACGTGAGTTGGTTCTTTTGAATTCCAGCGACATCCATCCATTTGACGCTGCTGTCTGGAATGCGGGTGCTGTCAAAGAAGCCACAGACATCGCAGTAGGTGCAGGCTGGGCATTCCAGCCCAACGGAATAGCGTCCGAGAGAGATCAGCAACGCAGCCTGCCTGATGGGCTAGACCAATCGAAAGATGTTGTCAAGTCGGTAGCAATTTGGCTCCGTGTCGTCAACGCAGCAGAGCGGGCGGGCTGGCGGGTCGTAATGGCGGCCTGTTACCCTTACCAAGAGCAGTACGATCTATCTGGACCGCAAGAAGAACAATGCCAGCTGCGGATCGCCTACAACGGAAAGAACGTCGTCACCGCCATGCACGTGAAGGATCCGGCGCAGTGGCCTTTGCTTACCGACTTAGCCAGCGCATGCGTCGCAACGAGTGGGTACTCGCCAGAGGCTGACGCGGTGCTTCGCTCTGCTCGTTCGCGCTTGGACCGGATTGGCTGGAAGATCGTATCCGCCGCCGAGACGCCTTACCGTCTAGCAACTACCGTTGCTCGCAACCAAGATGAGCGCGTCAGTCTTGAGATTAACTTCGACAAGCAGGGGCTGGTTTCTAGCTTGCGCCCACTGACGTGCAGCAACTCCGCGGCTGTTGAAACAATAAGGTCGGTTTTGCAATGACATGGGCGGACGTACAAGCGCTCCGGAAATCGGGGCGTTTCCAGGAGGCTATCGACCTCGGTCTGCAAGATCTTGCCAGTGATCCTGACGACTTCAAACTGAGGACGCAGATTGATTGGGCATTCTATGACCTCGTCAAGACTTTGGTTTCCACAGTGGGCGCAAAGCTGAAGGCCTCGCAGCCTGTCCCCGTGCAGACCATTAGCCAAATCCATAAGGAACTTCGCCGATTCGCAAAACAGCCGAAACGTCGCCCAGACAATGCGCTCTCCAACATCATTCGAGAGGTGTGCAAAATTGCACCGCATTATCAAACCTTTCCAGGGTTCATTCGGTGGGTTGGTAGCGATGGTCTAGGCACGGAAGATTGGCAATACAGCCAGCGCGATGAGGATCGCTACCTACCCATCGCACTTCGCGTCGCACGTGCATTGGCGAAATGGGTTAAGGCCTTTCACGATGCCACTCCAGAAGACATTGATCTTGCGCTTGAATGGATAGACCGAATTCGACCTGTAGCTGAGGGTGATGATGCTCTTTGGCTGGATTGGGACAAGGTTGTTTTGCTGAGACGCATTCATCGACACGCGGATGCCACTAGCATTCTTGGCTCTGTGATCAAGGCCAAGAAAAGTGAGTCCTGGGTATGGACAGAGGCTGCACGCTTATACGCTGAGGATCAACCAGAGCTTGCGCTCGCGTGCGCCTGCCGCGCACTGGAATGTGGCTCTGATCCAAAATTCACCGTCAATGTTCATCGTGAGCTGGCGCAGATGTTGGCAGAACGAGGGGACTTCTCACAAGCAAGTAGTGAGCTCGTCACTGCCATCAATATTCGGCAGGAACAAGGTTGGGGAATCGACAAAGAGCTGCAGAAGCTGATCAGCAGCAGTTGGTATGACCCGTCAGCACCCGAGGCAGAGAATCCGAAAGATTTCTACGCTCGGCACTCCCAGGAAGCGTTGGTGCTGTGCTTCGATTCGGTGGAATTGAGGCCTGCGACCTATCTAGGCGTGATCGTGCCACACCAGCAAAAGGAATCACCACCTGGTCGAAAGATAAGGCCCCTTCCGAGGTTTTCTGTGCGAGCGAACGGCGGTGCCTCTGTCAGTATCGTTGGACGGGGTGCGCGTGTCTCTTCCTTTAAGATTGGCGACCCTGTAACTCTCGTTGTTGGCAAGCAGTTGGAGAGCAATCGCGAGGATATAGTCCAAATTGCGGCGCGTCCGGAAGGATCAAAGTGGGACTGCACAGATGCCGGATCTGGCGTCGTCTCGCGCGTGGCATCAGAAGAAAATCGCACGAAGATTTTCATTAATCGCGACATCGAAGTTGGAGTCGACGACAGTGCCTGGGTTGGATCTCAACCTCCATCGTTAGGCCAGGGCGTTTCTTTTCGGACCACACAAAACCACAAGACGGGTCGAACGGATATCTTCGCCGTTGCCCCAGGCCCGCGTCCAGATGTCGATGTACGGGTGGCGAATGGTCACCTGAGGCGGAACGCCAAAGGGTTCGCGTTTGTCGACGATGGCTTTGTTCCTCCGCATCTAGTTGAAAGCATCCCAGCGGATGTTAATGACGTAGCTGCAGTACTGGTCTATGCCAAGCATCCTAAGGAAGACCGATATGGATGGCGCGCCGTGGCACTTAGCTCTGGATGACTGCTTTCGTAAGAACCCCCAGCACTACAGCAAACACCGGACATTTCCTCCCGCAATGGCGTCAGTGACAGGTTGAGACCGATCAAAGCCTGAGCCTGGCCCGCTGCTCATCCCACAGCGCTGGCGCATCAACGGCGAGGTCGAACAGCGTGACGTGGTTCGGCAGTGCGTTGTTAAGGATGGCCGCCACGATGTCGGGCGCTAGCGTGGTCAGGTGACCATACGGCTCACGTAATTGTTGTCGCTCCCTTCCCGCGTGGCAATCTCCTTCAAGGGCTTTGCCTCCCCCGATTCCAGCATGGCGAGCAAGTGGTAGCCCCTGGCCAAGGCCAGTTGGATAGGTAATCCCCCCATTTTTCCCTGTCGCCAGAAGTAGAGGCTAGGCGGCAAGTGCCAACTTCTGTTTGGGGGTGACGTCTCCCAGGGTCATGTTCGGCGCTCGTGATTGTATGTCCAGAGCCAGCAGGTCGCGAACTCCGGGACCTCCTCGATGGCATCGAACAGGTATTGCCCCAGCCAGTTGTAACGCGCAGTCCGGTTGTAACGCTCGATATAGGCGTTCTGCCGCGGGTTTTCGTTTAATAAATTAATAACATAAATGAGTCGGCTCATCGTCAACCAAGGCCGCCGGTCACGCATCGAACGCCACCAGAGCATCACCCAGTGACTGCTTGACCGTATCGCAATCGAGATACATAATTGCGAAAACTGAGGATCTGATCATGGCCCATTCCACGATGTTGCACGTCCGGGTGGACGACGAAATCAAGACGCAAGCCACCGAGGCACTGGCAGCCATGGGACTGTCTGTGTCAGATGCTGTGCGCATCCTGCTCAAGCGCGTGGTGAGCGACCAGGCTTTCCCGCTGGAGTTGAAGGTGCCCAACGCCCAGACCCGCACGGCGATGGAAGAAGCCCGCGCAATGACCAAGGCGCGCGCCGCCCGTTTTGACTCTGCTGACGCCCTGATCGATGACCTCGAAAAAGCCCGCCAGCAGTAAGCGGGCCAAACCTCCCAGGGCGTGCGATTACACCAAGACCTTCCTCAAAGACTGGGAACGCCTTTCGCGCTCAGGCCGCTACGACCTGAATCGGCTGAATGAGGCGATGCTGTTGCTTATCGGCAATGATGCCCCGCTGGGGCCTGAATGGCTTGATCACCCGCTGAAGGGTGATTGGGCCGACCACCGCGAATGTCACATCGGTGAAGACTTCTTGCTGATCTACCGGCTGGAGGGCAACACCATCATCTTCGTGCGTGCGGGTACGCACTCCGAACTGTTCGAGGAATGAGCCATCCATGGGCGTTGAATCATTCCCCAACTTCACCCCACCGGCGCGCCAGCGCTGGGAGTCGATCCCTGCCGATATCCGCCAGCGGCTGTTGTCTAACGTCTGGTGCGGGCAGTGCCGTCATGAAACAACGATCATCAACTTCAGCGGCGCTATCAAGGGCGGCGACTTGCTGCTGGTGGGCAAGTGCGCCGAATGCCACGGTGACGTGGCACGGGTGATCGAGGGCTCGTAACCCGGCACCTCCCGTTGACCAACCCAGTCGGTCGGCAGCGGGTTCCGCTGGAACCACAGCAGGCTCATGCACCGGGGCTGCTGCCCGGCCAGAATGGTCTGGATGATGCCAGGCTCCAGCAGCGTCAGACGCAGCAATTCGTTGACCGTCGAGTGCTGCAAGCCTTCCCGCTGTGCGATCTCGCTGCCGCTGCCGACTACGCCATAGTCGAGTTCACCCGCGAGCATGGTCGCGTCACCATCGGCGAGGCCATCAAGCTGACCGGGGCCAGCCGCAACACGCTCAAACAGCATTTCCGAGTACTGGTCCGAGCGCGGCACGCTTGATCAGCA
>Ga0209867_1000188_pt1 | contig 14315 bp, 25 predicted proteins | sample GWRWmT4_4Nov14_FD_187197 | JGI IMG/M metagenome (GOLD analysis project Ga0209867, IMG submission 187197) | Sand microcosm microbial communities from a hyporheic zone in Columbia River, Washington, USA - GW-RW T4_4-Nov-14 (SPAdes) (version 2) | ecosystem: Engineered > Artificial ecosystem > Sand...
TTTCGGTGTGCGGCGTCTTGCCGATCTTGGCATGGTCACTAACGTTAAGCGAGGCACTTATCGAGGTCAGACCGTATGGACTGGTACATGGGTTGCTCCGTATAGTGAGACTGCTTTCCTAACATCGCCTCAACTACAGTATCGAGCCTTTATCAAATCATGCCAAATTTACGCTGGTAAATACGCAGCAGCTAGAAAGCAAAGTCCAGGAATATTCATCGTCAATGGTAAACAGCTGACGTTATCAGGCTTCCTAGCCTTGACTCACCTCATAGGCTTTATGGGAGCAGTTGACTCCCTCAAGAAAAAGACATTGAAAGCGGATACACTCGCATTCACCGCTAAAGCAAACGGTCTGTTTTAAGGCTTTTAAAAGCAGGAGAATTTCTATGAAATCAGACAATATTAGATTGCAAAAAGCTGTCCAGGCTGTAGCAAGCCGTAGTAGGCGTCCTGAGCTTGCTTATACCCTCACTCCTCAATTCGCCGATGGTATCATCGGTCCTGCTACAGCTAGAGGTGTGAATCTTGCGCTTGGCTCTCGCTACACTATCCCATTGATTAAACAAGGGGTAGCCTCTATCACAGCGCAGCTTTTAAGCGCCGCTTCCCGCGTCGGTCCTTCTCCGACACCTCGACCTGTGGCAGTAGGACCGGCTCAGGATATTCGACGACTTCCTCCGCAAGCTCCTGTTCCTAAGGCGGTACAGCCCGCTGTAAAATTGCAAAGAGCTATCCAGGCATACGCTTACCGTTCCAAGCGTCCCGAACTTGCGTATGTACTTGACGGGCGATTCGTCGATGGCCGCATCGGACCTGCGACTGCTCGTGGTGTGAATCTTGCCCTTAAGACTCGTTATACCATCCCTCAGGTTCAAGCTGGAGTAGTGCCACTGACCCAAAGGCTTTTAAGAGCCGGTGCAGTAGCTCCTGTTCAAGCCCGTCCCCCTGGTGTTGCTCCTCCCGCCCCTCGCAAGCCTCTAGCGATCCCGCCTATGAACATCACGGCTCCAGTGCCGAAAGGGCCTTCACTTCCCATTGTCAGTGAGAACGATGTTTATTTGCAACAGTTCTTTCGACAGGTTAGAATAGCCGGAATCGGAGGGAAAACCGGCCCTTTAGACTATCCGGCAGTAGTGCCGGCTTTCGTCTATGACACTCGCTTCCGTACACATCAGATTCCTCCGATTCATTGGCGAGTAAATCCCGATAGAACAGATGTTCTTGTACAAGGCAGTCATGTAGAGATTGTCAGCGGGCACGATGGTATGGATGACGCTGATGAGGAACTCGCTGAGATGGAAGCTAGTGGTTTTTCTAAAGGTTGGTGGTAGGCTTTTAAAAGCCGCTAGGAGATAAAACATGAATTGGCAACATCTGACACAAATAGCATTAGGTGCTTCGCTGGTAGTCACAGGTATTCTGATTCCTGCTACCGCTGTGTACCTAATTCCTGTCGGCTCTGGACTTCTTCTAGCCTCCGACGTTCGCAAGGCCGTTGGTAAGAAGGGTGGAGACAAATGAGTACAGTTACAGAACGTGAAGGTGCTAGAAGGCGGCTTTTAAGCGCCCTTATCGATTGGCACGCTGCTGAGCACGTCACTCCAGCTAAACGACCAATGCCTCATTACTACAATAAGATGGAAGGTCATCATGAAGTTGGATTGCCTGTCCTAGATACTGGAACGAAAGATTGGAAAGAAGATCCCTTTAAAATGGGACATAACCAAGGAGTCGGAATGCTAACTCAAGAACAAGTCAATAGATACAATGTCGGTGCATGGGCTCCTCGGCGCAATGGTCGAGGATGGTGGCAACCCGGTGGCGGTGCTTACGCATACGGCACCTATTACCCTGGCGGCGGGTGGCACGCCTATCCGAGCGGTCGAATCGTTCATAACCCTATGAGTCTTAGGGGAGAGGTTGGATACATGGACCAGTTCGCGTCTCGAAATCCCTATAAGATGGGTTACGATCGTACGAACGCTTTCAAGATGGGTGTGAATGAGCTTCAACCCTTCAAGATGGGTCATACTGATATCAACGCCTTCAAGATGGGCTGGAGCTGGAATCCCGGTGGCGGTCGCTATGACGGTCGTGCAAATTGGCATCCTGGCGGCGGTTGGCGTGTACAGCCTTCTGGCTCTCGTCGTCACGTCCGTCCTAGCTATGTAGGGGATACGGTCTTCGCATATGGAGAACCAGCGGCTCTTAAAAGCCATCCTGTCTGGGCTGCGCGCAGGGCTCAGCAACGCCGGAAAATTCATCGGCTCTGTACCCTTGCTGCCCAAGGCAATCCTAAAGCTCGCCACATCTTGAGTGTCGTTCGTCGAAAGGCTGCTCAGGGCAATAAGCGTGCTCTGCGGATTCTCCGCGACTGTGCTCAGTTTGTCGCTCTGAACAAGCGAGCTGCACAGTCTCGAACCTCTGGACCTCATGGCGGCGAATGCGGTCTTGCTCCTATGAATCATTCCAGCACACTCTCGATCGGTGCTGCGGTGATGGCTAAGTTGTCAGGCATCTAAAATTGGAATGGCTTTTAAAAGCCATCACGGGGATACTACTCATGGCAAATTCACAATGGACAGAGATGGCTAACCAGATGGGCGAACACTTCGGTGTTCCGCCTGCTCTGATTCTGTCCTTTATTGACATGGAGTCAGGAGGCAACCCGCAGAGTGTTAGCTCTACGGGTGCTGTCGGATTGATGCAGTTAACGGGAGGCGTTCTAAAGAGTTATAATGAACGCAACGGTCTGAACGTCACTAAGCAAGACACTATGACAGATCCCGAACTCAATATGAGAATCGGGGTCGAGTACATCAAGCGAATCGCTCTGCTCTATCAAAAGTATAACGGTCTATCTCCTAAATGGGATAACAAGACCTATATACATCTGATAGCTATGGGGTACAATGCAGGCCCTTCTGCACAGGGAGGGGTGAGTTATGTTCTGACTCAACTGGCTAAGAGTGGTATCGGTAAGGAACGTTGGACACTTGAGACAATTTTAAAAGCCGCTCAGAAGTTGCCATCTTCTCAGACCTTCTACCGTAACGCCACCCGTTCAGCTACATGGTACAAAGGCGTGGCGGACCTCTACTTCAGAATCTCGAAGAAAGTAGATGATAGACAGGCGGCGGCTATTAATCAGCCTCCATCTGGCGAGAAATGGTCTATGAGCAAGAAGATAGTCGTTTTCGGCGGCTTAGCCACCGCTGCGGGCCTAGCATACGCCCTTCTAGGCAAAGATTCATCTACTGATAGTTCGCCTTCACTCGGTAGCGTAGGCGGGCATGTTCTTCACATTCACAATCATAGATAGCGGCTTTTAAAAGCCAAGGAGCCTTTATGAACGTTTCATCTCATAATATCGGGTTCGGATTGCCCAAAGTTCCGAAGTTCATCAAAAACACCGGACGAGCTATCGGCAAGAGCATCGCCAAAGGTGCCAAACTCCATCTCAAAGTCGTTAAAGGGCTGGTTCTCCTCCCTATAACCGTCGTCCTCAAGACCCTTCAAGCCGGTGCTCGTGTTATCATTATGCACCACTATAACGGCGGTTTGAAGAGGATTGCAGAACGTAGAGCCCGATATCTGGCCTATAGGCTTCGACGCTCGAAAATCCCGAGCCTGAACGAGATAAATCAGGCTAAAATGTGGGCCTTGAAGTTCCTCCAGGCTAACGGCGTTCTTAATAAAATGCTCGCTTTGGTAGGTGGTAAAGTCAAGAAAATGGCTACTAACCCTCAAGTGGCGGCTCATATCACGAATCAGGTGGCTAAATCCGATCCCTTGGTTCGTGCTACGGCTCTCAAACAGATTCGATCTTATCGCCTTAGAGGCGGTAAATTGCAGTCTTCTGGCGTTGGATTCGCTGGAATTGACGATGCCGTGATTGTTAGTGCCATTGTAACCATCTGTGTAGCCATTATCAAGGCAGTTGTTGCAAAGGCTGCTCAGCAGGGTGCTCCAGCTACCCCAACGGATTCGGACCGTGAACCGGCTTTTAAGAGCCATGAGCCTGCTCCAGTCGAGTATTACCCTCCTCAAGAGCAATATCAAGAGCAATACGCTGAACCTGAACCCGAACCTTCTGTAGAGGGTTCATACTGGTACGCCTAATGAGAACCATTGGGCTTTTAAGAGCCGTCAAGAATCGTCTTAGATGGCTCTACCAATGGCTGATTAAAGACACCCTCGATAGGTAAAAATGTCATATAAAGACGGTATAAGGGCTATGAGAGGCCAAAATGATGTGAAAGGTATCTTCCCTTCAAAAAGTGAAGCTCGCTCTCACCTACTTCAAACCGCCTCTGATATGGACTTTTTCAGGGGTGATGTAGCTCGATGGGGACAGGGTAAAAGTGGTGAAGATAGCCTGATGGTGGCCTCTTTTAACGATTTCTACTCCAGATGGGCTCAATTCCTCTCTAAAGCTATGGGGAGTACCTATAGCACTACTGAATCTGAGAATTGGCGTCGTCGTCTCATAGGCTGGCGTAAAACCTTCATTTACCGTGGTATGCGCCCTACTACGCCAGATCCTGAGCTTAACCCCTCAGAAACTCCCTATATTGTCCCTGTTATGGTCGCTGCGGCTGGTACAGTCACGGCTACCCTTCTTTTGGACTGGTTTCTTCACCGTCGCAAGTAACCCGGCTTTTAAAAGCCTAGAGGATTCAAAATGGCAACTTTCTTTAATCTCCCAGTTCCAGCCGGAAACGGTAGCGGTGCATCCGTCGATGTCTCTACTCTCAGCGGACAGCGCACTGTAACCATCAGTAAGACCGTTTTTAGCGGTATTATCCTACTGGAAGGCTCCGACGATAACATCAACTTTGCCTCTGTAGCCCGCTTTGATTCAGGGAGTCAAAAACAGACCGTTCTTCTTCTAGCCTGTCAATTTGTCCGAATCACTCGATCGGGGGCAGTTCCCGAGGTTCCGGCAGTTCCAACCGTTCAAATCGGTGCTATTACCTCGACAGCAGGTGTTTTTGGCACCTTAGCTGTAGCAGCGGGTGATGGGGCCGGGGCAGCTTTCGATATCTCTGCTGGTGGGGATCTAATCACTATCATTGGTACTGGCACCTTCAATCGAGCTGTTTACATCGAAGGTTCACAAGATGCCGGGGTTACATGGTCCAGAATCGATGATTTAGGCAAGTTCGAGTCTGCCAAGGTCGTCCATACTGTAGCATCTTTCAATAGGCTTCGGACCTTTTCAGAGCAATCGGCAGGGGGCGACGCTCCTATTGTCATGGTAGGGTCGATGGCTTTCGGGGGTGCTGGTAGTTCTGGTCTAGCCAAAATATCGAGGAATTATTACGCAGATCAGCTTTCCATCCCAAACGTAAACTGGCCTGTCCCATTGATTGCACCTAGCGACCTCGACAATGTGGCATCCTCGTATACCATTGTGGAATATGATGATACCGTTGAAACGGGGCGCGGAATGCCGGAAAGCGTTCCTATTGCTAGTATCGAGGGGTACAACGCGGTGTCCCTGCTTTTAAGCGTCATTGGTAAACCAGCCGCTGCGCCTCCAGCAATCCGGAGTATCGGTCTTAAAGGATATTTCGTCACGGTTAAGGATAACATCCCAGTAGGGGCTTGGGCTGCTTTTACAATCGGTGATTTTATCGTTGAAGCGAACTCGAATTTTCAATATCAGTCTTTCACCATACCCCTCGGGGCTGGTGCTGGTCAGATCAACGCTGCCCCTGGTGACGACCTCTTGATAGAGATAACCCGTGTAGCGCCTGCTGCGGGCACTAATCTTACTGGTGATTTCTACGTCGGGCGTTACAAGATTACCTGGCAATAAGTGAAAGGCTTTTAAAAGCATGTCTGGTTTATTCAACAGTGTAGATCAAGGAGTCACCCTAGTAAATGGTGGGGTAGGTTCCACGTACTTAAACAACATCAACAAGTTCAGTTTCTCGGGATGGGTCCAAGTAGTTTCTGAAATCGTTGCTAGTTCACAAATCATCTATTTTAGAAACAATGCAGGTACTAACCCCAACAATGCTCGACTTGAAGTTCAATTAACAGCTTCCGCTCCCGCGAGGAGAGTTCAGCTTAACGCTAGGGCACCTGATATTTCAGCCGGAGTCTCATTGTTCTCGACAGGGGTTATACCCATTGAACCTAACATCGGTTTCTCTGCTCCATCGCAATTTATAGCTGTCACAATCGACTACGTAGCTCAGGTAGCCAAGATCTATATAAACGGTGTTCTTGATTCAACTTTCGCAGCTATAGCCGTGGCCGCTGCAACGGATGCTACTAATACCGATGCGGCTTCTATGGGGTTCGATTTTCAGGCTACTGCGCAGTCTTTCAACGGTAAACTCTCTGACCTTCGGTTCTACAAAGGGGTTGTCTTAACAGACGATCAAGTGAAAACCATTTATAGGATGAATGGTCATGACGGTTTTTACGGTGCCGCCCGGAAAGATTTACAGTTACGTTATCAGTTAGGCGAGGAAAAGGGTGGAGCCTTGCTGACGACTGCTAATGTTATTGATTCTAGTCCTGCTCAAGTTACAAACGGTTTCCCTTTTGCAATGTTCGGAGCTCCTGTTTACGCTGATGAATATCAAGCGTTCAGAAGGACAGTTCCATAACCCGGCTTTTAAAAGCCTTTTCCGGAGAATAAAAATGGCTGTAGGAATTAATAAGGTCACTAAACAGATTGTCAAGAGAAACACTCCAGAACTGCTTCTAGCAGACTGGTTTGTAATCACTGACCGAGCCGAAGCTGTGCAAGTAATAAATCAAGCTGCTGCTCTCGTGAGTGCTGGTGTTCCAAATAAATATTGGGATGTTATAGGTGTCGAGCCTAATCGCAGTGTTGTCGAGATGACCGCTCCTCAAAAGACTGTTGTAGATACAGCCTCAGCGGTTAGCGACAGACTGGCTCTTAAAAGCCAGTTGAAAAATTCTGCCAGGGCATATCTTGAGAATCATTATCCTGAAGATGATGCCTCTTACTATGTCGAGCTTTACGCCAATGGAACCGGGAAACCTGTCAGACGCGCTTTGATAGCCTCTATCTGGACGTGGAAAGAGTCCGTGTTAAGCGCGGTTATCGTTAAACTCAATGAGTACAATGCCAGTGCTACGCCATCCCAAGTAGTCCCGATAAATTTTGCAACTTTCAATGCTTCAGACCCTAATGTTAATCTGAAGCAAGTTATTGAGACAATCACTTAATCCCAGGCGGCTCTTAAAAGCCGCTTCCCATAGAAAACAAAGCCGAGGAAAAGAAAATGAACAACGAAGCCGAAAAAGTAGAAGAACAACAGACCGCTACCAGGGTAAGCCATCCCCCTCTGCCAGATCCCGCTATCGCAGAACGTGAAGCGATGCTCGACAGTCTCTTGATGATTGACGAGCAACTTCTGGAGTACACCTGTCACCAACTTTTCGATCTCTACCAGAAAACTGGTAATCATGAGGTTCGACGATTGGCGATGCTCACTGGACAGCTTGGCGCTGCAATTCTCGGGGCAGACCCTCGGGAGTTTTTCCCTGAGGCTCCACCGATTTCTGATTCACAGGGAAGTGGCGGTGCACCGACCTATCCGAATCATAACAATCGAGCCGGATGGTCCGAGGCTCCTTCACAGGGTTTCCAGCCCACTCAGCCTCCAGTCGATGCTTTCGGACGCCCGCTGGCTATGCCGATGAATGTTCCTGCCACATCCGGGCAAGTTCATCAACATAACCCTAGCGGTGCAGAAATGAGAGTTGTTTCGGACCCTAGCGGAACTATGACAGGGGCACCTGTCAATCCTCAGTATATCCCGCCTCAGCCGGGACAGGTAGATTCTCGGTATGCCCAGCCTGTTCAGCCGCAGCAATTCCCGCAGACCCGTCGTCAGCGCCGAATGGGTCGCTAAAAATGTGACGTGAGGGCAGCCATCCCCGGTAAGGCTTGAATCCGGGGGACTTTTAAAAGCCGGAACAATTCACAAAGAAGAAAAGAGGAAAAATGGCTATCAATATTGCGTACATTCAAGATATCGCATCTGGCACCGTCACTGGCGGTACCGGGGTCGCGCTTCGAGCACGAGGTTGCTCTACCGCTCGAACTGGTGTTGGTGTTTACACTATCACCATCATGCCTAACAATTTGGCTGGGCCAGATTTGGCCGCTGCTGAATCGATGTCGAAGGTTAACAGCGTTGGAGCTACTCCATTGACTGCTGATCTCGTTCACACTAGCAACACGGTGAAAACTGTCACTCTGCGAAACTCTGCTGGCGCTGCGGCTGATGGGGACTTCTCCTTCCGTCTCGGACGCTTGGACTAATAAACTAACCTGCTTTTAAAAGCCTCAACAAAGGAGATCAAAATGTCTGGAGATTCAGTAACTATACAAGACATCGCTTTCGCTATCTGTCAGGGCGATGGGACGATTCGTACAGTCCGCGGGTGTACCGTAGCAAGGTCTGCCCTCGGTCTTTATAACGTCACTCTTGATCCGAACGGGCTTGCTCCTACGGTCAACAATGACGAAAACATCGCTACCGTTCAATGCGTTAACGCTGCTGCTCGAAAAGCAACAGTGACAAACGTATCTCAGAGCGTGAAGCAGATCGCTATCACTGACGCTGCGGGTGCTGCCGCTGATTCAGAGTTCAACGTCACCATCGGCCGCCTCAACTAAAACGGCTTTTAAAAGTCATTGAAAAGGAAATAAGATGTCATCAGATCCCGAAGATTCACAAGAAGCCCCAGTCGTCGGAGCAGGAAACTGTTCCGTCGCTGGTGCTGTTCTTACTGTAAACAAAGCTCGCGGCGTTCAGATTGCACGAACTGCTCTAGGTGTTTTCACCTTGACGGTCCTTCCAGTTAGCGTCAATGGCGAGACAGTTACTCAACAGGGTAATCTCGCGGGTGGAATCCCTACTTCCGCCCTTGTATGTGAGATTCAGGCTACAGGAGGAAACGCTGCGCCAAACGTCACTGTTGTTAATACGTCTGACACGGTAAAAACTGTCAGCTTCTGGACGAATGCTGGCGCTGCGGCGGACCCGGCTGGATTTGAGTTCCAGCTCAAGCGTCTGCTCTGAAAAGACTTCGAGGCTGGGTTTTCGGCTTCACGTCTCGGGGAGAACCCCTGGAGGTAGTATGTAATATCTTACTACCTCCAGGGTCATTCTCATTGACTGATTGCGTTATATGTGGTAGAATGTGTTCTGAAGGTAATAGGACACGCCCGCATGACGAAGAATTTTTTGATAGGGCTAGTGGCTTTTAAAAGCCTAGCCTGTGATGGTTCTGAACTTGAATTGGAGAACAACATGGGACGCAGAATTTCCAGTGGTCCGCTCGATTTGAACCGTGACCAAGTATACGGCTCCCTTGACATGCAGGGAGATAACAACATCGGTAGGGTAGTTGATGTTCTACCTAATTCCACTCTCGGACTACCTGGTGTTGAACAAAAAATACTGCAATTCCAGAATGGTGTCGATCAGCGCAGCCGCATGGTGACAATCCATATGGATGCTAGTGGCTTCATCGACCCTGCCGCTGGTAATACTATTATACCAGTCGGACCTATCGTCGGAATTGTTGAATTTGCCTCTGGAGGTAGAGGATTCTCACGAATCGAATTTGACATTCCTCTTGTCAGTCATGCTAATCCTCGACAAAACTGGGATCCTAGCGGACCTGCTAACCCTGTTAGACAAGTTCCGAACGGTGTTGCAATATCTGTTCCTCTAGCCGGTCTTGTCGTCTCAGTTAGAAATGATACTAGGATGTTCTGTGCGGGTAATAACGTCGATGTTAGCGGAGCTAACCTGAATCTAGCCGCCCGTGTCGGTGCTCACGTCGGATATGAATCCGTTACAATGCTTCCTACGACGCTGAAGAAAACTATTTGCATTGTCAATGGTACAGCTCTCGCAGATGGTTCTGCTATACGCATGGGTATTCCACCTTACGCTCGAAGGGTGAGGTTCCCTAGAACTCCTCAATTAACAACGACGCTAAGAGTTTCTCAACGCTCTACTATGTCCGGTGGTGCTACTATCATTGGCGATCAAGCTATCCCTGTAGGAGATCAAGGTTTGTACGAACTCAGCACTCCCATAGCTAACGGATTGTCTGTTGCAAATACATCAGGTGGTGCTATCGGTATCACAAACATGTGGGCTGTTTTTGACCTTGAATTTTAAAAGCCGGTCAAAATGATGGAAACATCCCGTAACAACTTCCTGCAAACTCTCGGCGCTATGATGGCGGTGGCGATACCTATCGCTGCTGTCTCATGGTTTATAGCGTCGAGCGTCTTTGTGCCTCAGATCGAATACTACAAGGCTCAGCAAGACCAGGCTGTTACAAACGTCAAGGTTAGTACCAGTGTCGAACAGCTTAATGAACGATTGAAGACTTTGAATATCGTTCTCGAACGTATTCAGTATTCTCAACCTGGAACTAAAAATGAACAACGCCGATAAACTATGGAATGCGTTCGTCGCTGTTGCGAAGGTGTTACCTGAGGATGACTTGGAAAGTTTCGGTCGTGCCCTTTACTTTGGAACGGCTTTTAAAAGTCTTAACAAAGGGGCATTGAAGGTTGCACACGGTCTTGCACTTAAGATTGGGGCTCCGACAACTGCTCAGCAAGTCTACTTTGCATTGGCTGTTCAATCATGGGGTTATGGCGATTTAAAACAGATTGCAGAAGGGCTCGACAAGCATATCACCCTTCGAGAATTATCAGATGGTAATCAAGATCGAATTGTCACAGCATCGAACAAGATTGCTTGGCCTATTACTCTAATCGGTCCCCCTGTCCCGCCTGTTGCGCCAGTTCCATTGTCACCTCTGACAAAGACACCTCGTGATCCATTTGCTTTAGATCCTTCTGAGAAGACAACGACTGACGAGAGGGTCGCAAGCCCGGCTCCCATTCTGGGATTGGTTGCGTTTCTCGCCGTGATTGGAATTTCCCTTGTGATAAGGAGAGGATAAGATGGCTTTTAAAAGTACCTACGTTCTCGGTTGTGAATGTATGAGTGGCGCGGATACGCCGGTGGCAAAGAAACCTTTTGAGCTTGAAGTCGTGACTAAGGCTAAAAAGATCGGAGAGAGCATTGACACTGAGCTTAAGGCTCGTGGTGCGATTCTCGTTTGTATCCGTACTTTGAAGAAAGCACATAGTTTTCTGAAGGAATACGGTATCAATACTAATAGTTTGGTGCACGATTATAACATTGAACTAATTGAATCCGGTATGCGGTATGTCGAGCGGGTTAGTAAGGAGCTCGATAAGGGTTTGACAAAGGACGTAGCTAGTAAGATTGGATTGTGTATCATCCAGACCGCTAGGATCGCAGAAACGAGCGAAAAGCTCTCAAACGATAGTCGTTACGGCGGTTTGCGAGGTGAGTTCTTTGATGCGCTTCGGCAAGTCATTCAGTTCGCAGTCGATGATATCATCAAGCCGACTATTTCAGCGGTTGTTGGACCGTTTATGCCATTGTTGATTATTATCGGTATTGGCCTTGTCGTAGTCTTGGCGGTGGTAAAGTGAGTAGTTATAAGGAGGGTATTGAGGCTATGAGCCGGAGCCGAGGAAAGGCTTTTAAAAGTCAGTCAAGATACTCCGTTAGTGGGGATGCGGAAACTGCTGAGAGTTTGAAAGAGGTGGGGAAAGATTTCCGTACTGCGGGTTACTGCATCATGGCTGGACTTGGAGTGCTCGCCATTGCTGAAATTGTCGGTCATAGGAATATGACATTCAAGAAGGGCTCCCCGTTGGGTAGCTCTAAGATAATGAGTTACAAGTAAAGGAGCCGATATGAGTTTGGTTGATATTGATGCTGAGATCGAAGCACGTAAGAAATCATTGCGCCGTGGCACAATGTTCGCTGATGGTGTTCAGTGGTGCCCTAACTGTGGTTCGAGGACCGTGACAAATGGGCATGTGAAGTGCGAGGATTGCGATGTAGATCGCGGTCCTACTATTGAGGAATTTCGGAAACTCGCTGTTGAGAACCAGAAGAAATCCGATGAAAATCAGGCTGCTCGGGGCGGCAGAGATTGGGTTGATGAAGTTGCGTTGGAAGAAGCTCTGCTGCGAGAAGTCGATGATGATGGGGATGATGAAGAAGAAGAAGAAGAAGAAGAAGATAAGTAGCGGCTTTTAAGAGTCATTCTAAAGGTAAAAGACAATGCAAATCACTAAAGTGTTTAGTTTCCAAGCTCCAGGTTGTGCTGGTGTCGATTTCGCAGTTGTTATAACAGGTAGAACAAAAACTAGTCCTCCTGTTTTTTATTATGACTTCTCAAAGATGCCTATACTGCTAGAACGAGAGTTTAACTCTTTCATCCTAGCGATTGACGCTGCTCGGGCATGGGCTCATAAGGTTCTCTTGCAGAATCCAATGTGTAATGAAGAACCAGATTCTGGTTAGCGGCTTTTAAAAGTCAGCAAATTTGACCCTCTGTATCACATCGATACAGGGGGTTTTTCTTTTGCGTAAAAATTTGACATTTGACATGAAATTTGGTATAATGTTTCTGAAGGTGAAAAACAATGAGACCAATTTTTATAGTGTTCGGGGCATTCCAACATAACCCAATTTGTGCTTTTGAGCGTCGAGAAGATGCTATAGCGCAAATTGACAAGTTGCATGAAAAGAATCCTGATGTTCTTTACTATTTTCGCGGGACTACTCTAATTTGGAATGTTCCCGATTGTCTTTACACAAGTTCGGAGGCTGCTAATGCGGTATCTGAAGGTTAATCGGAAAGGTGGGAAGGTCTATATCAGCGTGGCGGACCCGGCTCTTAAAAGCCGTAAAGGGTTCCCTACTATGAAGCTAGAGCTAGGTTTCGTTTTCCAGGGTGGAATACGTGATGATAACGGGAAGATGATTAAAGCATGGGGCTGGTTTAGCCCTAATAGCCGAGTCTTCGGTTTCCGTAAATTACAGTACGCTATCAATCATTTAGTGTTGACGGAGCTGTACATTGATGAGTTGAAACAGCCTCGGATGATCTTCTATCCTCCTGATGCTCGTACAGAGCTGCCGGAGGCGTGATGGCTCACGATTATATGACACTGTTTTTTGACCGTCCATCTATGTTCGGCTTCGAGAAACGGCTGAAAAAAATTGCAAAGCAGTGGCCAGAGCCTACGATGGATAGGCCCGATACAGAAGACTTGTGTTGGTGGGCTCGAACATGGGCGGCATCAAGTAAAAATTGTGAAGCTACCGACGGGTGTTTGTGCGCCCCTGATGGTAAATGTCAGCATGGTTATCCGTCCTGGGTCGTATACCTTGGATGGTTCACGATGCTCGATGAAGTGCGTCAACGTAAAGAGGAAAAGAAAGAAGGTATCAATGGACAATGACGAGCCAGCGCTAAGTACTAAGCAGGTCATCACGATGTTGAAAGGGCATATCAAGATGCTCGATCGTGATGTTGCTAAGCGACCTACTCTTGTGAAGGTCGATAAATTGCGGGCTCTCCGCAAGAAACTCGAAATGATGGAGAAAATCGATGCCGGTTGAAACTAAAGTAACGTTTGTAGGTGTTAATGGTGACTACTCAGCGAAGGTTGAGGGCGGTTACATCCGTCGAAAGGCTAAGGAAACATCGGTCCTCGTTGACGTTGGCGATGAGGTCTACTGTATCCCATTTGAAGTGATTCGTAAAAAGGCACATGATGCCGGTTATCGGATCGTAGTTGTCGGACAACCGGGGTGAAAGTGCTCCATTTTAGACGTTTCGCACTGTCCTCGCTCGTGTTGTGGATGCCGATACCTCTAATACGGTGCCCACGTTGCTGGGCTTCCAATCGTCCTGGTAGCATTATCTGTAAGGCATGTGGACGACGATTGTAAAAAGGGCTCTTAAAAGCCTCAGAAAAGGGTAAAATGATTATCAAGAATAGAAAAAGAACTACGACAACATCTGGAAAAATGTGAGTCTCTGTTGTTCGATATCAATGAAAGTCAGTTTGGCCGGGAAGAAATCCTCGGTCAAATGGTTCAACTGCTTTCGTCTGGCGAACCTGATATCGGCAAGACGCCGACTCCTGACTTCGGGGATGAGTGGGAGCCATGGTTGACGGAGAACCTTGATTATTTTTTCGAGGAAGCCTGCTCTATCGTTGCATGAAGGACGCTTCACTGACGTTTGAGTACTCTAAATAGATGTAAAAGGCTCTTAAAAGCCTGTTAAATTCGCTGCGTGTCAGTGTACTGGAGGTATAATCATGTGAACCAATTCGTTTGAACAGATTATTTGTGTTTTGAAGTGTGTTTAGGTCGCTCTGATGG
>Ga0209867_1000189_pt1 | contig 14289 bp, 14 predicted proteins | sample GWRWmT4_4Nov14_FD_187197 | JGI IMG/M metagenome (GOLD analysis project Ga0209867, IMG submission 187197) | Sand microcosm microbial communities from a hyporheic zone in Columbia River, Washington, USA - GW-RW T4_4-Nov-14 (SPAdes) (version 2) | ecosystem: Engineered > Artificial ecosystem > Sand...
GCCCAAGATAATATTTTATCTAAAAGACCAACATAAATTTCTCCAGTATGATTGCTGTAGAGTCTTATTTTTCCATCCCAATGTTTACTGCGATATTGGGGCATAAATTTTGCTCCTGGTACATCAAAAGTAAAATGATCAAATAACTCTTGATGAATATGCGGATCTGCTTCAACCTTTAGATATATTTCATTTTTCTTTTGTATAATAATATCAGTCATATCCTGCCGTGAATTTAAGAAATTCGATACTATTTTTGATTTGATAAGTTCTATTTAATATTGTTTTGAGAATACTATCCAAATAATTTAACATTGTTTGATAATATTCTATTTTGGATATAGATTTTAAAATTTCTTCATCTGCATCCATATACTTATCTATATCTGGTTTCAAAACCTTATGGTCAAATGGATTTTCTTTATATACTTCTGGTTCTGCCTTACCAGAGTAATACATCCATTTTTCTTTTTTTAAAATCTTATATTTGTTTTCTTCTAGTTTTCTGAGAAGAAGAATATTGTTATAAAGTTTATAATATTTTGCATGAAGAGCAGGTATTTTAATAGACTCATCGTGTAGATTATCTTGGTCTATAATTGAATCTTGCTCCCATAATAATTGAATTTCATCAAGGTTCATAGTTTCAATAAGTTGTTATATCATATAAAGTATACTTGAAATTTACCTGTGCCGTTACATATTGAACGTCAGTATTGGTAGCATCAAAATTAATTGTAGAAAGTGATGTTGGAAATAAACCTTTAAAACTAACTGATGCTACTGGATTGTAATTGCTGTTGTAAATGATTAAACTCCCATCAGATTGACCAGAAGATGCGTTTTGAACTCCTGGATTGTATGGGTCTTGGTTGAGAAATTCTTGGTATTCCCCAATGTTCTCTGGGTATCCAAGACCTCTTATCCAATTATGAACTTGAAGATAATTTTCTAAATTTTCATCAACAAAAAATTTTAAATTAAAATCATCATAACTAATCTTATCACCAGGAATTGGAATATCTTTCAAATAAGTAGGTTGAATTGCTACACCAAGATTAATTCCAGGTATTTCTGCGGAATTAGAAAAGAAATCAATTTTTGGATATTTTGATAATACAAACTTAAAACCTAATGGAGATAAGTAGTTTTTATTTCCAATCTGATTTGACAACGATGATGTAGCCATTTTTATTTTTATTTATAGGCATAAAAAAGGGTCCCAAAAGGGACCCTCTGGAAAAATGTGAAAGAAACTCACATAAGGTTTTGGACTTGTACTCTTCTGTAGTAACGGTTTGAGTTAGTCTGAATGCGACCAAGGTTGGTCTCAACACCCGATGACTTACCTTCAGCAAATGGATTAGCAACAAGACCATAACGAGTCTTGAATCCGATTTTTGGCTGGAAGGTGTTCTCACCAACGGCACGAACCATTTGGAGAGGAACATAAGGACAGTAGAAGAGACCTGCATCATAAGGGGAAGAACCCTTATAACCGACAACATAGTACTGACCACCAGTTGCACCAGTTGCTGGGTTACCAGCACCACCCGAATATGGGTCAATGAAAACACGATACTTACCATTGAGAACACCAGCAAATGTATTGCCGGTATCATCTACGTTAAGGTTTGCATTAAGTGCAGGGGTGTAGTCAAGGAGACCAGCCATTGAAAGTGCAGAAGCAACATCCGAAGAACACATGATGATGTTGCCCTTTCCTCTACGAGTTCTTTGTGCGATTGCGTTAGCATCACGCTCGATTTGGAAAATAAGACCCTTGAACTTCTCAACTGACCAACGACCGTTAGAATCAACGTCAAGGTCAAAAGTACCAGCAGTAGCAGTGTTGAACTGAGCACCAGATTCAGCAGTCTTGTAGATAGTACGAATAACTTCACGGTTAATTTCAGCAAGAATCTCTGTTGAGAGAATGTTTGCTAATTCCGCTTCAGCATTCAGACCGTGGATTGCCTTGAGGTCTTGTGCGAGTTCAAGTGAGTACTCAGCCTTGAGTGCTCTTGACTTTGCAGTAACGGTGACTTTCTCGATTGAGAAAGCCATTTCGTTAAAACTTTCTTGACCTGATGCACCAAGTACTTCTGCATCAGCAGTGGACATACCACCACCAACGTTATAACTTTGCTGTGAAGTACCAGCAGCATTCAGAAGACCAGGGTTGCTACCAGTTTGTGAAGCAGTAGTACCAAAACCTACGTTTGATTCAACACCAGGATTGACAGCATACTGGGATTGGTTACCCTTTCTTCCAGAGAACTGGGTATCAACTTCATCAAAGAATGCCTCAGCACCAGTTTGACTGGTGTAACGTGAACGCATTGCGAAAATGAGTCCTGTAGGACCGTTCATTGGTTGAACACCTGCGAGGTCATATGCGACCAGATTAGGCATTGAACGACGGATGAGGCTAATCAGAACAGGGTCGAAACCTGCTACTGGACCACCTGATACTGCACCACCAGAGAAACCAGCAGTGTTACTGGTTGAACCAGTTGTGGAACCTTCACCGAGGAATTCTCTTTCCTCACGAAGGAATTTCTCTTGATTCTCCAGGAGAACTGCGGTTACCATTCTACGATGTGAATCTTTGATTCCATCAAGTCCCTGATAGTCAAGGAGTGGTGCCCACTTCTCCTGCAGATGTTCTGCGTTGAACATTTGCATTTGTTTTACCTCTTTAAAAAATTTTAGTTTGATTGTTATAATTTAAAAATCACTTTTTAGAAACTCTTTGGAGTGCATCGAGATAATATGACATCGAACCAGATACTGGTTGCGAATAATCAGTTTCTTCTGCGATATAATCCGAGTTGTCTCTTTGAGTACCAGCGTTTCTGGGGAAATAAGATTCCCTTAATGTTACCAGTTTCTCACGATAGCTACCTTCACTATCAAACTCAACATTTTCTGCAAGAGAAGCGAGTTTATCCTTCTGAGAAAGTGCGAGACCCTCAGAAACTTCGGCAAAGATTACTTCAGTAACCGACTCTGCTAATCTTCTATTCAGAGCAACATTCCTATGAATTTGCTCATTGAGTTTGGACTCCATATCATCAAGTTTTTCTACCATACTCTCAAGTACATCATATCTATCTTCAGGGATTGTTACATAATGATCTTCAAAAAGACCTTTCATTCCTTGAAGGAATGATTCGGTCATTTCAGTCTTAAGTCCTTGCTCTACTTCAAGAGCATTTTCTTGTAACCATTCTTCTGAAACATACTCAAGGTATGCATCAAGACGGTCAGTTAATTCTTCTCTAATTACTTCTACTTCTTCAGCAAGCTTTTGCTCATATTGATAAGCAATTGCTTCTTCGATTTGTTCGGTTCTAGCATTCAAAGCAGCTTCGAAAACTGTTTTTGCTTTTACCTTGAAATCTTCGGAGAGTTCTTCACCAGAAAGAAGTGCATTTACGTCCTCTTCGATTTCTTCTTCGATTTGGGCAAATGCCTCTTTCATTGCTTTTTCTTTTTCGTCCTCTTCATCATCTTCTTCACTATCTTCATCTTCACCTTCTTCATCATCCTCATCATCTTCCTTATCTTTTTTGGAAGATTTTTTGTGTGCTTCGGAAACTACTTCATCTTCATCATACTCATCTTCGTCATCGATGAGTTCTTCCTCATCATCTTCTTCGACTGATTCCTTAGCAAGGGACTTCATAGCATCTGCTGCTTTAGCACCCTTGTTTACAACATTCTTAACTTGCTTAAGAGTTGCGCCAGGAGTTGAAAGTTTTGCAGAGTCATCATCTGGTTTGTAGTTCTCTGGAGTTGGTCCTCCAAGATCTTCCCAACTACCAGTTTGACCATCAGGAATGCCTGTGGTTAACTTCTGCATTGGTTCTGCTGCTTTTGCTCCCGCATTCACAGCAGTTTTAGATTGTTTAGTGCCTGTTTCCATTTCTTGTAAGTTTTTACCACGGGACATTTTAGATCTCTCCGATTAACCTATTGTTTAATCTTTATTTATTTATAATTTAAAGATTTGATAAAAAGTTTTGGAACAGATCAACTTTCTGTTCTTCCAAACGTTTTTGGTCTACTAATGTGTTTATTTTTCTCTTTGCTGCTTCTGCGGCTCTTTCACGGAGAATTCCACCTTCCCAACACCACTCTTTTCCTTCCATAATTCCATTCACAAAAGCATCAGGAGCAGAAGGGTCAGCAACAATATCAGCAGCAGTCGCAAGCATAAAGTCTTCACCAACTACAGAGTATCCTTCGTGTGTTGGAATTAATGAACCAACACCACGAGAAGAAACTCCTAGCATTACACCTTCACCTAGAAGAGATTCCGCAATTTTTCCCATAGGAGTGGAAAGAATTTTTGCTCTTCCTTCGAAATTATCTCCAACTCTCTCTAAACAAACAATTTTATGAGAAACTCTATCAAGATTCAAAGAAGGGCCATCAGGGTGACCTAGTTCTCCAAGAGCACGACCTTTTTGAATATAATTTTCATTATATCTTTTGACTTCTCTTTCAAGAGTTCTCATTTCATAGAGACGCTTGTTTCTGTTTGGTTTGTTTGCTTGAAGAAAAATACCTTCAATAAAAAGAGACTTTTTACCGTTGGTTTCTTCAACAATAACTTTAACCTTTTCGATTTCTTCTGTGATAAGTTTCATTGGATTAACCACCTGCGATTTGAATTTCTGTGATGTGGAGTTTTCCACTTGCTCCATAAGCAGCAACTTTTGTTGTTCTTCTCAAAACACCAGTAGGAGTAGTTACTGGACCTTGACTTGAAGTATTCCAAGTAAGAGTGATGACTCTATTAAATCCACCTGTTCCTGCACTGTTTGTTGCGTTTACTGAAGCAACAGTTGCTGCTGTTGTGTTGATACCTGATGGAACAACACCAGTAAGTTCAACAATATCACCAGCAGAAAAATCAGAGAAAGTACCTTCTGGTAAAGTTACAATAGTAGTAGTACCAGTAGTAACACCAACAATAGTTTGTGTGATTGGTGTATCTCTTAGTATAAGTTCAGTTCCAGCTTTAACAAAAATACTAGCATTTGTAGTAGTACTAATCGTTGGAGTTGGAGCAACCTCAACATAAGCATCTTGTTCTGGAACAATTCTCAAAAAACCAGACCTCAAAGCAATTGGGTTGCTAGTTACTGCCACACCAGTCATTGTCAATGGTGTAATCTTTTGTACAATCTTATATACGGACATTGTAATAATTAGACTATATTAGTTATTTAGTATTTACTATCTCTGTTCAATCCAATTCAATACTGCAAGTGCTGCTTTGTTAGCATTGGGACTTGCACAAGCAAGAGTATAAGTATCACTAATTGTTCCAATGCCACTTCTACCTAACTGAAGTGCTGCTCTAACATCAAGATCAACTAACGCACCACTACCATTAATTACAAAACCACTCAAAAGAGTATTTCCACCTGTGGTTGCAGATTCAGTAATATTATATTGCATAAAGGAGTTTGGATCTGGATGATTTACCCAAGTTCCACCTGTATTTGTTGCATTTTCAATAAGTTCCCAATAGACATTTGTATTATCATCCGTTGCTGCTTGTAATGATCTCAAAAGCATCACCGCACCTAAATTATTAGACTTTAGACGAAGACTTATAATCGGATAGAATGTATTTGCAGATGCCATCGTTGTCCCTGTGATGGGATTTGATATACTTTCAAGAGTTCCAAGTTTTTCTGGTTCTCCTTCCTGAATCAGAGAATTAGAACCCTGATAAAGATAATGAGTTCCTGCAACACCAGTTACATTTTCTATCTCACAACGAATTGGTAAGAATGGAGTAGAACACCAAACTCCTGGATTGGTATTTGAGTTCTCAAAAGTATGAGATGCAACAGTCTCATTCTTCATCAACCAAGCAAATTGAACTATACCTGCACCATACCATTCATAATTGATAGAAATCATCTGTTGTTTTGTTGAGTCTGCAGTTACTCCAGAGTATCCATTACCATCAAACTTGTCACCATTCCAATTATCTCTGTATACTCTTGTTTCTGTGGTAATTCCAGTTACACTACTGCGAACTACATAAGAATATGTTCCTCCATTATCCTCAAAGAAAATACCATTATTATCATCAAACAATCCAAATCTTCTGCGAATACCGACTTGTGGTTGTTCTAAACGAATTGAAAATGCAAGAGTTGTACCTCTACCAGGAATGTATCTCATCACATTCTTGGTTTGACGAATTACTTTACTACCAGCAGTAGAACCAACTTGCATTACAATATTACTGGCATTTGCATTAAATGTTGCAGTTCCTACTCCAACTATTCTTTCATCCCAAACATCAGTTTCTTTACCATACTGGAAGGTATTGAAGAATACTGTTTGGAACGGAGCAACTTTAAGTCTATTATTACCAGTATAAGTATCTTGTGATGGTTTATATAAGTGAGACATTAAACTACCCTCCAACCGTTTCTATAAACAAAAGTAAGTGAACCATAATCATAAGCCAAAATTGCGTAGTCCTCTTCGTCAATTAAATCAGAACCCGATGGATAAATGTAAATGTGTCTGTTTGCACCTTTAGATGCTTCTCCACGTTCGTCTTTTACTATGTATGTCTTCCCATTCTTCCTTGGTGTGGGTAGAGTGATTGTAACTGCTCCCGCATAGTTAATGCCAATATAGTAGTCTTGTGGTTTGATTGTGTATGTTGATGTTGTCACATAAGTGAGAGGCATATCCATATATGCCAGATTAGTTTCACCACCTCCACCTATTGTAGAAATCTGTTGTTGAATACGAGAAAGGAAAAGTTTATAATGTTTCTGTAAATCGTCAAGTGTTGCGAACTTTTGGTCTAATGGAGTTAATGGGTCTTGTTGAACTTTAACATCACTTGGTTCAGCAAGAAGACCTAATGATTTTTCAATCAGTTCATCTTTGGGTTCTTCAAGTTCTTCCTTATGGTCTTCAAGAACTTCAAGAACTTCATCTAAAGATTCTTCAATTACTTGTTCTTGTTGTGTTGGTGTATCTGAATATAACCAATTCTCAAATGCCTTTACAGTTTTCTGTTTTTGTACTTTTTTCTTTTTCTTTGGAGCAATTTCTTCTTTCAATGGAGACAAAAAAAGTTCATCAAAAGAATCTCCAACGAGAGATTCTTTCTTTTCTTTAATAACTTTTTTCCCAGTACTTATCGTTGAAAAGAAATCATCAACAGCATCTCCTACTGTCTCATCAAGTTCTTTTTTTCTTTTTTGTTTTCCTACACTTATTGCAGTAAAAAAATCAGATAATTCCTTGGAACCTACTCCAAAGTCATTCACTTATCAATCCTCAACATCACCAAAGAGACTTGCGGCAACTTCTGGTCTTACGGCATTAACATTTTCTGCTGATTTAGCAAAAAGAATTTCTTTAATCTTATCGCTGATATCCGTAGGGGATTCATCAGCTAAAATCATATCCATTAAATCATCCATAGTTATAATAAGTTTAACTGAAAATATTTATAATTCCCCAGCAGACCCTAATTCAACACCTGCTTGTTTATCGGTCAATCCTGGTTCTTGGGGCATTGTTCCAAGTGCATTTGGGTCTTGTGGAGCACCAACAGCACCTGGAGCACCCATTGGGTTCATCATTGCTGCTGGGTCTGGAATAGTTCCATCTTTAATTTCTTTCTTCATTTGTGCGTTAATTTCTTTGATTTCACTATCAGTTTGACCGAGAATTGTTCTTCTTACATAATCTGCAGAGAAATAACGACCAAGATATGGGTCCATCGCAGCAACAACACCCAATTTATCATTCATCAATTCATTTTTCTTCAAATCAGAAAAATGATTATCATAAACATAATCAAACTGAATGTGGTCTGATAATGATTCCCAATCTTCTAATGATACAATATTTTTAAGAATTAATTGAGTTTTAAGTAAATCAATAAAAATTTGAGAAAATCTTTTTCTCAATCTTCCAACAAAACGAGTGAATTTAAGTTCATCTCTTAAAATTTCTGATGAACGACCAAGATTAAATCCACCTTCCGCAGCAAGTCTTGTTGGTGGAACACCTAAAGAATCATAAAGTTTCTTTTGGAAATACTCAATATCAGCAAGTTCTCCAAGATTTTGCCCACCAGGAAGTGTGGTGATTTCAGTTCCTCTACCACCTTCTCTTCTTGGTAACCAGAAGTCCTCAAGCATCGCCATATGCTTTCTATCATCTTTAATCTCACCAGTGCTTGCATCATATACAAGTTTGTTTCTATAACGGTTCATAACGTCACGCAGGTACTGCTCTGCTTTAATCTTAGGAAGATTACCAACGTCAATATAGAAAATTCTACGTTCTGGTGCTCTGGATAGTCTATAAATCACAAGACTATCCTCAATCATTCTCAATTGATTAAGTGCTTTGATTGCTTTGTGAAGGAATGAAAGAACTGTTTGCTTATTTCTATCTACAAGACCAGATGTAACATATACAATCGCATCCTTTGCAATCTTTACGTTATTTACATCTGATACTCTATAAGTAGCATTTTGCGATGACCCAACATTTGGGTCATACATATAAAATTCTTCTACTTCTTGATTGCTAAAATCAACTTGATTTTTTCCATTTACAATATTTCTATATTGAGAACCAAAAGCATCTTTGTTGTCTTTTTTAAGTTTTCTTATATATTTGATTTTTAACGCATCAATATATCTTACTTCTTTGATTCCATCTGATGGTTTGTTGAAATCAATTACTTTATGGTAATAGATTCTTCCATCAACATACCAGTTTCTAAAAATCTCGTGGCACTTCTTATCGAAGTCCATAACCTCTTTCAGATACTTAAACTCTTCTCTGATAATCTCTTTTAGTTTATCGGAAGCAGGAAGATTTGAAAGGTCTATCTCTACTGGAGAATCATTTAAGTCTGATACAATTGCTTCATTTACAACATCCTCAATCGCACTATCGCATTCTGGATGTAAAGACATCTCACGATATCTTCTGATTAAATCTGCTTCACTCTTATAAACACCCTCAATATCTACATACTGACCGTAGAAACCACTTGAAATATAAAAGTCTGATTTATCTTCTTCATTACGAGGAATGGGAGAAACAATCTTTTTGGACTGCTTCTCCCTATCATCTTCAAATTTAAAACCAAACAGTTTTGCCATAGTAATGTTATTGTCCTTATTCTACTATTTAGGTAGCAGCAGGTGTGGGTGCAGGTGCCAAAAATTCTTCTGCATCACCTGAACCAAGAATAGAATTACTATCCCCATCAAGAGCATCCCACCATTGAACTTGAAGGTCTACTGTGAATTCTTCAATAGTATCTGCTTGATCGTATGAAAGATCAATCGCACTAATGGAAGTTGGAAATGTTCCATAAAATTCATAAGCTTTGAGAACTTTTATATCCTTTGCTGATGAAAGATCACCATTAATTCCTGCTTTACCAAGTTGATAAACTTTCATATTTCTTTGATAGTTTTCAGGACTCAATTCTCCAGCATTGTCTTCGTGCTTATTCATATAGTTCATCCACTTTTCAAAAGCATTTCTAATTTTGAAGTCAGTATCATTAATTACTGTAATCGTCCAAGGATCAAATGTTCTATCACCAGCAATCTTGAGATTTCTTCCTCTAAAAGGAATATCAATTACGTTAATTGTTGAAGCAGGCAATTGTGCTGATTTAATTAAAAATCTAGTTACATCCTCAAGAACATTTCCACCAAATCCCAAATCAAGATCGGTGGGAAAGGTAATTTCACATTCAAAGAGGTTAGGTCTTGCTCCACCTCCAGAAATTCTATTCTTGAAGTCGTTTAGAGTTCTAGATCCAGGTGATACTGGACCACCAGTAAATTGATTTGCCATTGTTTTTTACCTCTTTGATTAAACAGTACCGATAATTTCTTCAAAACTAACTCCTGTGCGAGTAGCAACAAAAGTCAATCCAATAAAGTTGATTGATCTTGCGGGTTTGATGTAGATATCAGCTTTGAACTGATTTCCATCAATAACATCAGGTGTGTTGTTTGACTCATCGCAGACAACAACGAAATCAGTAATACCTCTTTTTGATTTCACATCACGGAGATAAGGCTCAACGATATTGATGAAGTTTGCTCTGGTGATTGTATCATTAAACTCAAAGAGTTGTGCTCTTGCTGCTCTTTCAATTGATGATTCAAGTGTGAGGAATAAACGACGAACGTTAATTCTATCAAATGCCGAAGTGTATGAAAGGGCAGTCTTATCACCAAAGAGAATAATGCCAGCACCAGGAGAGAAAATAATTGGATTAATTCTCTTAGGATAAAGAGTATCTCTTTGTGCTTGTGAAGGATTATAAGCAAGCTTTACTGCGTTATTCAGTGCTCCTCTGCTTGCACCAGCAGGTGAGAACCAAGGAAATTGATTGATTGATGTTCTAGCCATCAATCCAGCAACGTCAGCATTACAAGCAACATATCTAAACTGATTATTAAATCTATCATAAATGTACTTATAACCAGTATCAAATACTGCGTAAGATGATGAAGTTAATGGGTCAAAGAAATTAACAATATTGTTAGTTTGAGTATCAGAGTTTGTTTGATTAACAACACCGTCTCTATGTGGTGAAATGGTAGCAACACAGTCCTTACGAATATCTGCGATTGCGATTAGTTCATTTGCTTTTGCTTGTGATTCATAAATTGAAGCACCACCAGAAGGACCACCAATCAAAAAGTCAATTTTGTATTCTGTTGGATTTGTGAAGTTTCTATAGGCACTAATAACATCCGATAAACCAACTGAATAACCACCAACACTACTAACTCCAGAATAATCTCTACCACTAGTTAAGTTGTAGATAGATGCTCCAATACAATTGAATGTACTGCCTTGTGCTTCTAGACCCCAAGTAGTATTAGATGCTGATGCGACACCCGATGGTGTTGAGAATTTTGTTTTATCTCCAGTTGGAGCAAGTCCAGGGAAAATATATTGTGAATTATTAGCAATAATATCCTTATAGTAAATTGCTTGCGATGGAGAAATCTTTGCATCTAATGCTTTAGATACATTGGTATATTTCTCTAAGATATTACCAGCAGTACCAGTTACTGCTCCAGTATCATCAACAACAACGACGTGAAGTTCATCATTTCTTCCACTTCTTTCAGAAGCATATTGAGAAGTTCTTGGTCTTGGTGCGATATTTTTCCAATAAACAGTAGCATTTGTTAATCCTAATGTTTGTTCATTATACCAATCAGAAACTGTTGCCCCCGTGCGACCACTAGATGCAATACCAAGAACCGCAAGTTCTACTGTTCCTGATGCTGTTGCTGCTGTACTTATGCCAATTGAATTTGCAGTAGATCCAACTCCAACATAAGTTGCATCTACTGGAATAAAAGAGTTAAGTCCAGATACTTCAACAATAAACTGACCCGAAACAAGACCAGTGGGAACAGTACTGACATTTATTGATGTCGAACCAGTAGAAGTTGTACCTGTAAATCTTGCAGTTGCGGTTTCTATTTTAACAAAAGTACCACTATTGTTTATAATTCTAATAGTTTGATCGCTATTAAATGCATTTACACCTCCTTCCGAATAAGAAGTTTCAGTAAATACAGTTGAACCAGAACCAGTTTTTGCAGTAATTTTTACATCAATTGAACCAGCATTAACTTTGGTAATAATACCTTTAAGAGTTCCTGATTCTAATGTTGTTGTTCCAATACCAGCAACTGTTGCAGAAAAACCAGCAGTAACAGCATAACCAACTGCATTAGACAATCCAATAGTTCCAATTGCAATTCTTTGGTCTGCTGCGGCATCAATAACACAAACCTTCAAGTTATTTGCCCAAGAACCTGGGTTTCTAGCAGCCCAAGCCCAAGTAGGAGCAGTGGTCAGATTATTATAATCTTCTGCTGATTTAATTTTAAGTGTAGTTCCTGCGGTAGAACCAATCCCAGTAGAATTTGCGTTGTTCAACACTGTTCCATCACATCTTACAACTCTTAGAATACCACCATAAGAAAGATACGAAGAAGCACCTAGCCAATATTCGTATTGCGAGTCTGATGAAATTGGTTTTCCAAATGTATTGAGTAAATCATTCTCTGTTTCAATTAAAATAGGAACATCAACTGGACCCTTTTGAAAAGGACCAGCAATAGCTCCAACTTGATTGTTTGCTGCGGTAATTCCACCAACAGTCAAATCAACTTCTCTTATTCTGACTCCTGGTGATACTAAATTTAACGCCATCTGTTTCCCCTCTTGAAGAAGTTCATTTTGCCTAGAAGTATTTATAAATTGTTATTCTTCAAATGGGGAAACAATACGTGAACAATTACCAGTCTGGATATTGGCAATCTATGGATTTTTGTGGTTGTTTTTTTCTACTATTGATAATTCTATTGACAGTACACTCTTTACATTCATATGAATAGGCAGATGGAAATCCTCTTCTATTTTTTCTAGTCAAATAAAAATCATTTAGTAAATCTTTTTTTATTTTACAAACCCTACATTTTCTTTCTTTGAAGAGTAAATTATCCAATTCAAGTCCTTCTTCAAAACTCATTATTGATATTCCCACATAAAAGATCTATCCCCATACTCATCCAAATGCCACCTATCACCATCATTATCAACAAATGAGGTGTCATCACTCAATCCATCAGACATAAATCCAAATGGTGCCATATCTTGTTCGATTTGATCTTTTTGATCTTCGTATATTCTTTTACGAACATCATTATCCGTCATCTCCTTGAAATAATCCTGAACAACTAACCAAGCAAAAATCACAAGACACATCGCAAGGTCATCATTACATCCTTCTTCTGCTTCAAATGATTGACTTTTTTGAATAAAAGTTGTTAATTCACTAATGATATCGTAATCTTTGATGATTAGTTTATCATCTTCAATAATTGTTTTTAGGTTAGAGCATCCAACTTTTTTAACTGTTTTGGACATTTTAATTCCAAGTTGAGTTTTCTTACCAGAAAAACCCTGACCGACCATTTGACCTGCCCTTCCTCTCATTGAACACATCAAAATATTATCATATTCCAAATCATAATGAAGAATACTTGAAACTTGCTCTCCGATATCATTTACTTCGGCAAGAACAAATGCTTTGTTGTATGCTTTTGCTATATCGTGAATAATATTTGGAAAAAGCATAGGTTTGATTTCATTATTTCGATATTTTGCTACTACTTTATATGGGAATTGACTAATATCAAATACAATAAACGCAGAGTAATCGTTACTCATTCCACGAGATACGTCCACAGTCATTAAATATGTGTGCTTTTCGATTGGATCTTCATAGACATCCATTCCTTTACTTCTATTGAGTGGATCATCATAGACCATCATTCTAAGTTTTGATGGAGTAATCAAAGTATCAACAGACCCTAAAAATTCGCACTCAAACTCCTGTGTAAACTGTCGTTCAGAAGTATTCGCAATAGTTTGTCTCTTCCACTCTGCGTCCCTTCCAGGCACCGCAGACCAATGGACTTCGAGTGGAATATAACCATTCTTTCCTCTCTCTGCGTCATGCCAGAGTTTATAAAACATATTCATCCCATTAGGAGTTGAGATGATAATAACTTTTGTACTCGTTCCTGAAGAAATAGTAGGATACACAGAAGAAAAGAACTGTTCTGCGATGTGATTTGGAATGAACGCAAATTCGTCCAAGAAAATAATATTAAAAGAGTTTCCTCTAACAGCAGATGATGATGTGGATGCTGCTACAATTTTAGAACCATTTTCAAGTTCTAAAGAACCCTTGTTCCAAGAACCAACACCTTGCTGCAACCACTTTGGTAAATTTTCATAAGACAGTTGCAATCTACCTAAAAGTTCTCTTGCGGTTTCTGCTTTATTTGCTAGAATTGCGATTCTTATATTATCATTGAAAAGAGCATAGTGAAGAAGATAAGATACAACAGTTGTTGATTTTCCTGTCTGTCTAGGAAGTTTTGCAATATTAAATCTATTCTCGTGAAAGTTTGTAATCAATTCTTCTTGAAAATCATACATTTCAAAAGGCATTAAACCGTGGTCCAAAGAAACAATCTTCACATAATTCTTTGCGAAATAAATTGGATCATTTTTGCATTTTAAATATTCTTGAATTTGGTCTGTTGTAAATTCAATTTTGACATTTTCCGCCTTTAAATTCGGATTGCCCTTATAATGTCTTTCAATCATAAATTAATAGCCATACTTGCGACTGTTTCTTGT
>Ga0209867_1000190_pt1 | contig 14188 bp, 39 predicted proteins | sample GWRWmT4_4Nov14_FD_187197 | JGI IMG/M metagenome (GOLD analysis project Ga0209867, IMG submission 187197) | Sand microcosm microbial communities from a hyporheic zone in Columbia River, Washington, USA - GW-RW T4_4-Nov-14 (SPAdes) (version 2) | ecosystem: Engineered > Artificial ecosystem > Sand...
TTTTGGGTAATGTATTTAAACCCTTTTTTTCTAATTTGAAAGAGTTGCGTTCAATTTCTAAAGATTTAATTGCAGATGATAAGTTTGTTCTGAAAGTACGCGACAATTTCAATAAACTTTGTGAATTGTCGTTGAATACACTGAATAGTGATCAGATTATTGATATTCTGCGTCTAGGTCTTGTTAATGCAAATATTGGATTTGATATTGTCGTAAATGATACAAAGACTGATAAACTTTATATCTTTGGTGCAGAGAACCATCCTGCCGTTGAATATATCAATCAAGGATTTTCTGCTATACTTGAAGGTAAAGGTAAATCTTCTAGAAAAGTGCTGTTTTCTGATGGCATAAATCTATATGACTGTGGTTTGCGAATCCGCGTTACCAGTAACAACGGAATCAATGCTTTTCTTGGTTTAAGTAAAGCAAACAAAACCTCTCAAGTTGTAATTAAACTTCAGCAAGATAAAGTCAAACAACTACTTATTTCTACAAACTCCCAAAAATATGACTATTAAAATCTTACAACAATCGGCAGAGCAAATGACTGAAATTGATCAGTCATTTGATCTCATTTATATGGATCCACCGTTTGGGTTACAGAGAGATTTTAAAATGTTAGAGCAAGATGGTGAAGAAAGAGGATTCTCAGATAACTGGGAATCATTTGATGACTATATTTTGTGGTATGCTGGTATTATCAATCAAGCATGGGATAAGTTGAATAAAAATGGGTGGATCTATCTGCATAATAACTTTATTGGAAATGCCCTCGTTCTATCGCATGTGAATACAAATATAAGAGATGCTTTTTATACTAATATCTCATGGAAAAGATCTGGCCCAAAGAATAATATTAGGAATGGTTGGGGTAATATTGTAGATTCAATTATGGTGCTTCGAAAGGGAAATCCATACTTTGAAGTTGAGTATACAGATCTTGATGCAAAGTATGAAAAGAATAGTTTTCAAAATAAAGATGAACGTGGATATTATGCTCTTGCAAAAACTACAGGAGAAAAGAGTCGTCCAGGAAGAAAATTTGAGTATAAAGGTTATGACCCAGTTTTTGGGTGGAGAATAAGTGAGGACATGCTAATCGAGATGTCTGATGCTAACTTATTACACTACGGTAAAAATATGATTTATAAAAAAATTTACCTGGAAGACAATAAAGGAGTTCCTGTACAAAATCTATGGGATGATGTATATTTTATTTCTCGTAGCGAATCAAACAAACGAAAGTATCCCACACAAAAACCACTCAAATTGCTGGAAAGAATTATTAAGTCTTCGTGCCCCGAAGATGGGTGGGTTTTTGATCCTTTCGCTGGTTCTGGGACTACAGCAGTTGCATCGCAACTTTTAAGAAGAAATTGTATAACTTGCGATATTAACTCACAATCTATTGAACTGGTAACTGAAGCAACCAGTTTCTCAACTGTCCACCATATGCCCCAAAGGCACCTTGAGGATGCTATAATTACGGAGTAATCAATCAAAATCCTGATGTCCACAAGATCCAGAATTGGAATCCAACTCGCAGATGATTCAATTCTTTCAGTATATTGTCATTATGATGGATATCCCGAGTTTAATGGTGTTAAACTCATAGAGAATTTCAAATCTTATGAGAAAGCAGCAGAATTAATTGATGGTGGTGATATTAGTTGCCTGTGGACTAATACTGGTTGGAATAATGAAGTTCTTCCAACTACAGGTGCTCTTTATTATTCTTCCCGTGGTGAAGATTGCCCTCCTCGTCTTGATGCTACCTTTGGTAAGTATATTGGGAATAATGAAGAGTATGCTTATCTTTACCGTGATGGTGAGTGGGTATGTTACAATAACAGACGTTGGGATGATAAGTTTCTACAACAAGTAGAAATTCCTTCTGGTGTTCTTGCAGTATAATGAAATCCAATCAAATCACTTTCGTCTTTCTTGCTTTTATTGGTATTCTTGGATGGAATGCATTTCTTACTCAAAGAGATGCACAACTTTTTGATGCATATGATAAAGTATGTTCTACATCTGATTGTAGATATTCCAAATGAAAAAAAAGTTTGTTTATGTAAAACCTGTTTCTGCAAATGCAAAGGATAGGTTTATCAATGATATGGATTCCTTTCACAGCTGTGTAATAGAACAAGAAAAGGATGATATGATGCATCTTGCTTCTATCAATCAATGTTATTATTTTTGGTTACCAAAGGAAGGTAATGAGCACTGGAAGGTTATTTCTAATAAGTGAAAACCACTTTCTGAACTGGCACACTGACCCCCTCTAAGGGGGTTTTTTGTGCTATAATTACGGAGTAATCAACCAAATGACCTCAAATGTCTGCTCTTTATCTCAAAGGGATGAAAGATCGTCAAGAACTCATATCAGCAGTTTATGATGCCTGTATGTTATTGGTGGATGTTTATGATGCTGGTGATATTTTAGATGTTTATGATGAGGTTAAACTTCCTGATGCCTATAATCTTAGGTCTACTGCTAGTGAAATCTGTAATCTCATTTCTGAAGGTTCAATCAAATGACTGAAGAACAACTGACTCTTTATGATAAAGTAAACATGGACGGTAAAGATTGTGAGGTGTGTGGTAAGGGAACATATCAAACCGCAGATGTGTGTGATGAAATTCATGGTACACGGCACTGTAACAAATGCGGGCACTGGGTTGAAGTATGGAGAGAGGTTTGGACACCTGACCAACCGGCACAAGGGCACTCCCCAGATGCCCCTTGATGGGTTATAATACTCTTATACACAAAAGAACTTCAAATGACTGAAAAAACGATTTCTGTTCAATTTACAAATCAAGAGTTATTTGATCTTCGTCTTGCCTTGTGGGATTATCGTTCTAGGTGGTATGATTTATATCACAAAGGTTTGGAAGGTGAAATGCCTCAAAACTTTGATGTAAAAGGTGCTGAACTGGTTTATGAAGATGTACGAAAACTTCAAGAACGTGTAATTTACTTTAATGAGAACTTCGATGACTACTGATGTGAGACTATCTGTCAATGAAATGGAAGTGCTAATGGATGCACTTCAATTGTTGGATACAAGGAGTGAGGATTTGATACATCAACAAACTGGTGTATCACTTCCTTCTCTGTATAATAAACTTTATTCTACAGTGGAGAAACTTCAAAATGACTGAAACCCAAATTCAAAGACTTATAGATGATATAACTGATGCTATTAGTATGGGGCAAGTTGCAATTGATGATGAGGATAAAGGATATCCTTATGTTGCTGGATATTATGGTAGTTTACTTCAAGAAATCAAATTCAAATTATTACAAGATCTCAAATGAACTCACCGATTGTTTATGCCTATGCTGAAATAGAAAAAGCATATAATATCCTCAAAGAAGTTGTGAAAAGAGAACACAAACTACACGAAATGGATATGACTATTATGATGGAACATTTGGATTCTCTTGAGGATGAAATAATACCTTTGATTGAAGAAATAGTATATTTTGACCCTACACCTTGAGACCCCCTTGTGCCAGTTGGGCAACTGTCCACACAATTCCCCAAAACACCTCAAAGGTGCTATAATTACAAGGTAATCCTCAATCTTATGAAATTCACTAAATCACTGGCAGAATATGAGCAAGACCTCAAATCAATAAAGAAAACTTACACTAAACTTGGTAAGCAATATCAAAATTGCAGAAGTGCATATGAGGCAGAATTGATTGCTGAGGACTTGGAAGATTATCGTCAAGATATTATAGAACTACAAATCATAATTAACGAAATCATACAGAATAAACCACTCAAAGATTGTGATACTTCAAAATTTGTTTACTGATAAGTTATACCCTTGTGCCAGTTGTAGCACTGGCACATAACACTCCCAAAAGCACTTTAAGTGTGCTATACTTGTAGCATACAAGTTCAATGAGGTCTCACAATGTCTGCTGATGAATTGGTACTTCACAAAGATTATGAAGATTTTGCTTCTTCTTATCTTGGTGTTGAGTATGAAGATTATGTAGAACTGGTGGGTGATTTTGAATTGTATGAAGATGAGATTGAATATGCTCTAAGTATCTAATTTTACTATGGGAATGTGTTTGCCCTAAAAGTTACACATGGAGGGAAGAATAAAGTGGTTCCTAACTACTCTGACAACTAGAAGCAGAGACATGATGTTAGGGTAAAAATAATTACCACGCCCTCCCAATTTTATTCCCTTTGCATTTATTATTATGTCTGCTAACTCCACTTTGCTTCAAACTGCTGCTACTTTGGCTGATACAAACCCTCTTGCTTCTCAGTTTATTGTTGATTTGACTAATGCAGAACTGGTTTCTGAAATGGTTGATGCAATTGATGCTTATGATCAAGCAGTTCTTGATGCTCACACTGATGCAGTTGCTGTTTGATTAAATATAAGGGGAACTTATTGTTCCCCTTTTTTTATTACTTATGCCGCAGCAGCATGACGGATCATGCACCATCCTTCTAAGATGTACGATATAGGTTCAAATCCTATCTGCGGTGTTATTCTTGATACCTTGTGCCAGTTGTAGCACTGGCACAATAAATGAGCAGAGACCCTTTTTCCGTGCTATGATTACAGAGTAATCAACCAAAAACAGATGATCCTTCTAACTGCTGCTGACTATGGTTGTGTTTTTGCTTTATCTCCTGAAAGTGAGGAATTGTGCTATTCTCCTATCTATGAGAATGGAAATATCAATTTAGAAGAATTTGCTAATGTAGATTCTGATTCTATGGATATGGATACTATGAAATTATTTGATATTCGTAATCGTCTTATCCAATTATCTCAAGTCTAATGAAAGTTCCAAACTGGGTTCACAATTCAGGTAAACAAAAGAATACTAAAGGCACTTGTAAGGGACAACTCAAGGCAAGGAAACAAGCACTTCAAGCACTCAAACTCAAACTGAATTTCAAATGACTTACAACATTATTCGTTACTATGCTCCTCACTTGAACAAATCAGATCGTATTATCAAACGAGGTTTAACTCTTGAGCAATCACAAGAACATTGCCGAGATCCTAAAACTCGCAAAGAGGGAGAATGGTTTGATGGATACACTCAAAACTAAATCTGATTTGAATAGCACTCTTCTCACTTCATCTCTTCCTTGATTATGAACACCAAAAACTGGGTTATTAAGATTGAAATTGCGATTGATGAGAATAGTCACCCTCGCAAGTTCATTCCTGATGCTATTGCCGATTGTCTAAACTTTGAAGAAGGTGAAGACATTATTGATTATGATTTTGTTTGCCTTGATTGATTATGAAAAACTACAAAGTCACAGTTGATACTAATGATGGATGTAGGACTATTTGGTATGAGAAATCCAGTGCAAAGAAAGCACCTACAATTATATGTAATCGTGTCTTTTCTCAACTTCAAGGATTAAATCTCAAAGACGTTTCTGTTGACCTTTCTGTATAAATTATGACTTTCACTGATTTCAAACAAATGCAACCTACTGCAACTGCACAAGCAAAAAATGTTTTGGATTATGTAGAACTTCTTTGTCAAGTTCTACGTACCAACTATCAAAACTATGTAATTCAAGTTCATCGTGTTAGTATAGATAGGGGTGATAATGTAGAGTATCATAAAAAAAGAATTGATGATATATGTGAAGGTGAAGGTGTAGATGAGTTTGTGTATGAGAAAGGTAGAAAGTATGCAAAGATTTTACATATTACCAATCCAGGTGGAGCAAAATCAGTTCATATGTTTGTAGATATGGTAACTGGTGATTGTTTCAAACCTGCATCATACAAATCTCCTGCAAAAGGTATTCGTTACAACCTCTTGGATGATAAGTCAAGAGAAGAAATGCTACTTAGAGCAGACTGGAGCGGGTCATATTTGTACTTGAGATAAGTCATGAACGATCAATTCTATGAAGGTTTAGAGGTATATTATCACAAACAAGTTGGAGTAGTTCAATTTATTTGTGATAATTATATTGTGGTGTGTATTGCTCAAGGTGATAGTAAAATCAATAATGTTTGTTTGATTGTATATCCAGAAAACTATCAGTACATCACATTATTCAAACAATCTCAAAAATGATGGAACTCAACAAAATTGCAATCCTGTCCACTGCCCATCTACATCCACTTGAAGCAAAAGAGGTGAATACTTTTGCCTATGTTGCTAATACTGAGTGTGCTCTTTTCTCCACAGATATTGGAATGAGAGATTTTTATAGAGATGGAGGTCTTGTTTGTTTATCAGAATTGCTAGAGCAACTCAAAGATATAGCAGATTATGTATTGTTTGACCCTGATGGTCCTGTAAGTGATGACTACAAGTCTTATGATTGGTAACCCTTGTGCCAGCAATCGCACTGGCACATAACACTCCCAAAGGCACCTCAAAGGTGCTATAATTACAGAGTAATTCACCAAAAGTCCTTCATGGATCGCTCTCAAGTTATTGCTAAAATTCAATCAATATTGAAGTTGCAAAATGGAACTGAGTTTGAAGGTGAGGCATCTGCTGCTGCAAAGATGATTGATAAACTTTGCAATCAGTATGGAGTTACAGTTACTGAAGCAAGTGTAACTCAAGTTATGGATGAAGAATTTCTAACATTCAAAAAGTCCAACTATGCTTATAAAATGATACTAAATGCTATTGCTATCTTTTATGATGCAAAGGCATATATATCAAACTCTGGTGATCTAAAATCATTACAAATTGTTGGAAGTGAGGCACAACAAATTCAAGTAAGATTGTATTTTGATTACCTAGTACAGGTAATGGAAAAAGAATGTGAACTGGCACATAAAGCAGAAAAAGTTATGTCTTCACTTAATGGAACTCCAGTTTCTCGTAGTTTCAAACTTAACTTTCGTAAAGCATTTGCAGATAATATTGCAATCAGGTTAATTGAAATGAAGAAAGAAGAAGGTAGATTACATGAAGATGCAAAAGTAGTGCAAGATAAAGTTTCTACTTTGAAATTAAGTCGTGGTCCTAAAATGAAAGGTGCAAGTGGTGAAGGTGCATTTGCTGGTGCAGGTTGTGGGTCTTCAGTATCACTCAACCGGCAAGCATCAGGTTCAACTCAAAAAGCACTTTCAGGAAGTTAGATGATACGATGTGCCAGCAATCGCACTGGCACATAACATCCCCAAAGGCACCCTGGAGGTGCTATAATTACAGAGTAATTCACCAAAGACTATGCAACTGTCTGCTATTTCTAAAATTTCAGGAGAACCTTCTATGGTTGTAGATTTCTTTCCTATTCTGGGTTCTACTTCATTTATCTACAAGGTATTGAAGTTTAGAGGAGTAGATACCATGAGTACATCGTGTATTAGTGCAGAACGATTCTATACTGAGTGTGTGGAGCGTATTGATTTAGGTTATGATGTTACAGGTTTCAATACTGAACCAGTAAATGTTAACCCTATGAATGGTGTATGTTGATGACTGAAGAAATCCTTGATTTGTTTTGTGAACATCCTGATTGTGTAGATGCAGATGAGTTTGCTCTTGATATGGAAGCACTTGCTGCTAAGTATGAAGTCACTGTTGATTATCTAATTGAAGAGTTTATATTATAAACCCTTGTGCCAGCAATCCTACTGGCACATAACACTCCCAAAGGCACCTCAAAGGTGCTATAATTACGGAGTAATTCACCAAACAGACACCTCAAATGACTCTAACTGTTGACGATCTTGACAATTTACTGACCCTTATGGATATTCATGATCCTGAAGATTACGATGTAATTCAAGAAAATTATGGTTTTGATGTTGAGGTTTTGCGTGATAAAATATGTGATATGTTAACTTCTGCAAATAATTCTTGATTATGCAACTTTATTCGTATCAACAACGTGCTATTGATGCACTTTCACTTCATTCAAAAGGAAAAGTTTTTATGCCAACAGGGGCAGGAAAAACATTAGTAATGATGGAAGATCTATCCAATCGTATTTCTAAATCAAATACACCACTTACGATTGTTGTTGTTGCACCACGTATTTTACTTGCAAATCAATTATCAAATGAATTTGAAGAATATCTAAAAGTTGAAAATGTATGTATTACACATGTTCATAGTGGAGAAACACATCATTATAGCACTACAAAATCAAATCAAATTGCTGTATATAATGGGATAGCAAAGGCACTTGATGCTCATCATTTGATTTTTACAACTTATCAGTCATTGAATAAAGTAAATGATGCAAATTTAGATTTAGATGTTGTATATTTTGATGAGGCACATCATTCTACAAAACCTATGAATAGTGTTGGTGTTGCTCGCACCTCATTTATGTCTAATCACTGTTATTTCTTTACTGCAACTCCTAAAATTGCGATGGATAATAGTGAAGTGTATGGAAGTAATATCATTTCAATTAGTGCACCAGAACTTATGAGTGTTGGAACTATAATTTCACCAAAAGTTGAAACTTATGAATTTGATGAAATTCGTACAAAAGAAAATGCATCAAATATTGATGCAGATAATATTATCAATATTGTTTTGAGTATTACTGATATTAAAGTACCTAAGATATTAGTTGCGGCACCATCTACCAAAATCATATGGGAAGTACTTTCTCATACTTCACTTTCTCGTGATTTGGTTGAAATGGGTTATGTAATTATGCACATTACATCTAAACATGGTGCATATATCAATCACAAGAAAGTATCCAGAGAAGTATTCTTTGAGAAACTCACATCTTATGGTAAAGATGACAATCAAAAGCTAATTGTATTTCATTATTCAATTTTATCAGAAGGAATCAATTGCCCTGGACTTACTCACTGTATTATGTTGCGTAATCTTCCTGTAATTGAGATGTTGCAAACTATTGGTCGTGTGATAAGAGTTTCTCAAGAAGATCGAAGTGCAATGCAAGACAAATCTCTTGCTGTTGGTGAATATTCATTATACAAAAAACCTTATGGTAAAATCATTATTCCTGTATCACAAGGTTATGGTGCAAACATCGCAAAAAGAATGCAAATGATTGTAGATGCAGTATTTGTTCAGGGACAAGTAATTACTACATAATATGTGTTACAAATAGAAATATGGTATTTCAACCAAAGTACAAAAATTCAGGTAATGATACAAAACTCATTCGAGTACCAAATGTTTATGCTGATCTTGTAGAAGAACTTATGTTAGTTTATGATGCAAGATTTGATACTAAAAAAGGATTGCATTTATTGCGAAAGTATATCTCAAATCTGTCCTAGTACAGACACCCTTGTGCCAGTTGTAGCACTGTCCATAACATCACCCAAAGGCACCCTGGAGGTGCTATAATTACGGAGTAATTCACCAAAGGAGAGAGGGAGATGTTTGTTTGTTGTCCTGTTTCTTTTGATTTGTGCGATGCTGAATGGTTCACTAATCTTGATGATGCAAAGGATGATGCACTTGATTGGAGTGTTGAATGTAATGGTGAGAATGTAGTTGTATATGAGGCACTTGATGCTGGCGAAGATGGTTATACCTTCAAACCATTAGTTTCTATCTTTTCCTAAACAAAATGACAATCAAATTCACCTTTGACATTCACACTCATCAACCAGTTTATGCTGTTTGTATGTATGATACTTGCATCTTAGTTACTACTTCCATTCTCACTGCTATTGAGGCAGTACAATCCAAATGACTACTATCTCATTCACATCTGGCGAATTGTTAGATATTATCTCTGCTCTTGATGATGTTGGAGATAATTGTATGGAGGCAGAGAATGTTCATCTTGCTTCATACTATGCCAAATTATCTCAACAATTTGAGATTATATATGATAAAGTTCAGGGTTTTGTTCCTGAAGATCGTGTTGCTAACCTTGCTCTTGTGGTAAATTGATTATGACAATCGACACTCTCAACTTCACTGGTAATACTACAACCTATCTGGGTTTTATTGGTGTTATCAGTACTGGAATCATTCTGGTGTTATGTTTCACTCGTTATTTCAATTCTCCCCTGAACAAATGACCTACAAAGAACTTCTTGCTGAACTTCAAAAACTCAACGAAGAACAACTCAATTCGGATGTTGCTGTTTATGATTGTGGCATCAACGATGAGTATTATCAATCATCTGTAGAGTTTGTGTTTGCAACTGAGGAATGTGATGTCCTCGACATTGACCACCCTATCATTCGTTTCTAATGAAGTTTCAAGTTACTGAAATTGAGTTTGATTTTGATGATGATTATGATGAGGGATGGGAAGGTGATCCTGTGCCTCAACAACAAATCATTGATGAAACCATCGGTCAAATCTGGGAGGCAGATGATGAAGATGATTTAGTTGAAGAAATTACTTGTGCCACTGGTTGGTGTATCAAATCCCTTGATTTCCGTCACGTTCTTTTCTGAATCTCCAATGTATTACACACTTTCCCAAATTCGTGACTTTATCAATCGCAAGATTGTAGAGCAAGGTGAATCTGCACCAGTTGCAGCATTTATATTCACCAGCGATGATGTTACCACTCAAGATGATGATTGTAATGAGGTAACTTATCCTGATGATGTAATTCAAGAGGTGTTGATTGGTGTAGGTGATAGTGACTACATCTATTCACAAGTTCTTGAGCAGATTGATGATAAGATTCAAGAAGTTCTAAAGCAAACTGCAACTCTACTAAATCAAACAAAATGAAATTCCAAATCACTGATATTGAATTTGATCTCACAGATGATTGTGGTGAGTACATTGATACTGAAATGCTACAAGGTCAACTACAAAAAGCTTATACCAAAACATCATGGGATGCAGATGATCATGATGATCTTTTAGAGCAAATTAGTTATAAATCTGGTTGGTGTATCAATTCGATTCAATATGATGAAGTCAAATGATACTAATACTTCAGGTAGTACAGACACCCTTGTGCCACTAGTCCTACTGTCCATAACATCACCAAAACCCCCTCAGTCCGTGCTATGATTACGGAGTAATCAACCAAAGCAGATTGCTCATGCTATCATCACTTCACAACAAAACTGAAATGACTATTACCGCAAAACAACTGCTTGATCTTTTTACCAAAGCAACCAAACTTGGTTATAGTTATTCTTTTGGCGGAGATGAGTCTGGTGGTTATGGGATTGAGATTTATTGGTATGATAATGAAGAAAAACAAGTGATGTATTTGTATATTAATAAGAAATCAGATAATTACCACAATGCTAGTTATGATGAATTCAATTATGTGATGCGTGAAATTGATAAAGAATTATATGAAATGATGCACGGTAAAGAAAGGCAAGAACGATTCAAAATGTATCAACAACTTCAAAAAGAGTTCGGAAACAACGTATGAAAAAGAAAGAAAAGTTCAATCTCTTATCCAAAGCACAAAATGGAAATGATTTGATTCTAATTGCTTATGCTATCATCACTTCACAACAAAACCAGTCTTACAATGTTTGATGCTTTCACTGATTATCCAATTCACAACATCTACAATGATATCAACGATACTGATGATACATTAGCACCAATTCGCAAATGTAAAATCCTTACTTATGATCGTAATAAGTATTGCGATGTTCTTGTATTTTATACGGATAGTGATGGTGATGAACGAGCAGTAGTATCTAACATTAAGTCAGGTTATTGTTATAAAAATGAAGCACGACTTGATGATGGAGAACTATTCACATATGATGAACTAACTACTCTTCCTTGGTCTTAAACTTACATCCTTTACTGAAACTACTTCATCTCTATCCACAAACCAACTCAAACCACACAAAATGACTCTCACTGCTGTGCCCATTGAAATCGCTGCTGAACTATCACAGAAGTGCTTAGATTACATCACTGAACTGGTAGAAGAAAACTATGTTCTAGATGATATTCTACAATTTATCACAGAATACAACAGTGATGATTTTATTAATTACTATGTTGATTATGTAGAGCAAGGTGAGAAAGTTGGGTATGATGTTGTTGATGCTTTCCTACAAGAAAATGATATTTCTGATGTTACTAGGGTAGAGGATGCTTTCATAGGTAATTATGATTCAGAAGCACAATTTGCTGAGGATTACCATAATGATATCATGGATGTTCCCTCTACTCTAGTAATAGACTGGAAGGAAACATTCTACCAATCACTATCATATGATTATGTAAAAGGACATATGAAAGGTTATGTATTCCAATCCAACTTTTAGATACTCATACTTCAGGTAGTACAGACACCCTTGTGCCAGTTGTAGCACTGGCACATAACACTCCCAAACCCCTCCAGTCCGTGCTATGATTACGGAGTAATCAGAAAAAAGCAGAGATGTCCTTCACCAAGACTCAAGAACAAAAACAAGAGCGTTGGGCACGTATTGCTGAACTTGAAGTATCGAAGAGAGTTATGACTTCTGCTCAATCTATTAGTGCCCGTAACAAACAAAAGAAAGCAACTCTATTAGCAGATAAAGCAGAGAATTTACTTAACTCTCTCACACAGTCTGTAAGAGTATCTAAAGCACCGATGGGAACTAATCCTCTCACAGTAGAAGATAAGGCACCTGTACCTGATGCTAACACCTTCTTACCTAATAGAAAGAAGATAGATCAATTAGCAGTTAAGGCAAATCAAATCATTGATGATATTCTTAAAGGTTGATCTCTTTATTTTCACAAGTCAAATGACCAAACAAACCTGTATTGATGAACTAATTGAAACATTTATGAATCGTCTTGAGTATTTGATTGGCATAGATGATTATGCTAGTGCCGAAGCAAAGAGGATTCAGGAGCAAGAGATTGAATCCAAAGCTGCGGCATTGGAAGTAACTTGTGATTATTATATGATGGAGTTTATGTGACTAAACCCAACTATAACACACAAAACACGAGGCAAATGACTAAAGAACAAATTCTTGAACTTGCTAAAATCTGTGGATTTGGTGACTTCGCAGGTAAAGAAGAACAACTCTTAAAGTTTGCCCAAGTAATGTTTGAGAAAGGTGTAGAAGATGAGGCAGAAAACCATGTTGATGAGAACTACTAGAAATCATCAGTAACTAACTCACTTCATTCATTAATCAAATGACTATTCGTTTCACTCAAGACATTCACACAAAGCAAACTGTTTATGTAGTATGTGATCTCTCTGGTCAGTGTATATTGTTGACTACACTTATCTGTGATGCGATTGCTAAAGTACAAGAAATGTGATATGTGTGTCTGCTATTGATGTAATTAGAAATGATTAATTAATGTTATTAAAAACATATGTGTTATATTTTGCTATTATAGTATAATGTCTGTTATTATGAAGTATTATGAGTTCTTATAGAGTATTATGAGGTAATGTTAGTTATTATAGAGTATTATAAGTTCTTATTGTCTTCTAAGGCTGTTAATTATAACACACCACAGTTTATTTGTCAAGTGTTTCCAAGGGATTATAAGATTTCCAACACATTCTGAGACACTTGACAACCCCCGACTTCGTGTGTTATAATGACTTCGTGGACTGAGATAATAACTTCGTGTATCTGTGAGTATGATACTACTTCGTCCTGTGGAAAAGTAGTTTTCCACAGGTTGTTCGTGGTAGTATAGAGTATAAGAACTGTTCGTTGTAATAGTTTTCCACAGATTTAGAAGTAGTTGTAGTGTTTGCAAGGGTTTATAAGAATTGCCCTGTGGAAAACTCTCATAAACCTGTGGAAAACTCTTCGTTTACCTGTGGAAAACTACACAAACCTGTGGAAAACCTCATAAGATTGTGGAATACCTGTGGAAAACTCTTCGTTTACCTGTGGAAAACCTTTATCGTCCTGTGGAAAACTCTCAGTTCTTCTAATTATGATACCCCCGGTACAGTTATTTTACATACCCTGGGTATAGTTTATATTAATATCAATCAATTTAGAATAATAACCAATATTTTGTAGTTCGTGTATATTATTATACAGCACTGTTTGGACAGTTATATTCAACGTTGTTTGTTTGTTATTATAAACCGATGCCTAAAGTAAAAACGCATAACTACCCTAACCTACAACGGACCAAAAACGAGAGAGTGATTACGAGTCCGTTTCAAATCGCATAAGTGTTTCCCCTCTTTTATAAAAAATTTCGGAGGAAAAAAATACACAAAAAAGGTTTCTCACATAATATCGCACAAATCAAAGTATCAT
>Ga0209867_1000192_pt1 | contig 14137 bp, 18 predicted proteins | sample GWRWmT4_4Nov14_FD_187197 | JGI IMG/M metagenome (GOLD analysis project Ga0209867, IMG submission 187197) | Sand microcosm microbial communities from a hyporheic zone in Columbia River, Washington, USA - GW-RW T4_4-Nov-14 (SPAdes) (version 2) | ecosystem: Engineered > Artificial ecosystem > Sand...
AGGCGATCTCCGCCTCACCCCGTTTTGGCCGATGCTTCGGGGATGAATCGCACGGCATCCTGCGGTGCGAGCTGGATGAGCAGCGCAGCCCGCAGCGCGCCGGGGCCGAAGGCTTGCAGGTCCTCGTTGAAGTCGCCCAGCCTCGGCGACAGGGCCATCGCCTCGATGCCCGCTGCTGCCGCGCGTTCGGTCAATGCCGCGAGCGCCATGTCGCCCGCGGCATCGGCATCGCGGGCAATGTAGAGCCGACGCAATGTCGGCGGCAGCAGAAGGGCGGCAAGATGGTTGGCCGACAGCGCGGCGGCCATCGGCATGGCCGGCAGCGCCAGACGGAGCGACAGCATCGTCTCGATGCCCTCGCCGACGGCGAGCACGTTGTCGACCGCACCAAAGCGCACTGCATGGCCGAGGAGGCCGCCCATGGCTCGTCGCGGCGTGTCGACCGGCGCCTTGCCGAGCCGGACGGCATCGAAGCCGTCCGGCGCAAGCCAGGTGCGGTGCGCCCCGGTGATGCGGCCGTCGAGATCTGTGACGGCAGCGATCATTGCCGGCCAGGTCTCGCTCGGCGATCTGTCGTCCGGGCGATAGTAGCAGCGCGGATGAAACCGTAGCGCTCCCCCATCGTGGACAGCCTTAATGCCGCGATTGCACAGGTAGGTCTCGACGAGCGTCCGGCCGATCGGCTGCGACATGGCGATCAGCCGCTGCGCCGCTTCCGGCGATCCGGCGGGAGCTGGTGTGCGAACGGGCTTTGGGCCGCCGTGCGGTTCAGCGCGCGGCAGACTCAAAAAGCGTCGTGCCTCCTCGGCGACATCGCGAAAATCGATGAAACCGCAGCTCTCGCGGATCACGTCGAGCAGATCGCCATATTCGGCTGAGGCGGCATCGGTCCAATGCCCAGCGGCACCGGGGCCGAAGTCGGGCCCGCTAAGCCGGACGAACATCGACCGGCCGGGCGTGTTGCGCACATCGCCCACCGTCCAGTAGCGGCCCTGACGCCGCCCGTTGGACAGGTAATGGCGGCACACCGCCTCGGCATCACGGGCAAGGCGGCGCGACAGTTCGGAGGCGTCTCGGGGCATCACGAAACCCCCCGCCATGTACTGACATTATGTTGCGTAGAAGCCGGTGATCGCCAGCAGGAGAACGCCCAATCGCAGATGCGCAACATAACCTTCGCCGCAACATGTTCGGTCTTATGTTCAACTGCACATAAGACCGACGCCGCCACCGGCGAGCATGGTGATCTGCTCGATCTCATCGCCTTGAACCGGGGGCTTGACCGCCTGCGCGATGTGCTCATTGAGGCGCGATGCTTTCTCGCGCTGCCACGACCAGCACTCAAGGCGGACAATTTTCAGCGGCACGCACCGGTCCCAACCGGATCGCTGGAATCCGCCCGCCGTCTCTTCGCCATGTCGCAGCCGATTTCTGGCACAATCGCGGAAGTGTATCTGCGCAAACGCGGCATTACGGTTTTGCACGGCACCAGCGCTCTGCGGTTTCACCCGCGCTGCTATTACCGGCCCCATGCTGGTGCGCAAACCGGGACCTGGCCAGCATTGATTGCCGCCGTCACGGACTTGACCGGCAAGATCACCGGCGCGCATCGCACATATCTTGATCCATCGGGCGCAGGCAAAGCCCCTGTCGAAACGCCGAGGCGCGCAATGGGCCAACTACTCGGCAACGGTGTGCGCTTCGGTGTAGCTGGCGATGTCATGGCGGCAGGCGAGGGTATTGAGACCATGCTGTCGCTCAGAAGCGTCGTGCCGTTCCTGCCGATGGTCGCCGCGCTCTCCGCCAGTCACCTTGCCGCCCTGCTATTCCCGCCGGGCCTGCGGCGTCTCTATGTCGCGCGCGATAACGATCCGGCTGGCGGCGCTGCGATGACGGCCTTGACCAGTAAGGCGCAGGCAGCCGGGATCAGGCTACGGGCACTGTCGCCAAGGCTCGGGGACTTCAATGACGATCTGCAACATCCTGGTTTGGACGAACTTCGGGCGGCGCTGCGTGTGCAACTCGCCCCTGAGGACGTAACCCGCTTCATGGCGATTGAGAACGGGACCGGAATGGGGCGATGACGCCGGTGCCTAGTTCGTGGCGTATCGGATCGGGGTGTTCCTGTTAGTTCGGAGCGGGCCCGCGCCCACGGCCTTCTGAGAGGGCGATCGGGCGGCATCCGGCCCGGCCCGGCAACGGCGTCCGGCAACTATTTTCCGCCGGCGGCGCGCCGCCTTTACATCGCGAAACAAAATAGCCGCCGCCCGCCGTCCTCCGCTTTGCTACGGCCGCTTCCGCTTCGCTACGCGGTGCAGGTCCGGTCCGCCTACCGCCTCTCAACGCCTGCGAAGGCCGCGATGGGCGCGGCCGATCCAACCAAGGGAAAACACCTATGACGACCGAATACGACGACACAGGCATTGAGCCGCCGCACGCTTCATCCCCAACCGGTCACGTCCTCACAGAACTCCAGCTCTACGGCCACCGTCCGTTCCAGGACGAACCCGACCCGAGACCACTGCCCGACGCCCAAACCATTGCCGTTTCCGCCGCCGACATTTTTGACGCCCTCATCGTGGCGCTGGGTGACACCCGCCTGGAGCCCGACCTCGAAGAGTTGCTCTGGTCCACCGTCAACATCTTCCACCGCGCCGTGAGCCGGATCGAGCGCGAGCTGGACGACAACGAGCAGGCGCAAAAGCGCGGCCAGCGCGAACAGGACGGCTCCGAGGTCCGCTCGGTCGAACTCGAACGCCACACCGCGGAGGGCATGACGCTCATCGAGCGGCGCAACTGCATGGAGTTCTTCCGCGATCAGGCCGCCGAACAGTTCGAGCGCCACACCGGATCAACCTGGCGCCCGCGCAGCGGATCGATGGTCAATCATCGCACCCTGACCTCGGCGATGATCGACAGCCGGGATTTCCTTGCCGCCAAACGCCGGGCCGAGTCCGAAGTGCTGCTGCCGGCAGGCCCCAAGGTCGCCTTCACCGGAGGGCTCAACTTCAACGATCACCATCTGATCTGGGACAGGCTCGACAAGGTTCACGCCAAACATCCGGACATGGTGCTGCTACATGGCGGCTCGCCGAAAGGCGCCGAGCGCATCGCCGCCCGCTGGGCCGATCACCGCAAGGTGCCGCAGATCGCCTTCAAACCCGACTGGACCAAACACGCCAAGGCCGCGCCCTTCAAGCGCAACGATCAGATGCTCGAAATTCTCCCAGTCGGTGTCATGGTGTTCCCCGGCACCGGCATCCAGGAAAATCTCGCCGACAAGGCCCGCAAGATGGGCATCCCCGTCTGGCGGTTCACCGAGGAGGGTGGCGCGTAAGCGCCGCACAAGCACAATTGGGTCGCCTTCGCTGGAATGATCGCCTGGCACGTGCACTATCCCAGTGTGCTGATAAGCGAGGGCGAACTCATGCGCGACATGATGGAATGGTTCCCTGGCCGTGAGGATTTTCCACGGCCCAACAAGCGCACCGTGCGGCAGAAGGTTTCGGCGATCTGGAAGGAACTAATTTCAACCGGTTCATGCTGACCCGTCTGTGTCCACTTTTTGTGTGGCGTCCTTCTTAACTGTCAAAATCAACTTAGACGCCAAAGCGTTTCAATCGCACCAATCAGTTCAGCCTGTCGGCGCTTCAGCGTCTCAAGTGTCCAAGTTTTTTCGCTCAGCACTTTGCTCGTAATGGCGAAATTTGAGACACCAGCCTTTGTAGCAAAATACTTTGCCTTTTTCTCGTCGAAGTCCAGGTTGCCGGCTTGGGCATTCTTGCGGCGCGTTAGCAGAACTAGATTGGCGAGTTTATGAACCCAAGCTTCACGGTCGGCTTGGTTCGGAAATTCGACGAGCCAATGACTGCCAACCGACGGATTCTGCGGCAATACATGCTCAACACTGACAATTCGGTTGCTGTACGTTGCGCTTCCTCCAGAAAGCAATTCATCAAGCCGTAACAATAGCGGCAAACGAATACGAGATATTGTGTATATATCTCCGGTGAGGGCCAATCGGACAGCCTTCTTTTCGGCATCGTCGAGTTGCAACGGCGATCCGGCTGCGAACAGATCGTCGTCGGCCTGAATAGCGCCAAGTAGTTTTCCATATCGCCGAATGCGGTCAGAAGGGTCATTCCGTAGCAGGAACAATCCATAGGCCAAGCGTTCGAGGTCTGAGAGGAATTTAAGCAAGAATTCCGGGTCGTTGCGCTGCCGTGCAATCACTTCAATTGCTGGCGGCTGCCAGTCAAAGTTATCCAAGCGGGATAGGTGGACCAGTTGGCGGTTTATGTCATCCGCATTCTTGAAGCTTATAAAGGCCCGATCAGTGATTTCCTGATAAGCATCTGCATAAAGTGAAAGCTCTTTCTCTATAAAGTCGGCTGGGCTTTTCTGGTGCGCGGGGACAAATTCGCGAAATTCCGCAATCAACGTACCCTGCATTTTCTGCTTCCGGTGGATCATGCGAATATGGCCGAAGAGTTCTGCAAACCGTGCCCTGCCAAGTTCGTCTTCCATATCTTCCCAGAGGGTAGTGTATTTGTCTTGGGAATCACCCGGCAGTGCACCGATGATCTCAGCTTTCAGTATATCAGCGGGCGAGAGGTCGAGGCCTCGCGAATTGAGTACCGAGAAGATACGAAAAGCCGATTCCTGATCCGAGGCCGCAACAATGACGAGGTAACAACGTTGTGCTACATACATTGTCAAACGACGACGTTGTTCATCTGTAAGATATTTCAGTTTGTCCCGTAAGAATGTTGCGTTCTCGGTCATCCTTGCCCGGGCGTCCTGGAATTGTTGTGCGTCTGGAAGGCTTGATGTCGCCCCCTCTGTTTGAATGGTCAAACGGAAGAAGTCGGCGTCTCGTTCGCGGGGCGTCAGGCGGAAGACATCCTTGGTGCCTTTGATCGGATCGCCCGTCTGGCAGATGTAGTTATGGATTGCTTGCCCAATTTTTATGTCTGCGAGATCACGCAGAACACTCAAGAGTATTGAAATTGTTGTCAATCGCTGTTGGCCATCAACGACATCAGCGTCCGGCTTCTGCGGTTCTTTGATGAGAACAATGCTGCCGAGGAAATACGGGCTCTGATTGGAAACATCGCCGGTATCGCCGCATGCCGTAGTGATATCGTCTAGAAGCTCGCTGGTATGCTCAATCGTCCAAGCATAAGGTCGTTGGTAGGACGGTATTCGGAAAAGATACTTGTCACAAAATATGTCGAGTATTGGCTTTTCAGCAGCTTCAATTGTGTGACGGGTCATAGCATAGCACCTCAACTTTGTGTTCTGGATCAGGTTTCAACAAGTACTTCCAGCCGCGTTAGGTGTCGACCCGTAGCACGGTCGACGAACATCGCTCTGCGCGATCGCGGACAAGTTCGGCAAATCGCGAAAGTGCGGCGGCGTCGAGACCCGGTTGCATGATCCCGCCCGCAACATCGTGCGCCGCTGCCTGCACGCTTTCGCAAAGCTCCACGACCCTCCGGCGGACCAGCGGCAAACCGAGGCCCGCATCACTTGCAAACGCGGCCCAGCCCCTGGCGTCCATTTCGGCAAGCGTTGCCCGTTTGCCGATCTTCATGGCGAGCTTCGGGGAAAGTTCAGGATAAGCGACGGTCGCCAGCAGATCATACAGCGGGGCGAGGCGCGCGCCCCGGTCCCCGTAAAGGATCGAAAAGTTCTTGCCGTGGGCGTCGGCGTTTCCGGCAATCAGATTGAAGATCACGGCGTCGAGCAGTTTCAGCACATCAACCGCAGGCCGGACGGCGGCGCGGCGCAGCAAGGCGAAGCAATCTTTGAACGTGGGCCCGCCTTCGCTGGCGTATTTGGTTTCCGGCGGCACACCCAGCGACTGGCAGAAATCTTCCTGGTGGATGCGGCGCACAAAGCCATCACCGCCGATGGCGCGGTCATATCGTTGCACCAGCAGAAATCTCCGGTCGCGCACGACGCGCGCCTCAACAGGCGCCACGTCAAGACCAACCGCCGCCGCCAGCCGCATCACGAACGCTTCGTTTTCGGTTGCCGACGCGAAACGCGCAATCGGCGGCTTGAGGATGTGGGTGGTCGGCTGCCCGGGCGTTGGCAGGGCTATCGCGCCTGCAACCAGAACCACCGGCAGCTTGGATTGCGCCCCTGCGAGCGAAAGCCGCAAGCCTGCTTCCCCCGCCAGCAACGGGCGCATCGGCAATGCATTCAGTATACGGATCAGACCTGCTTCGTCCAGCAGCAAAGGCCGTTGATGGGAAGCGGGAGAGGCCGGTGTTTCGCCGGGCGCAAGCAGTTGCAGCGCGCCAGCGACATCGCCGCCAAGCCGGTCGAGAAGCGCGAAATCATTACTGCTGGAGACGCCAAGCGCCCGCGCTGCGGCGTCGCGCTGGCTTTCTTCCGGCAGAAGGCCCGCGAAGAATGGGCGGCACTCCCGGCGGGCAAAAGGTGCCACACGCTTGGGCAAGGAGACCGACAAATCCGGCGCCGCTGCATCGCTGAGCCACTCGGGGGCATAGACAAAGCCGAGTTCGCCATGCTGGTTCTGGCTCAGCTGCCCGGCGATGCGTCCCTCCCACCAGATATTGAGGACACGCGTCATGGCTTGCGCTCCGCTGGCCTGCCTGCGCGAAGCCGGGGCTTCGCTCCGGCGTAGACAGGCGGCACGATAGAAATTGAGCAGCCGAGCGCCTGCAGAACCTGGAGGGTCTTACCGATTTGCGCCGTCGGTTTGCCCGCTTCGAGATCGACGATAAAGCGCAAGCCCACGCCCGCCGCGCCGGCGAGTTCATCCTGCCGCAGGCTTTGGGCCTTGCGGGCGTTGCGGACGATGGCGCCGATCTCGGCGGGTGTCAGGGGTTGCATTGCCATGTTATTTCCCGAACGGGAAATTAGCACGGATTTCTGGCGATTGTACAGAAGAATTTCCCGAACGGGAAAACAGGCCTTTTGCCGCCACTGGAAGATGATAAATTTCCCGTTCGGGAAATTTACCGCTTTGAACGCTCCCGCCGCCGTTCGATGCAGGCCAATCCCGGCAGACCTGTTCTGCCGTAAGTCCAGGGCGGCGGGCCTATAAGGGCAATGGGCATCCCCCTTTGTTTCTGAGGTTGGCGTCAATCGGGCGTTGCCGGATGCTCGATCATGACCTTGAAGGGGAAAGTTTGCGGCCCGGTGGGTTTGGAGTGGCAACGCCAGTAGCGCGCCGGTCAACGGCATCAGTGGCGGCATCGTTTCCGTGGCCGTGGTCGGGTCTCTGTGATGCGCCGCTGGGTTGAAGACCGGGTAGCGACTCGCCTGAACAGTTTGGCTTCCTTGCCGGTGCTGGAATGTCCGCCGGTTCTCCTTGAAACTACTCTGTTTAATCGCACGCTATCCATACGGCCTCTTAAATGGCCTGATCTGGCCGAAGGACGGCTACGCCTCGATCGCCTAAGCCGCAACGCCGCCGGGCGACTTTCTTCCCCTGGGCTGCGCCCATTCCTCGCGAGACAAGAAACTCGCCCGGCTGGCGTCCTTCGCTGCGCTACGGCCTGCATGCAGGTGCGGCGTCAATCGCCTCCGGCCTGTTGATCGCCATCGAGGCCGCGATGGTCGCGGGCTCGAAAAACAGCGAACAAGGAGAACACTTATGGCTAACATTGGCACATTCAAGAAATCCGGCAACGAGTTCCAGGGCGAAATCGTCACCCTCAGCGTCCAGACCAAGGGCGTGCGCATCGTCCCCGAAACCAACCGGGCCAACGACAACGCTCCCAGCCACCGCGTTTATGTCGGGCGCGCCGAGATTGGCGCCGCCTGGTCCAAGCGCTCCACCGAGGGCCGCGATTATCTCTCGGTCAAGCTGGACGATCCGAGCTTCAACGCTCCGATCTATGCCAACCTCTTCGACGACGAGGATGGTGAAGCCTTCACCCTCATCTGGTCCCGCAGCCGCAAGGCCAACGGCGACTGAGCCAGTCGCACGGGACGGCCCCGCCCGTCAGCCGGGCGGGGCTTTCAGTCCGTCTACGAAGACATCGGACTTCCAGGGGGCTTGCTATCACTGCCAGATGCAAAATCTTCGTTGAGCAGATCAGCCGGTTTGACTCCCAGCGCTCGCGCGGCATGCCACAGTGTCAGCAGCGTTACGTTCTGCTGACCACGCTCCATACTGCTGACATGCGCCCGGTCGACGCCCATAAGTGCAGCCACGGCCTCCTGGCTAAGGCCGACCTGAAGCCGGAACCGGCGCAAATTCTTTGCGAATACCTGTCGAATATCCATCCATAGGATGGACACTATTTGTGTATTTTGATGCTACGTATTATAATACGCGAAATCCGGTCAGGGCGGAACCGATCAGGGATCGGCTTGGCAGACATTACTTTATCGGCTAGTAGAATGTTGATAGCTAAATCTGATGATCCAGCGAGCAGATGATGCCTTTGCCGACACCCCCATCTTTCACTGATACCGCGCCGCGTGAGCCGCGCCTCACCGAGTATGATCGCGCGCATCTGGCAACCTATATCCGGCTTCTCGACGCAGTAGCGCAAAATGCCGACTGGGAGGAAGCCGCCAGCTTAATCCTTGGCATGAATGCTAAATCAGAGCCGGATCGCGCCCGCCGCGCCTATGACTCCCATCTTGCCCGGGCGCAGTGGATGACGTCGGCGGGCTATCGCGATTTGCTTCAAAGCCGCAAAGAATGAAATAGCCATCCCCGCTTTGCGCGCAAACAGATTCCGGTCTATCCACAAGACACTTCAAAGTTGTCATATCCTGGAAATAAACTCCATCAATAATCTGCCTGATGGCGATCCACAATACGCACAACCGCGCATAAGCCGGGCTTTTCGTGTTCTGTGTGTCGCCCCGTACGCTTAACCCGGGATGGGGGATTGGCCGTTGTCCAAGGAGGACTGGCGAACCACTGACGCCTACGACTACCTTGCCGATCTGGACACGGCAGGCGTTGCATTCGAGTTCTTGCGGCGCAATCCAGACTATCAAGCCGACTGTAGGCAAAAAGTCAGTCAGGACACGCTCAGTGCGGATGATGAGGCTAAAAGTGTGGCCCTCGCCCGGCGCTGGGGGCTGGCTTTTCCTGCAGACCCACAGGTACGCGCCGATGAACAGACTGTGTTCTGGCTGCCCGAGGTTCTCGCCAGCACAGTTATTCTCGTGTCGCTCAATGGCGATTGGGATGGTTCATCGTTCGCCTATGATCCGGAAAACTGGCCCGGCCTGATTGCACTTCGCGAAGCGCCGGACGGTGTGTTCATTCAACTGAGCGATGATGGAACTGTGCACCATCTGTGGCTGCCATCGCGTCCAGACGAAGGCAAATCCGTTGCCGCCATGCTTCCGTTAGATGACGCCGCACCGGTTCGAATCGATGCGACGGCTGCGTTCTGGCGCACTCTTGCCCGCAAACGATCAATACGCCAGCAGCGGTCACCGCCGTTGCGGCACGCACGGCTCACCCCGGCCTTGCGAGCCCTTGACGGCAGACAATCCGGCGCAAGCTACCGCGCGATTGCAACAGCGCTCTATGGTGAGGAACGTATCGCAGCGGAGTCCTGGAAAACCTCATCGCTCAGAGACACCACCATCCGCCTGGTTCGCCGAGGCCTGTTCCTGATGCGCGGCGGTTATCGCCGCCTGTTGGGTAAATCCCCTGAGGATTAACTCCTGACAGGTACGGGTGGCGAATTTCGTGACCCACATCTTCACCATCCCTCTACGCGGGGCTGCTTCGCCAATGTGATCGCTGTTGGCCACCGATATCCGGTGGCCTTCCATGACATCACGGAGGCCGCTCATGTCTGCTGCAATCCCCCAGATCCCGCCGCGCCACCTGCGCACACCCGAAGCCGCCCGGTTCCTCGGCCTCTCGGGGCGCACGCTGGAAAAGCACCGCACCTATGGCACCGGGCCACGCTATTCCAAGCTGGGTGGCCGCGTCGTCTACCGGCTCGACGACCTGCAGGCCTGGGTCGAACGCGGCGCCAAGTCGTCGACCTCCGATCCCGGCGCAGGAACTGTGCTTCCCGCCAAACGTCATGCATCTGCCTTGTTGCCCTACGCCGGCAAGCCGCGCGGCTGATGCCCATGCCGCAGCCATTCAAGTCAAACCGGCGACTCCTGCAAACAGAACGCGGACAGCTTGAGCTGTTTCGCGCGCTCCCCGGCGAGATCGCCCCGCGTGACGCGCAGGACCTCATGAGTTATCCGTTCTTTAGCCTCGCCAAATCACCGCGCGTGCGGCCCATCGACTTTCGCATGGGCGACGTCGCCATCCGTGTCGAGGCAACACCTGAACATGGCATGGCGACGATCTGGGACGCCGATGTGCTGATCTGGGCCGCATCGCAGATCGTCGAAGCGCGCGATGCCGGTCTCAAAACTTCGCGCCTTATGGCGGCAAGTCCCTATGCAATTCTCACCTTCATTGGCCGGGGGACGTCAGTGCGCGACTATCACCGGCTCAAGGCCGCGCTAGACCGGCTGCAATCCACCAGCATCGCGACAACGTTGCGTCAGCATACTGAACGGCGCATGCACCGCTTCTCCTGGGTCAATGAATGGAAGGAATGCGTGGACGCGCATGGCCGCCCGCAGGGTATCGAAATGATCCTGCCGGACTGGTTCTATTCCGCCATTCTCAACGATGCGCTGATCCTCACCATCGACCGGGCCTACTTTGATTTGACCGGAGGACTGGAACGCTGGTTGTATCGTCTGGTGCGCAAGCATGGCGGAAGGCAGGCAGCAGGCTGGCGCTTTGGCGTCGCGCATCTCTACGCAAAATCGGGCAGCCTGAGTCCTTTGAGACGGTTCGCTTTTGAACTGCGTGACATTGTCCGCCGTCAGCCGTTACCCGGCTACACGCTTTGCTTTGAACGGGCCATCACCGGCGAAAACATTCTCAGCTTTCAGCCGCGCTGTCATGCTGTGCAACAGCCTGGGGATAATCTGTGAGTCCGCTCGTGCCATCAGGAACGGACCCCCACGTGCTATCGGGAACCCGAAGCTCGTGCCATCAGGAACCGGAATCGATGTTAAGTGACTGGCGCACATATGTTCCTGACGCGCCTAACCTTCCTAACTTTCAAGAATCTAACTTTATAGTTGGGCGCACAGATTCGGGGATAACGCGCGCCGCATTGCCATTTCGGCGGCAAGCGCCATGAGCGATCTCACCGCAGTTGAACTGACCTGGATTGAGAAGAACATCGAGCAGTGGATTCGCTTTGGCAATTTCGCCGGGGTGAAGATACTTGATCGCCGCCGCCGCGTCGTCAGCTTCGCGCCGGACAGCATCTTCGCGATTGTCCGATGGGCTTCCAACGGCTTCGGAACGGTCGTCTCGCGCATCGATATCGTGCGTTCGGTGGCGGCCGGTGAACCCTATCAGACGCTGCCGTTCGTCCATCCCGGCGGCGACATCCTGTTGCGTATCGAGGGCTGGCCGAAGGTCGAGCGGGTGCTGCAGGCCATCGATGCGATAGAAGCCATCGGCATTGATCCGGTCGAAGTCGCGCCGGAGCATTGGCGGCACGTCCACAACCGTTTGATCGCCGGTTATGAGCCACGGCCCTACACGAAAAGGCGGCATGACGCCTGGCTGTTGCGGCGAAGGGCCGGGCCATGACGCGCTTCGCATGGGTCATCGCAACCTGTTTCGCGACCATGGGCGTAGCGATCCCGGCCTTCGTGGATATACCTAAAAAACTCATATGGAACGCCAGCGCCAGCGTACCGATCGGGCTCTATGCTGTGCTGCCTCCGGATGGAATCAGGATCACCGATCTTGCCGTGGTGGCGCCGCCCGAACCGGTCGCGCGTTTCCTTGAGGATCGCGGTTACATCCCGCGCGGCGTGCCTTTGATGAAGCGGGTTCTGGCGCTTCCAGGGCAGAGGGTCTGCCGGAAAAACTTCCTCGTCACAGTCGACGGCATCGCCATGGGCATAGTGCGCAAACACGACAGAAGTGGCCGCCATCTGCCTGTCTGGCAGGGCTGCCGGATCATCGCCAGGGACGCGGTTTTTCTCATGAACTGGCAGTCCGCCGACAGTCTCGACGGTAGATATTTCGGTCCGCTTCCGGCCAGTTCAATAGTTGGCCGGGCGATGCCGCTGTGGACCGATGAGGACGGCGACGGCCACTTCGAGTGGCAAATAATCACCCGCTGACTCCCAACACAAACCAAACAACAGGAGAAATCTCATGACACATATCGGCAGCTTCACACGCACCACCGGCGGCTATTTGGGCCGCCTGCGCACACTCACGCTTGACGTGGAACTCACCCTTGTTACGCTCGACAAAAGTGATGCGGAGAACGCCCCGGATTACCGCATTCATCTTGGCGAAGATGCCGATGGCCCCGAGGTCGGCGCAGGCTGGAAGCACACCGGCAAAAAGTCCGGTGCATACGTCGCTCTGCTGATCGACGATCCCGTCTTCACGCAGCCGATCCGCGCCAATTTGTTCCAGACCGATGCCAAAGGATCGACCTTCCATCTGCTGTGGAACCGGCGTTCACGGCGCAATGGCGGGACGTGACGCCATGCGAACCGGGCAGTCTCTCGTCTTGCCTTACGCCTGCGCATACGCCGATACGCCGCCCGTTCGATTGATGAGTTTCGTTATATTCGTCATCGCGGCTGTCATTGGACCACTCGCCATGGTTTCGGCGTCACCGGCTCATGCTCAAAGTGCCGCTGCGACCGAAGCTAACCCCACCGATCCCTTTGCCGCCTATATCACCGAAGCCGCGCGTCGCTTCAGCGTTCCGGCGTCATGGATACGCGCCGTGATGCGCGCCGAAAGCGCTGGCGATCTGCGGGCCGTGTCGTCAGCTGGTGCGATGGGCTTGATGCAGATCATGCCACAGACCTGGGCTGATCTGCGCGTCCAACACCATCTCGGGACCGATCCCTTTGACCCGCGCGACAATGTTATGGCGGGTGCGGCCTATCTCCGTGAGTTGCACGACCGCTTTGGTTCGCCAGGTTTCCTTGCCGCCTACAATGCTGGTCCGGGACGATACGAGGAGCATTTGGCGACAGGCTGGGAACTGCCCGCCGAGACGCAAGCCTTTGTTGTCGCACTTGCGCCGTTGGTTGGCGGGGAACGCGCGGATGGCGCCATCGTTGCAGCCGCCGATCCGCAAGCGTGGACCCTCGCGCCGATTTTTATCGCGCGCGCCGAGACCGCACACAGTGACCAAAAACCATCGCTCAGTATGCAGACCGATCGTAGGCCGGCAAACCATTCCTTCACCGGTCTTTCGGTCATCACGCCGCAATCGGACGGTCTGTTCGTGCAGAGTACATATTCGGAGAGGCCGCAATGAACTGGATCGCACTCCTTCGTGGCGTGTCGCGGGCCATCGCTTATCAGGTAGGGGAACGAGCGTGCCAGGGAGGGACGACCATAGGATGGCTAGATAAAAGCGGCTCTCCGGTCGCCATACAAGCCATTGACATAGCTTGTCTTTCTCCGTGCCGGATGGTCGGGTCGCGTGCCGCTCCAAGGCAGAAGGCCAATGATTTCAACGATGTTTACGGCACTGTGCGTCATATTCCACTATCGGACTGGCGCCGATGAGCGGTGACGACAGTGACTTCCGAATCCGGCCAGGGCGTATCCGCAACAAGAGTGGCGCTCGGCCCAAGAGCTTCATCAATCAGGTGCTGCGCGCTGCGAAGAAGGCCGGACATACCGCCACGCCTTCGAGTGGCAGTGGCAAGCGCGCGCCCGGCTTCGGCCACTCGACCTTCGGGCGAGGCCGTATCGCCTTCAGCCGTAACCGCCTGTTCAGCACAAGCCGCCGCGTCGTGGTGAAGGCACGAATCGCCCGTCATCAGGGCCGCGCCTTCCGCTCGGCGCCGCTTTCGGCGCACCTGTCCTATTTGAAGCGCGAGGGCGTCACCCGCGACGGTGAGAAAGCGTGCATGTTCGACGCCGGTACGGACCGCGCCGATGACGCCGCCTTCACTGAGCGCTGCAACGAGGACCGGCATCATTTCCGGTTCATCGTCTCACCGGAAGACGCAGGGGACATGACTGACCTCAAGGCTTTCACACGCGACCTTGCGATACAGATGGAGGCAGACCTCGGCACCAAGCTGGATTGGGTCG
>Ga0209867_1000194_pt1 | contig 14117 bp, 12 predicted proteins | sample GWRWmT4_4Nov14_FD_187197 | JGI IMG/M metagenome (GOLD analysis project Ga0209867, IMG submission 187197) | Sand microcosm microbial communities from a hyporheic zone in Columbia River, Washington, USA - GW-RW T4_4-Nov-14 (SPAdes) (version 2) | ecosystem: Engineered > Artificial ecosystem > Sand...
GGTCCAGCGATCGAGCCTCAATCCCAACTACAACAGCTCATTCGACCGATTGAACAGTCTCTATTACGACTAGAACAACAGGCTCAACGACCTGCTTTACCAGGCCCTGCGGAAGAGAAGGAAGAGGCTCGTAAACCGTTCTCGATTCAGGATGTACGTCACTTGATGGCGCAATACGTAGAGAACCTACCAATGTATGAAGAGCCTGCTAGACCAGCGATGAGTAGCTCTAGCAGTATGACGGAGACGAGTGATATAGGAACTCAGACGAGAGGCGTATCAACAAGAGAGACGGGGACACAGGTTCAGCTAGTGCAACCACAACAACCTCTCATTCAAGCGGGTCAAGAACCATTGGTTGACCGAGTCGTCTCTCCGATAATCTTTACTCCGATGGGTGGTAAGGAGTCAGAGTATGACTTTCCGGAGATTAGAGAGGGTCCGTCACGGCCAGCTACTTCTTCGTCTTCAACTACACCACAAGGTCCTCTTTTATCAGAGGAGGATGAAGAAGATATTGAATTTCCGATACTCCGTGATTACAAGCCAGAGGACATAAGAACTCTTGAACGTGAAGGACAAGTTACGAGAGAATTCCTAGAGGGCTTTCAAGTAAAAAAGATTACAAAGCCTCAACAGCGTAACATGAATCTTATCAAGATCGCAGTAGCTTTAGGTATACCAACTGAACGCTCGGATCAGAGCCAGACGAAAAAATTTATGATCGATTACATATTGAGAAAATTGGGTGAGAGTAAAAAATAGAATTTTTTTTTATTATCTTGCATATAATAAAATGGCTTCATCAAGACAAACGTACAAGTTTAACGCAATCCAAGTTCTCGGACATCCTCAGACTCGGATAGATGATCGCATAGAGCATATCTGGTTCAAGCTTGACATGTGTGAAGAGGATGTAATAGTACATGTACTCGAGTCTAAGATAGACTATTATCATAGAGGAGTAAAGATGGCAACCTTTCCCATTTCAAGAGCTCTGATGTTAGTAGCGATGAAACGATCAGTAGAGCAAAGTCTGTCGTGTGAATAATTTCTAACTATACTACTAAATGCGCAGTATAGTTGTTAAACCAAAACCGTTTGTCAATGGTGGTAAAGTCAAACCGTCGCACAAGAATATCCCAGTGCACGCTCTGAAGCCTAAGGATCCAGACCAGGTACTCGCTCGTCTAATGCCAGGAGAGATTGTCATCCCAGTCAAACACGCGAGTCGAGTTAAAAAGATGCTTAAAGACGCTAAAATCAAGCTTCCTGGACTTTAAGAATTTAAATAGATATATATACATAACAATGAAGAAGTATATATATCCAAAGTATATCTGTGGCTTTTGCAAACAAAAGCGAAGTGGTCAGGGTTTTGATCCACATCCTTTACGAATTAAGGATAAGATATGTAAAGCTTGTTATCAGAATGAAGTACAAAGGATGCATATCAATATTGCTTTAGGTAAAATGGGTTTATTAGAGGAGTTAATCCAACTTATGTGAGTATATATACATAGATTACACGTTAAACCAACTTCAGTGGTAAAATATATGTATATACACAAGTATAAAACCGGTTTTATATACTATAATACGTATATATATTATGGTTGAAGTTAGTTTATTCGTTATATTCATACATAGATTAACGTAAGTTGGTTTATTCACAAGTCTATATACTCTTTAGTATATAGATTATCGATAGAATATTACTTTACTTACGAGCGTAACCAGCCTTCTTCAAGCCGATCGCTCTTGCGACAGCGGGTGGAACGAACTCACCCTTCTTTTTGGCATCGGCGTAGACTTGACGAATCGCCTTTGCAATTTTGTCAGCCTTTACCTTGCCGCCTTTCTTCATAGGCAAAGCCATACCTACAGGCATTAGACTAACCGGCTGACCAAAGGGTCTACCAAAGGGCTTACGAAAGGGATTACCAAAGGGCAGCGGTAGAATCATATCTCTTCCAAACATCGTGTGTTTACCTTAGTACAAGATTTTTTTTTTCTTGCGTTACATTAAATGATGTACTGGCTGAGACGAGCTCAGGAAGAGCCAACTCTACCAGCACCTGAACCAGCATCTGAACCCGCTCCACAACTAGCACCTGAACCAACTCCTCAACCAGCTTTTCAACCAGCACCTGAACCGCAGTTTGACGAGAAAGAAGAACTGCCTGTGATTCTCGAAAGAGAGTATTGCAGTAGCTGCATCACTCCAGAAGGCGACCTTAAGTGTCATAGACGTCACCGCTGTAAAGTGTGTAAATGCTATTTGTCTGACGAAGAATGGTTTGCACAAAAATAATTAATTTTTTTATCTCGCTAGATAGAAAATGGATTCTTTACGATCACAGATTCGCGACAACCGGCCAAAGATTGCTGACTCCTCCCTCAAGACCTATGCCTCAATTCTCTCTAATCTATACAAGAGAGTCGCTAAGGACGAGGACGTTAGTAAATGCTTTGACTACTTTAGCAAGAATCCAAAGGACGTTCTTTCCCATCTCAAAGATATCGACCCTTCAAAGCGAAAGACGATCCTCGCTTCTCTCGTCGTTCTGACTGAGTCTAATGAGAAGGCTGCTGATTTATACCGTAAACAGATGCTTGACGACAAGGGCAAGTACGATGACGATCAGAAAGACCAAAAGATGAGCGACTCACAGCGTGAGAACTGGGTTACCCAGGAAGAAGTCGCAAAGCTTTACGATCAGATGGACAAGGAGAACCGTGCTTTCCTCTCTCGTGAGAAGCTTCGACCAGCTGAATTTCAACAAGTTCAGAATTGGTTGATTCTCGCCCTGTATCATCTCCAGGCTCCCCGTCGTCTCAAGGATTATACGGAAATGAAACTAAGAAACATTGATGAGGAGAAGGATAACTTTGTTAAAGCAAACAACTTGGTCTTCAATCAGTACAAGACCGCAAAGACTCACGGTAAGGAAACAGTTGCGATGAACCCAAAACTCAAATTTATTATCAACAAGTGGAAGGTAATTAACCCTAACGAGTACATGCTCGTTTCCGGCGCAGGAAAGAAACTCACTTCATCACAGCTTCAACAGCGCCTTAATCAGATTCTAGGGAAGAAGGCGTCTGTGAACATTCTCCGTCACTCGTTTCTGAGCGAGAAATATAAAGACCTGCCTGCCGTACGAGAACTGGAGCAAAGAGCGGAAGAGATGGGTCATACGGTAGAACAAGCTCTTCTTTACGTAAAGAAAGATGCTCCTGAGACTCGAGCTCTAGCGAATAAGGAGCGTACTCCACCGAAGGTTGAGAAGAAGGAGAGACTTCAAAAGTCTGGGAAGCGTGTGAAGGCTGGTCCGAAGAAAGCTGAATAACGGTCTGTACGAGACGGTCGAGGGGAGTCAGAAGCTGTTTCATTTGCTCATACTCTTCTATCGAAATCACGGTAACCATTCTCTTATAATGATATGAGAGAATATTTAATTTATTTATCGGATCAGGTTAACGTTACCAGCCAGGTCAATGGTGATCACCTGCTGTAGAGCAACGTAGATAAAGGCGTCGCTACCATTTGTACCCGCGTTCGTTAGTTGCAGGACCGCAGTGTTGACTGGCGTACCCGAGAATGAGAAGCCAGCCTGGTCAGAACGAGAGCAAGACAAACCACCGAGGTAAGCTCCAGCAGAGTAGACAGTGCGAGACAAAAGAGAAGCGGTAAAGTCACCTGCCGCTGCAGTACCAGCTACACCAGCGTTGGTACTAGGGCCCCACGAAGTACGGGTGATATCAGTCAACACGTTCAGGGCACGGTTCATCTCAGCAAACTGCTCAGAAGGATCAGCCAAGTTGCTATTAGACACGAGCTGACCATCCAGGTACAGATAAGCTGAAGCCTGGGTATCCGCGGTAAACGCACCCGAGTTACGAGAAGCATTACCTACGACCGCGTTCCACAACACAGCCTTAACAGACGACGAGTTTAGACCAATGTTCTGGGTCTTCGTAGCACCAGCGTTCGAGATCTTGACGTTGTACCAAGTGTTGATCGGAATCTGGTACACACGCGACGCCAGCATTTGCTTGACACCCTGCTCGTACACAGAGTCTGGAACCAGCTGCTCAAACACAAGCTGAGCCTGTGAGATAGAGTAGTCAGTAATCGCATCAACCGAACCAGAAGTAAAAGCCTGAGCGGCCGAATCCAGGTCTACCTGCAGCTGACAAGCAGACAACAGAAAGAGAGGGAGGTGAGACTTGGCGTTGAACAGACCGAGGTTAATCGGCACGCAAACCGTCAGACTATCTACGGTCTTGAAGGCGGAACCCATCGTTCCCTGCAATATTTGGTCATCCGAGACGACATAGTTGACGTTGGTGCAGTGGAGCTTCAACGAAGCACAGAGCTTGTTGTACGATTGTACCTGCTCGCCGATTGCGCCTGATAGGAGGGCGGTGACTCTCAGAAACATTGATTCTGCAGCAGAATACTGACGAAAAGCCCACGAACGAGCGTTTGCCTGGGTCACGGACACAGTCATACGAATGTAGGCTGAACCAGACTTGAGAAAGCCAGAACCCATGTTAGCCGGGAGCTGAAAGGACAGCTGTTGACCAGAGGTCACAGTGCCGTTTTGAGACGAGATAGCGACGATGCGCTGAGAACCACCAGAAGCAACACGAGGCTCGCTGGAGGGCATCCAAGCGGCAGGGATATCAGACTGGGCGACGCCGACAGCGTATGAAGCGGGAGATGCGAACGACATTTGTTTACTACTAGTAAAGAAATTTTTTTTTTCGCTTTCTCGCGTTCTCATTCACCTTTCTGAAACATTCGTTTCGAAACCATTCCACCTGATTTCAGACCGATCTGTTTCGCAATATCGCCAACGCTCTTGGCTTGATCTAATACGCTTTGTACGCCTTTTGCTCCAGCGAGGATTGGCTGAGCGAGACTACCAATCACAGGAATCTTAGAGACAAAGTCGCCTGCTCCCGCGATGAAATCAACTGGCTTTCGGACTACGTCGTAGACTTTGCCGGCCACGTCTTTTACGCCTGAGTAAACGTTTGAGGCTGTACTTTTGATGCCTTCCCAGAGATCGGAAAAGAATCCCATTGTCTTGTGTTTACCTATAGGTGAGATAAAAAAAATTATTCAGCAGGTGAAACGAGCAATGTGATGACGCAGAAAAAGAACTCATTGTTACCAGTTCCGTCATATGCGACACTCGACGAGATATCAAGGTCAATGCCTCCACCCATCACCTCAAGGTCGAACGGCCAAGAGCCACCTGGATTTCCCTGAGTGTGATCTCCCTTATTACCAAATATCACAGAATCGTTGTATGTTCCGTAGGGCATACGAAAGCAGTTGGACTGGACGCGGATTAAACGATGGTCTCCGATTTGAGTATCGTCGTTGTAGCTAATTCCAGCAAACTTGGCCTTGTAACGACCGTTCAGACGAGTGTTGTAGAACTTTCGCGCTGGTAGAACTCCCGCTGCTGCTTGGATATAGATTTGACAAACCTCTTCTTTCATTCCGTTGCACATCTCTTTACCGTATAGTAAAGAAAATTATTTACAAGATGATGAGAGATTGGATGGACGGTATCCCAATCATGTTTAGAATAAGATCTGAGATGGCATCCTTTACTCTCGAGGATACCCATCCGATAAAAAACACAGGAAACGAAGCAGGGACTTGAGAACCGACGGCTTGCGGATCTTGGCGCTGAGGAGAAGGCGGTCAAAGTCCGACTTGAAAGCCTGTCGTTCCGGGAAACTGCGCACACAGTTCTTTGCCTTGACATCGTGCACGAAATCGTCACGCGAGTCGAGGAGAGAGATGACACAGACAACATTGTAGTGAGAGAGGTCTTCCTTCATCAGCGTATCACGATGAACCTTTAGTCTCAGGTCAAACGTCGCGTAGTCAAACTGATGTGATCGAAGGGGGATGTTACGAAAAGACTCGTGAAATTCAAGGACTTTGCCGTACGACTTTAGTAGCTCGAGCTCGTGGTGCTCAATGTCGCGAGAGCAACACAGTAGAAACGGTTTGTCATCAGCAGGTTCCTGTGCTTTTACATCAGATGGATCAAGCTCCTTACGGATGACTTTCGGTAGTTGATCGAGAAGGGACATTTCTTTTACTAGTAGTGAAGAAATTATTTTAGCGATGCGATCAGCGTAGCAAGTTTATTGAAACGCTCTTCTGTTTGAATTTTATAATCTAGGAAATCTTTCTCTAACTGACGGGCGTGAGCCTCAAGGACTTGATTACGCTCGGTGAGGACATCTATCTCCTTACGGGCAACTTCTAGTTGTTCCATCAGCCCCTTGATCGCATTCACCGTGTGCGACAAGATAGGTCTATCATTGACACCCAATATGGTGTCTTTATCTAGTTTCCTTTCTTCCTCTGGCTTTTTCATCTCCTCCTCGTAGCCATACCAGTTGTTCAGCACACTCTTTGACACGCCCGTCAATTCACAGGCTTCCAGAATGTTCTGGGCAATGAACCCGTCCTGTAGTAAGCAGTTACACCCCTTCGCCTCTTCTACCGTTTCCGTCCCATCAGGGTTGGTGCGAACACACGGCTCCGTGTCTTTCATGCGGAAGGTTGTTGGCTGAAGATGCCTAACAAAGGCGATGGATTGCTGGGTAGAGAGAGGAGCGATGTCCTTCTTGATACGTTCATCGGAAGTGTATCCCCATCCTCCTGCTTGATTGAAATACCAATACCCTCCGCCCCAGTCGTTTTCAGAGGTTCGCCATATGATAAACCTATCATATTCCGATGGTGAGGCACGAGCAATAGATGCCATATAGACCTGCCTGAAAACCCCTGACGCCGCTCTGATCACCCAGCCATGCGAATTATCATATATGCCACCTTCATTCGTTCCATCCTGACCCATAAAACACCAGCGACTTTTAATACCATACCCGCTCCACCCGTTTCGGCCAGTTCCGTGGGTAGCGATATTTCCATAGGGGTTCCCTTCGGCATCTGCTGAACGAATGCCTCTTCCTAACCCCTCCCACCAAATACCCGTGTTGTCGTTTGAGATACGAAGCCAGTCACTCCAATAACTTGTTTGAGAACATCTGAATACACCATTCATCCACGTATCGCCTCTGATATAATTGAAATTATCGGAAGACCCAAAATGGGTATTTGTACCGTTAGGGTTACGAATGGTGAGTGTTCCATTTGGGTCATTAACGCCTCCGACTGTTAGTCTTGCCGCTATAGTGACGTCACCAGCTGGGAGAATCGTGAATTGACTACTACGCTCTACTCCAATTTGGAAGACGCCATCGGAACGATTAGCAATTTCCCACCATCTGCCAGTTGCGACACCACCAGAACGACCCATGCGAATCGCACACCATCCATCGGTATCTGATACGATATGTGGAGCCATATACATCATAGGATATATTGTTCCATATTGCGTTCCTGCCGTTTCAGAACGTATAGAACATCCATCTCCCCAAAAAGACGTAGTCTTGACGATAAACTTCCCCCAATAATCATTGACTGACCCAGGCAATGAAACATGTAATTTTCCTTGAGGACTTGCTGTTCCAATGCCTACAGTACCATTAACTTGTAAATTTCCAGCAACGCCAAGATTACTAGCAAAGGAAGCAGGGCATGCTCCCCATCCCGTATCTCGTCCTATGGTGAAACCACCTCCTACATAATACATGAAAGAGGCCACACGGTCTCCCGAATCATGGATAGCGATTTCGGTATTACTTTGGCATTCAAAAAGCAGACCCGCCGTGTTAGACGTCCAAAATGAACCACCGCCATAGTTTCGGTCAGTACCTCCAAGGGTCAAAGAACCGGCCGCCATATATCCATTGGGAACAGCATTGGCCGTTCCTCCAACGACGTTAAGCAGTCTATCATTCAATATCAGATTACCTCCAGTGTTCAGAGACATTACGTTCGTCGTTCCATTATACCATTTATGAACGCCCGTCGTTGGTGTGCCATACCACAACGTTCCTCCATTAATTCCGAATGCATAGGGACAACTATTCACATCACCAGGCCATAGGATAAGACGTGTTCCTGGTCCTCCGTTTGTACCGTTTGATGGAGCCGATACATTCACATCATGAAACTTCCCCTTGCCTACTACATATAAATTCGTATCAATGGTTGTTCCTGCCACTCCCACACCCAGTGCACCATTCACATACACAGACCCATTCACTCCTTCTCCAGAGACACGAAGACGTTCTGCCACTCCACTACCACTATCAACAAAAAACCTTAACTCTGTCGTATTCGTTGCTGGCACATGGCCTTGAATGTAAGCGGAGCGATTCGGTCCTGTCGTCGGTCCAAATAGAAACAGCTGGTTGATGTATTGACCAGTAACGTTGGTAGCATTATTCAGAACGAAGAAATCATCCCCGCCCGTCTTCCCTATATGGAAAATACCGATGTCGGGGTTCTGTCCAACACCCACCTTGTCAAATAAACGAATACGTCTATCCGTTGAAGTCGTCCCTGCTCCTACCATATCCAAACAACCAGTGGTAAAGGCTTGATAGCCGATTTTACCAGCATTTCCATCTTTCCCTGATACACCACTACCAAACTCTATGATGTTCGATGAGGTCAATCCGAGCGTTCCTGTCATCGTGTCTCCCGCCTTCAAGACCCGAAGATTGTCTTGTGTATCAACGTAAGAGGTAGAAGCCTTTCCGTTAATCTGTGTTTGGATCGCCGAGGTTACTCCGCTTAGGTAAGATGCCTCTAGTAATGTGACTGAAACCGCTTGAACATCACCACCGACTCCTAGTCCTAATAGACGGTTTGCCGTTAGACCCGAGAGCGTGATCGGAGAGACATTCGAGAAGGTGTGTGTCCCCGTAAACGTTTGCGGGCCTGCCAACTTCGCATAGATTGAACTAAGACCTGTGATCGCTGTATCCACATAACTCTTGTTCGTATAGTCGTTACCCGTTGAGGGAGTCGCTGAGGACTGAACCTTGTATCCGTTGATGACAATGTTCTGGTTGGCGTTGCTCCCTGACAGGTTCAGCTTCCCGTTAAGCTGTGTCTGAAGGTCGCCCGATACGTTGTCTAGATAGTCCAATTTCGTAGTGCTAATACCCGATGAAACGAGTTGCTTGTTTCCGTTAAGCACGGCTACTCGATCAGCAGTCAGGGAGGGCATCGACACGTTTGTTAGTTCTACACCCTGTTCTTCTAGATCCAGTCCATACCATCTCACCGTCTGAACACCGCTCGGCTTGCTAGTAGCGCAAAGGATACAGAGATAACGATGCTGTGGGACAAAGGTTCCAGACATCACCTTGTAGAGCGGATCAGAGGGAGTGAAGTTGACAGAGGGTCCAAGGTACTGGTTGGTCGTCGTACCGTTATCACTAGCGAACAGCTGGATAGACGAGTTGTAGGAGGCCTCGTTAATGTTCAAATTCCAGTTAATATCCATGCGTTTTCCTATTCCAACCCCGAGGTCAGCCACTTGCAAGATAGAGTAGTTCTGGGTGCTAGTCGCTTGATAGATACCCATCGAGGAGGTGATGGATCCAAAGTATTGAACAGTCGACACAGTCGCATCACTTTCTGCGCGTTGCCAGTTTGCGTCTACGGATATCACAGAACCCAGAGAGGCCTTTTTGGTGGTGGGGACGAGAAAGTCATCAGACGAGAGTTGTGCTGTGTAGGAAACGTTACCAATTACCGTTTGGGGCGTTACTGTAACCTTATCAAGGAAGGATCCAGCGATAGCACCGGCGAGGTTAGCAATGGTCGTGTTAAGAACTCCTAGATTCACCACTTCAGGATTGGTTACCGCCGTATGAGCTGTTTTGATGATCTGACTTCCAGCGTCAATTGTGCGAGTCGCTCCTGTGTAGGGGATCAAGTCGTCTATTTTAATCTCTGTCCCATCAATGTATATCTGATCTGCTTCAACAATCGTTAGGCCGTCTAGGGTAGGCGGAATGTACTGTGCTTGTAACCCGTTGACACTCATTGAAATATCTTCTTGTATAACTATAAAGAAGTTAAATGGCTGAAAGAAAATCTCACCCGCTCTCGTCTGAAATGAAAGCACATGACAGTCAACTCATCAAGTCCGATGATGTTCTACCGATGGGCTCTCGTATCTTTGGTATCATCGGGCCTAAGGGAAGTGGTAAAAGTAGTATCATGCTCTCATTGCTAACCTCGAAAAAGAGTCCCTTCCGCAAATACTTTAACAACATCCTCTTGGTTAGTCCCACCGCTCGCTACGACGACAAGATGAAGCCTTTACAAGAAGAAGTTGAAAGCGAGGGAAAGTACTGGCCAGCACTTAACGACCAAACCGCTCAAGAGATCATCGACCTCCTCCCCGAACTGAATCAAGGCGTTAAGAAACCTCAGAACCTCATCATTCTCGACGATGTCACACACAGCTTTCCTACGGGTAAGAAGCCTAACGCAATCAGCGCTCTGTTTACAAATTCGAGGCACCTGAAGACAAGCATCTGGTGTATAACTCATAAATATACCAGTATGCCGCCAATTTTTCGCAATCAGATGGACTGCTTGTTTATCTTTCGAACGAATTCCAAAGTAGAAATCGAATCCTTTAAACGTGACCTCACCTGCGATGAGGACACCCTGGAAAGAAATCTGAAAGAAGCGACGGAAGAAGACCATAGCTTTCTTTTTATTAACTTGGTGGGTGGGAAGTGCAAAATGTATAAGCGATTTGACGAGCTTTAATCGTCAGCTAGTTCCTGAAACAAGTAGTCCTGTAGACCCTTCTTGAACGTTTCATCCTTGTAGCTCATGGCGTAGTTGACGATCGCCGTTCGACGCTTGTTATACAGGGTGATGTAGTCGATCGCCTTCTTGCGAAAGTCGGGGTCGTTGTTGTAGCGTTCGGCCTTGGTCTTCTTCTGTTGTTCGGCAATACGTTCCTTGTTTGCTACGTAGTACGCTCGCTGTTGATCATAGCGCTTGCGATCGCGTTCGATACGCTGTTCATCCGTGAGCGGAGGGCGACCGCGACCACGCTTGACAACTTCTTCGGTTTGGGTTTGGGTTTGGATTTCAGACGACATCTTTTATATATTGCTCAAGATAATATTTTAAAATATTTTTTTTCGATCTGAAAAAAAATTACTTTTGAATGATTTGTTTTACGAATACCTTATTACCGTTCTTTGGATCTTTCTCAATTTTTACCTTCGACCCGTCAGATAAGATAGAGTTTTCTAAAATAGCTGAAAAAGCCTTACTCTTGTACCGTTCAATCTTGTTTACGTCGCAATATTCATCGAAGAGTTTATGAAGCTCCTTACTACGAATAAATTTGTCAGAGGATTGAAAGTTTACTAGAAACGGAATTAGAGGATTGTTCTCACGGAGATACTCTTCGACGTCGTCCTGGACGTCGGCCGAATCGATAAATACACCGTTTGTTCTCTTCCACATATCAGCACATAGAAAAAAGAAGCCGTTCTTATACTGGTCGATGTTAAGGTCTAAAATCTTCAAACGTTGGTAAGGGTCATCTTCATCTGGTGAGTCCTTGAAGAGATATGGATACCGGACCACTTTGATACGTCTAGCAATTCCACCGTCCTGTTTCGATAGACTAGGAATATCGTTCGCTAGTACGTGAGGGGTAAACTTAATTGACATCTGAAACGGGTCGCCATATAGCTTTCGCACATCGACTTCTTCGTCGCCAGTGATTTGTTTGATTCTAGAGATCTTAAGCTTCTGTCCGGCGTCATCTTCAGGTTCGTTTGATCGGGCATATCTTTTTCCAACAAGAGCGGCTAAGGAACTATTTGCTTCATTTCGAGATTTTTGCTCGATCGTAAATTGCTCTATAGGGAGAAGGCCTGCGTATCCCCCTAAGGTCTTTGTCATTAGATCTGCATGAACGGACTTTCCGTTTCCGCCCATACCAGTGTGAATAAAGATTACTTGGTTCTTGTTTTTACCATACAGGGAACATGCACACATCGATAGGAAGCTATCTAGAGCGCGAGATTCTTGGTATGTTAGAACAAACTCTTTAGCGGCTTGTATTTCGTCCTCTACACGTTCTGGTGCAGGACGACCGCACGTAGTAAGAATTTTATGTTCTTTTAGAATTCGAACCATTTTTCCTTGAACTAGATCATAAGCTTGTAGATCGCTAAAAGCGAACAACTCAGGATGGTTATCAAACTCCTTTACGATGGTGTCATTCTTACACATCTCCCCTAGAATCTTAATAGTTTTCGTAATATAACCGTGGTCCAACATTTTGTTAGAAACTTTACGAAGAAGTTTTTTCTTTTCATCGGCGTCAATCTGTTTCTTAATGTTTTTATCCAAGTCTGATGGATTCTGGACAAGATCATCTATCTTCATCGTTGTTACGTAGGACGACAAGGCCATACCACAGATCTTCATAAAAGGGAGAATTACTATACTCTCCATACCAACCTGCCAACCAGTCTTTTCATCCCAGACGATCCATCCCATTGGAGTTTTAAAGAGATCATCCTTCATCTCTTCATAGAAGATCTCTGCGGCATGACCGTGCGATAGCTCTCCTGTTTCAAAGATCTTCTTCTTCATCTTTCCTATGACACCTCTCTTCGATAGAGAACGAAGACTGTTATAATCTACCCCATCTTCTTTCAACCAATTTTCAATGGTTGGGAAACCGGGAGGCGCGTAACCTTTGGTCGTATTAGAGTCCGAGGAATACCACCATCCCAAGACATCTTCTTCGTTATAGTCTTTGTACCCACTCTCTTTCGAGATCTTTAGAAAAATCTCTTTAGGAAAACCATGCCCTTTCAGCATTCTACCTAGGGAAGCCCAAGGACCGTTGAAGCTATTACCTTCCTGAAAACGCTCCTTCTTCACGTGTGACAACAACTCTAAAAGTTCTTCCTTCTGTTCGAAAGAGAGTGGTTTGTCAGTATTCCCTTGTATAGAAGCGGTTTTCTTCTCCTCGTTCTCCGCGTCCTTTTGTGTAGAGCCTTTAGGAACTTGAACTTTATAAATGGCTGGTGGCAAATTGATCGAAAAACGTGTAAGATTAATAGTTTCATCGTGAGGATAAAGACAAACCGGTTTCATGTAATCGGAGAAGTATGGTAGACGAATCTTTCGGTTGATATCATAAACTCCTGTATCGACACAGGGACGAAGTTTCTCGTAGAAACGACCTAATAACCACTCAAGAGTTTTCTCGTCGTGCTCAGGTTTAAACCCAAGTCGTTTAATTGCCTTATCCTCAAAAATAATGTGAAATGAAAGCTTTCTACGCTCCTTGTCATCACTAGCCGGTTTAATATCGTGATACGCAAGCATATCCTCAGGTCGAGAAAAGCAATAGATAAATTTTCTCTGACCTGTTTCTAGTAACGAATCAAGATGAGCTTTAAACTCGTAAGTCATGTTCATTAAGTCTATCCCTTTACCATCGATATCAAAGAATGACTTTGAGAATTCTCCTAACAGCTCATACCCCCATTTTTCTAGCTTAGTTCGATCGAGAGAATTCAAGTACTTATCAGTAAAGTTACCTTCCATAAGACTCCCCAGTACAGGAATGTAACAAGGACTACTAGCTATATGAATAACTTCTTCGAACTCAGGCATCGACACTTTGTTGTATGTGAACATCTTTAAAGTCTTTTATATATCGTTGAGAAAATAAAAAAAAATTTAAAATTTTTTACGAATCGATAAGGAAATAAGGAAATCTATGCCAGTTTACCGAAACTTTCTCAAATTTTTTTTTTCAACAAACGATTTATCAAAAAGTTTCGGGAAATCGATTGAGATTTCCTTATTTCCTTATCGATCGATTTTTTGTATAGGTATTTAAACGATTGATACATATACAATAATGACTTATTCGGAGGCGAAAAAGAAAGGTAATCGTAGATGGTTGGAAAAGAACCGTGAGAAGTGGAACTCTATCAACCTGCGTTCATACCATCGTCTAAAGGAGATAAAGCAAACGTTCCGCGAGCTATGTAATCTAACAGCAGTATTTCAGTAATTCTTTTCTCTCTTTAGAGTAAAGAATGGGCTTCTTCTCGGATCTGTACGAGTCTGGCAAGAAAACGCT
>Ga0209867_1000198_pt1 | contig 13919 bp, 1 predicted proteins | sample GWRWmT4_4Nov14_FD_187197 | JGI IMG/M metagenome (GOLD analysis project Ga0209867, IMG submission 187197) | Sand microcosm microbial communities from a hyporheic zone in Columbia River, Washington, USA - GW-RW T4_4-Nov-14 (SPAdes) (version 2) | ecosystem: Engineered > Artificial ecosystem > Sand...
ACGCTGTTCTTCTGTATATCCACCTCTCTCAATTTCCTCAGCCTGCATGGACAGAGCTTCTTGCTCCATCAAATATTGCTCATAGTATTCATTAACAAGATCATCAGAAGGATCAATAAAGAAAGAACCCTTCTCACTTTCTTTTACAATCAAGCTATCAAACTCTTTATTGATAGTATTAATTGCAGAAGAAGCTATATTAGGATTAGGGAAATATCCCACATCTCCATCAACAAAAGCTCCTTTCTTGCTGAGCTTTTTGCCAACATTACCAACAATATCTTTTCTAATATCTAGAGCACATTTACTCATGGTGTACAGCTGTTTTGATTTTCATCATCAATTGCAGGAAGACCTTTAGGTTGGATCTTTCTATTAGCAGGAGCAGCATTATCTTTAGCACTATTAAGGAAGTATGTTGCTACTTGTGCATCACTCACCTCCCCGCTAGTTTTAAATTCTACAGGAGTGTTTCCAATAATCTCAGTTCTGGAGGTTGCTTCCACCTTCATGAATCCATTATCTATTACAGAAGGTCTGGCTACATTATAGAACTCTTTTGCTCTGAAGCTATCTCCCCAAGCATTGATCATCTTGTAGACATGTTTCAAATACACCTTACCCTCTTTGCTAGTAGATTCATAAATAACAGGATTTCCAAAATCATCATATACCTTTTGGAACAATCCCTTATTGATATAAGAGTAGTCACCTCTCTTACGCATTTCCTTCTTCTCAGATACAGGAATATCCTTTTCCCAGGAGTATACAACAATGTCAGACTGTGCCTCTCTACTGTTCATGCTAAATGCTACAAGCTGAGGAATTTCTCCAGCAAACATTGCATTATTAGCTTTAGAAGGCATAATCTTCATATCCAGGTTGTAGAATGTACCCTTCTTACTCTTGATCAAAGAAGCTCTCTTGAACGGTACAATATCATCGTTATTCCAGTTAACTCTCTCAAACACACGGAGTTTGTAAAAGTCCTCTAAGTTAGGCATTTTCTCCAATAGAGAAAGCGTTTTATTATAGATTTCTTTGAAATCATCGTATGGTAGAAGTGTAGTGAAAGATATTGGTGAGTTGGTCAGACCACTCTGAAGAACTGCAAGTCTCACCATATTGCCATACAGCTTAGGATTTGTTGCACCCAAATGTTGCTTGAGTTCACGGAATCCATAGATGAGATTGTTTTGGTCATACACCTTATTATCCTTACCCTTAACCTTCAGGTTATTAGGCTTGTTCAGTACAAGTTCTTCATTAGGTTTGGCTTGTAAGCTATTGATTACGTGGTTGTTATAAAGAGCATGAGTGTCATCTTTCTTCACCATATCCACAAAATCTCTAATCTCCTTAGCTACACCATCATTTTTCAACAGGATGCTTTGAATAGCTGTATTTAGTTTTCTGTCATTTTGAACAGCCCAGTCAAACAAATCTGCCACAGCTTTCTGAGAAATCTTAACAAATTCTCTATCACTCATGTCTATGTAAGGACGAAGCACATTTTCCATCACTCCTCTCACTCTGCTTCTATCAGACATCAAAATCTGAGCAATTGCATTTCTAGTGTCCATCAATACATCTTTCATCTTTCCAATGAAGGAGTTATTAAGGATGTCATCAACAGAGGAGATGATAGTCTTTCTAGCCTTGTTCAACTGCTCCATCTTCTTGAAGATGAGATAGGGATCATTGAAGGTGGAGGTATCAAAGTTAGAGCCTTGTGTTACATGGAACATCTGCTCAGCCATCTTAGCATACTTCAGGAATTCCTTGAGAACGAATCTCTGCTCAAGCTTCTGTTGTTTGTTGAGCTCTCCAATACCCTTACCGATCATGTTACCAAGATCTGTTTCGCTAGGTATGGTGAATTCAGAGAGTCTTTTGTCAAACTCCTGAGGAGTCATAGGCTCATCTGAATACAGCTCATCTTGCATCTCAGCAAAACTATCAATGAACAGCCATGTGTAACCAGCATTTTCAATTGTATCCAGGTAATCACGAACAATAGGCTGGTTCATGAAATAGGCTATAGTTTTGATGGGAACACCTATCTTAGCCAAGAACAGAAATGTACTAGCTACGTTAGGAGATGCACCAAGCTCCATGATCCAAGGACCCTTGGAGATATCCACATATCCATCGATAAACTGTGCAATGATGTCTGAAATATCCTGACCATCAGGGAACTCTTTGCTTCTCTCAGCATTCTTAATCATGGAGAGAGTGGCAGTGGTTTCACCGTTAATATTAATTCTGTTGTAATCTTTAAATCTGATTATACCATCACCAATAAAGTGTTTGTCAGTCTCAGAAAGATTTTTCCTAGCATCACGATTAATATAGACAAGCTGTCTTTGGTTGAGTGAGTGGTTTGTCTGGTTTACAGCAGCAATACCAATTGCATATTTACCTGTTACAAACGCATGACGCAATCTAGACATAAAGTGTCTATCCATCATGTTTCCTACAGAAGTATAGTCAAATGTCTCAAAACCAAGTTTCTCAGTTACATCTTTAGCAATATCCTTCAGCTGTTTAGGAGAGTTGGGCTTGATGAGTCTGTCAAAGTTCTTGGGGTGAGAAATCAGATTCTGCATGGATTGCATGTATTCATTCTCCAAGCTCTTTCTGTACAACTTGTTGATAATCTGATCTTTAGCTTTGATGGAACTAGTGAAGTCTCTTGTAATTTCCTCAATAGAGAATAGCTTACCAACACCCATCAGTGTCTTAGTGAGCTTTGCAGCACTAGACTCATCAGCAACAAATTGCTCAGCTGCATCCAACTCTTCAGCAATAAATCTATCAAGTTCTCTCACCTCTTTGTCTGACAAGAACTCACCCTTATCAAACAGCTCTTCAAACTTCTTAATAGCCTGAGGACCCATTCCAAAATAAGGGATCATCTTAGGCTTACCATCTTTTACATATACGTTCTTCAGATAGATGGAAAGTTTGTCAATATCAAAGTCAGATCCTGCCTTATTAACCAGAGCAGAAGGAATAATTACGTTATCTCCAAACTCTCTAGGCAGGAACTTCTTGATTACAAATACATCAACAGAGTTCTGCTTCTGTGTAGGAATACGATAGGCTACACCAGTGAGGGCAGCAAGTTGTTTCTTTCCTTCTTCTGTATTATTGAAATAGTTCAACAGCTCCTCATCAGACAGAGGACTATCAAACCATCTGCTCACCATAATTTCACATACCTGCTTACCATCCTTCTTGTAGAAAGAAAGCACATCAGATGCATAGGCTTGCTTACCATTGACTTCCTTAGGTGTAGCTCTCACACTCTCAAGAAGTGTAGATGGAAGCTGAACCTTCATTCCACCAGTAATCTTTGTACTAACAATCTCCTTGTCAGCAATAGAATACAGAATGTTTCTAATCTGCTGGTAAGCAGGAGTAGCTTCCAGGATGACATCACCGTTCTCAAATCCTGCAATAGCATCCTTGATATTCTCATTAGCTTCTCTTTTAAACATCTCCTCACGAAGAGTTTTAGCTACCTTCTCCTTAGAGACAAGCTCAAACCCTTCCTTGGTAACCTTAATTCCAAGTCTGTCGAGCATGTTGTTATAACCAACTTCCATCATTTCCTCAAGAAGGTTCTGGTTATTTTTAATCTCATTGTACAGATTCTTGCCATCATTGTAGGAAGACTTATCCTTAAGCTTAACCCAAGCAGCATATCTCTTCTCAAACTTCTTCTCATTCTCCATAAAGTCAACAGGTACACCAGCCTCCATGAAGTCCATGGTAACAAGCTTGGTAATTTGACTACCTCTGGTAACCAAGTCATCTTCTTTAGAAGGCACCTCGGTTTGAACACTAATGATGGAGAAAGGAATGTTTACAACACCCTCAAAAGGTGTTTGGTCATTGAACTCACCCTTGTCATTATACAAAGGATTAACAACCTCATTACCAACCTTTCTACCACTCTCAAACACCACATAGTCAATATTCTCCTCCTGCATCTTGTTGTACAACTTGACAGCATTTGAGTTAGGATCAAGCTGTTTCATGATGCGATAGGTGAGAGGATAGAGAGCGAACTTATCAAGAACAACATCATTATATGCTCTATTGTTTCCTTTGTTACCAGCAACAATTGGCTTAGCAGTGGTGAATGTAGATCTCACCTCAGGATTACCATTCTTAAGAGCGAGCTCATCTTGTTTTGAAAGAGAGATGTTCTTGTCCCTTTTCTCCCAAGCTATCTCATATTTGTATTGCTCTTCATTATCAGAGGTCCAGTCACCAGCATTTATTCTGAAGTTTCTATATGCTTTCAGCCCAATGATGCCACCACCATCAGACTCTTTGTAAGCCTCTTCATCATATCCAGGAAGATCTTCATAGCTAAGAACATCAGCAACTGTAGCTGTTCTGAAGAAGTCCTGTGTGAAGTTTGTATATCCAATATCATTGCTAGAGAACCCTCTATTCCACACCTTGTTCAACAAACTCTTCATTTGCTTAGAGCTATTAATCAAAGCTTGTCTTGGGGAAAGGAAGTTCTTAATACGCTTCAGCTCATCAGAATACTGGTAAGGATCAGAATATAGAAGCTTGTGCAACTCAATATTGTTAACCATGAAGTTGATAGTCAACGCATTAAGTTGTCTATTGAGTGTACCCTCTTCCATACCTGTTGTTTCAGGAAGGGCTATATCCTCTACATAATATCCAGTTTCACCCATACCAACAATACCGTATGTCTTTAGAACATTTCTAAAAGAAGCGGTCTTTCTGTTGATATAGTTTTGTAGGGCACTGTTGATTCTTTTTTCAAATCTAGCATACACCTCTTCTGGTGTACCAGTTGCTTTGATTATATCATTGTGCAACTGATTTCTTTCAGCCTCAGTTTTTCCTTTAATATCCTCCAAAATAGCCTTAAAGAAACGGAGATCTTTGGTGTTTCTACCTTTTACAACAGGTCTGGTCTCTCTAGACAGCTCTAGCTCAGAAAGGAAGTAGTCCTTAAATATCTCATTTACAACACCATATCCAGAGAGGAGAGTGTCTGCCTCAACAGCATTTCCCATGTACATCATCCACTGGATAGATGCATCACCAGGAACAAGATTCAGATAGTATCCCTTCAGGTTAAGATTGAGCTCTTGAATCAAACGCTCTTTGTAGTTAAGTTTGGAAGACTCTTTCTTCTTACCCTTTCTGGTATTCACTGTACCATCTACATAGGAAGACTTGAGAAGCTCCATAGATCCTTTAACTCTTCTGCCTCTTTCACTAAACATTCTCTTGAGAAGATTAGATCCTTTGGCAAAAGAGTCAGTGAGCAAATATCCATATTGAGTTCCACCTACAGTTCTTTCATTGAACTCATCGAGCTTAGAAAGGAAGTTGTACAGGTCATACGCAGGGTTGGTTCCAAGATAGGATTGTACACGCTCACCATTAACATTGAAATATGTGCTGTCAAACTCAGGATTGTCAAGCACAGCCTTGATAATGCTAAGCTCAATCAAACGACCATCAATATCCAACACCTTACCAGATGCAGACATGATTCTTTTAGCGTTCTCAATGCTCTTCTTGATACCAGAAACAGACTCTCTCCACTGCTCTAACTGATTGTCTGACAGTCTATTAAATTCATTTATATCAAATATAATTCCAAGCTTCTCAAGAAACTTAGCCTTAGCCTCATCAGTGTCGATCTTCACCTTTGCAATAGCATCAGTGTCACCAACATAGGCTTTCTGCTTCTCATCATATTTGAAATAACCTTCTCCACTTTTTACAGCAATAATAATCTCATCTTCAAACTCACTCTTGATTTGTCTTGCTGCTGTAGATAGATTGGAATCACCCACTACAACATCTCCATTATCAAGAATAAATACATTCTTTACATCAGGATTTTGTTTCTTGAATGTTCTCCAGAAGGCACTCAAGAGCTGTGCTCCGTGAGTAGTGTCAATCTTAGTGAGATCAACTCCCTCTTCTTCTATGTCAGATTTAGTAAGTCTGCTGTAAAGTTTAGCGTAGTTAATATCCTCTTTAGCCATCTGACGGATGCTCATCACCATCTCTTCAACACTCTCAGAATCATGAACATTGTTCATAACACTAATGAATGTCTGGCTAACAGGCAGCAGTCTAACACCACCAATGGATGATTTAACCGCCTTACCCTTACTATTCATCACAGGCATTGTAGAAAGCAGAAGTCTTACAGCAGCATTTGACTTTCTGAATACATCCATCTTTCTAGCATCCTGCCAGTCCCCTCTACCACTCTTATCCTCATCTCTAAGAGTGTATTGATCATTCTCATCAAACTCAACACCGTAAGATCTGAGGTATTCTTCATGAGCTTTTGAAATCTCATCCCATTGACTTACAATGTTTTGTCTAAGAGCAATAGATTTATTAATCTTAGCTTCAGCTTCCTGTGGGGTGATTGTTCCCTCATCAACTGCGATCTCAGCTTCTTTTCTTGCCTTGAGGACAGTTTTCTGAATAGAGGTCTTTAGCCTTTCGTAAAGTTCTTTTTTGGATAGCTTCTTAGTGGTGATAGTAAACAGATCCTCATCATTCTCGATCATGTCACTCAGGGTTCTATAAGTCATCTCCTGGAGAATCTCGTGCTTCTGAGCACCTGTTATTCCAGTGAGGCTGAACTCACTCTCTGAATCACCATACGCATCCTCAATATTGATAAATCCTTTCTCAGCAAATGCTAGCTTTGAAGGATAGGGAGAATAGTCTTTGTAATATCCAGAACCAATGTTTCTAAATAACTGTTCTGTGTTACTAATAGCATTAGGACCTACAAAGAACTCTTTTATAAAGTTTACCAGATCAGAGAACAGCTTTACAATAAAAGGCTTTCCTGAAGCGGGCTTACCAGGAATCTTTTTGAATTGAACATAGTCTCTGAACTCCTCAGCTAGTTGCTCCTTGATCTGCTCGTTGGTAGCTTCTGAGTATTTGATAGTCTCACCAGTAGGTCTATCTACAAAGGTTCCTTTTCTATTTCTGAACTCATTAATAATACCAATCTTCTCTTCTCTTGTAGAGAACATCTTCCATACAGCCTCGAACACCTCGTGGTACACTGTGCCCACCTCAGCATTCTCATAGATGTAAATAGCACCATTCTTAAGCATACCCCAGGCTTCCATACCATTAGTAGCCTTAATGATATTCTTCACTCTGTATACAGGAAGATTGGGGAAGTTAGCCTTCAGCCATCTTTCAATCTTGCTCCAGTTCTCACGTTCAAATTTAGTAGCCTCATCAACCACCACCACTCTGTATTCTGCATCATCCTCTTCCTCATCCATCAATCTTCTCATCTCAGCCTCATCAGCCTCAGATACAGGAACATTCAAAGTTTCTGTAACAGGTGCCGCAGGTGCTTGCTCAGCAGGTTTAGCTTCTTCTAAAGCGGCTAATTTGAACACTTTATTTTCAAAATCAGCTCTATCAAATGTTTCTGTGAACTTTTCGCCATCAGGATAAGTTACTTGAGCTTCTACTGCATTAGCTGTAGCACTCAACACCTTAACCTTTGTTCCTTCATAGGACTCTTTTGAAGAAGATTTGTAGTCAATAATAGGAGTTGCAGTCTCACCTTCTGGGTGATCTACTGTTATCTCTTTATTTTCTATTACATAATCAACCCCAACAGTTTTAGTTTTATTAGAAACAGGAGCTGCTGTAGGAGCTGTAGGTGTTATCTTCTCACCAGCCATCTCAGCTGCAATTCTATCAATCTCAGGCTTAATTTGTTTGATGATTGTAGCAGCTATTTGATTTCTAGCCCTATCAATATCAATACCCTTAGCCTCCATAAGTGCTTGAACTACAGCACCTTCAAACGTGGGACTGAATCCTTTCTTACCACCACTCTCGATGAATTCTTTAGCATTCAATCTGAAAGTAGTAGTTCCATAGTTTGTTTTATTTTCATCACCACCAATGATGCTAATAGTGTTATCTGCAGTGCCATTTAAATTAAACTTACCAGGAGTAGGAGCAGGGGTTACAGGAGCAGCTGTAGGTACACCAGGAGCTAAGAATGCAGGAGCAGGTTTAGCTTTAGGAACTGTTACAGCAAACTCATCAACATTATCTGTTGTATAGAAATAGATACCTCTTCTGTTAACATCCTCCGCACTCTCAAGAGGTCTGATAATAGTTGTCAGAGGAATCTCAGTGCTCTTTCTCTTGCTACCATCTGGATTGGTGTTAGACAAAAGGAAGGTTTGGTAGTTCTGCCATGTTCTGCTTTCAATAGTTCCATCAGAAGCAATAGACAGAATTTCTTCATAAGGTCTGTTCCAATAAGTATTACCAGTGGCAAATGTAGAGTTGGTGTTAGTGTACAGGTTCTCTAACAACAATCTAATTTCTTTCTCGTTCTCTTTAATATTAGTCGGAGTGAACTCAATGTCCATACCCTTACCAGATATGGTGAGCATCAGTTTCCCTGTGTTCTCATCCACCTCAAAGAACACACTGTTATATCCAGCAGGCTTTCTCTTGCCCTGAGCATCTTTAGGAGTGCCCCAGTAAACAATAGATTTCAGCCAGTTGATCAAACGCTTAGACTCTTCAGACTTAGCATTACCATCTTTGAACATGTTCTGAGAAAGACGATAGATAGCCTGATAGACAGTTTGTGCTTCAGCTTTTGTAAGCTGTCTGTTATTCAGCTTAACCAGTCCATTAGCCAAACGCAAAAACACTCTACCCAAAGGACTAACAAAAGATACAAGTCCTTGAGATACAGTGTTATTTGTTGTTGGGATTGTAAGAACAGCATCTTCCTTAAGCTGAAGAGCATCCACTAATCCAGCATCTTGAATAGGTGTTTTAGCTGAGTGGTCTGTAAAGGTTTCACCCTTATCATTAGGAGCAGTCTTTACATAATCAAATATTCCAAAAGATGCACCAATCTTGTGTCTAGCTCCAATACCTGTTTCCTTAAGAGTTTTGTTTCTCCAGGCAGCATATTTTTCTTTGATTTGTTCTTTAACCTTATCATCAACACCCTCTCTGAACATGCTCTGGTTATCATACTCAGGTCCCCACTTAAGTTCTGCAGTGGGATACACCTGATAGATGGCTTTGTTAAGAAGGTCAGTTTTGTCTTCAATAGGAACACCATTCTCATCAACCAAACGAAGAACACCATCCTTGCCCTCTTCAACCATTACAAGAGCAATCACTTGATCTCTCTCAATAGTATCATCTATCTCACCAGCAGTGTTTGTTCTGAGATGATCAACAAGTCCAGGGATAAGCTTGTCCTCATTGTTTGCTGTAATGTATACACCACGAATGTTATTTCTATTAGGCATATTGCCAAGATTGGCTCCAAACCTATCAGATCTAGCATGATGTGCTTTCCCTCTAGCAGGATTTACCGTGGCTCTAGGCAAGACCTCTGTGGGCTTTTTTGCATCAGCTTCATACTTCTTGCTGTATTCAACAGTTTGAACACCATTGTCTTCTGTGCCCAAAGCCTCTTTTACAAAGTTCTCATTAGCCTGAACAAATGCTTCTTCTTCTATTCTACGCTGAAACTCAGCAGCAGCCACCTCAAAAGCATTCATCAGCTTAGCCTTAACTATTTGCTGGTTAATCAGCTCTTCTAGTTGGCTTTCAAGTTTAGCAATCTCTTCCTTAAAAGTCTCAGATTGTCTAGTTAATTCTGGGATATTAAGCTCTTCGGTGAACTCACTAATCTGGTCTTCAAGATCCATTACGTCTTGTGTAAAACCAAGTCGTTCAGCTATGAACTGCCTAGCACCCTCTTCACCAAGATACTTCTCAAGTCTATCTTGAAGAGAAGCAACAGCCAAAGGAAGATCTGGATTCTCTTCTTGCAAACGTCTAACAAAGTCATTTAATAAAGAGAATGCATCCTTAAGAGCCTGATCTACACTTTTAAGTATGGACTTTGACATATTAAGAGACATGTTTGTACTATCAATCATGTCCTCAAGAGTGTTCACATCCTCTTGTAAGTCCTTAACGATTTCAGAATACTGCTCAGGAAGTTCATCCTTATACTGACGAATGTCCTCAAAGTAGAACAATGTTTCCTCTAACTCAGCTTGTTCAGCTTCTAGATTAAGGATTGTTCTTTCTAAACGTTCTTTTGTTTTACTAAGTTGCTCTATAGCTCTCCTAGCAGCTTTATCAAGACGCTTTTTAGGAGCACCCTTTTTAGTAGTGGTGAGCTTTGTAAGAGTTTCATTTGCAGAAGCTAGTTCTTTTTTGCTAGCTTCCAAATCTTTGTTCACCTCATCAAGTCTAGTTTTGTTAGACTCAATCACCTGATTAATCACTTCATCTCTCTGGTTGTAGAGAGCCATAAGTTCTTCAGGAGTGACAGGATCTTTTAAAGCATCTTCTGCAATTTTGGTAAGCTTACCAGAGCTATATATCTGAGCTCTTCCATATCCTTCTTTTGCAACAAATCTACCTCTGTCAACAATATAAGTTCTCTTGCCATCAAGAGTTACAAACTTAAGTTGATCTTTGGCAATATCATATTGGATGGTTCCTTCAATAGGTTTCTTCCCACCACCAAGCTGGTATGTAAAAATCTGACCAGCAGACTCAATGTAAAACTTAGCGTTAGGTTTACTTTCTACACCAGAAACTGCAGCAATCTTATATTTCTCAAATGCTTTGGCAGGGATATTTACAGCTCTACCATCTGCCAGTTTCACTTTAACACTACCATCCTCATTTCTTCCAAGGAACGTAAATTTTGTAAACTCAGGAAAATCAACTCCCTCCTTGCTCTTACGAACAGGAGATCCTGCAAAGTATTCAACATTTACTTGGAAGTCCTTATCACCATCTCTAGTTTTAAGTTTGATAGAGTTCACCTCATTTCCATTCTCATCTATAGTGGTAGTTGTAGGTGTAGCTTCTTTGTAAGTGTTTGGATTCTCTTTAATATCATCATATGCCTTCAGGAAAGACTGTCTGCGTACAGACATTCTCACAACATCATGCAGTCCTTCAAGAAGATCATCCTTGTTAATAAGATCCCCAGCAGCAATGTCAGCTATTGCTTTTTCGTATGTTTCAAAATTACCCTTATTAGCATCTTCAATAACTGAGTCTAAATCAACTCCATCTTGGCTAACAGAACTAATTCCTGAAGATATAAGTTCATTCTTAAGCTGAGGTATTCTCTTATCATAGTCAGCCACCTTAGAAGCTGCATAGATCATTTTGTCCATCACCTCATTAGAATAAACCTTTTTACCGTCTTGATCTACAAGGTTACCGTAACGAATAGTGAGAGATTGGTAAAGAGATTTTGCAGCATCTGCTGTAGCCTCTAAACTGTTCAGTCTTTGCAGATAAGCTTCTCTTGTATCTCCTTCAAACACCTTTCCTTCAGCTTGCAGTTGAGCAAACCCTTCTTCTGTCATAGCAAGAGCTCTGTGATCATTAATATCAGCTCTCACTAGGTCAAGTCTACCATACTTAATTCTAGGTGTAAGATAGTTGATAATATAATCTGCCTCTTTATCTTTGGCATCAATTACATTACCTTCTTTAATATATTGCTCTCTTTCTTCTTGAAGAACAACACCTCGGTTGATTGAGTCTATGGTGTCATTTGTAAAGTCAGAGAACTGTCTTTTGTTAAAGTCTCTGAGAGCATTTGCTGTATTAGCTGATTTTTCTCTAGCCTCTCCAAATCTTCCAGGAGCAGTCATGATTGCACCAGAAAGTCCTCCAATTAGGACATTCTTCATACCCTCATCTGTCATTAGAGTTTCCTCAACTCCAGTAACTACAGATCCTAAAATAGATGCAGATGCATCATCTTTATATTTCTTATTGTAATAATCCTCAACACCTTTTTGAATTGCAAACTGTCCACCTTCTTCAAATGCTTCTGTTCCAGAGAACAAGAAAGGTCTTACCTTGTCTACACCCTTCAATATCTTACCAGCACGAGTGGTAGGCACCTTAGCAATAAACTTACCACTTGCATCTTTTACAATAGGATTGATTTCCTTTGTAAGAGAATTCAGCATCCCCTTTTCAGCCTTGTAACTAGATCCCATAATTTTTGGGAACTGGATATAGTTGGTGGCTGTCAACAATGCAGCATTTCCCCAGAAGGTGGTATTACCAACAGCATCAGCAGATCTGTTGATTTTTTCCATTGCCTCTCCTGTTGGGAATACCCCATATTGATCCATGTATTCCTGAATCTTTGTTTCTCTATATTGATTCAGATTTTGCAAAGCCTCAAGACCAGCCTCACCTGTTGTGGAAAGAGCAGCAACAACAGCTCTACCTCCAGGATTAAGAAGTTTGTACGAAGACAAAAATCTGTCTGAAAGAGTTTTTAATTTTCCGTATGTCTCAGCAGCAGAGTTTGCAGCTTGAAGAGATTTCTCTGTAGCAGCCAATGCTTCAGCAGCTTTTCCAGAAGAAAACAATCTAGATGTAAGAGGAATAGATTGAAGAGCTTTTGCAAACACCTGTCCAGAAAGAACAGCACCTCCTGCATATCCAAGATTCTTAATTATATCATTCCACAAGAAGTTGGCTGTAAATAGGTAATCTGGAGAATACCACTTAGCGTTTCTTTCTGCTTCTGTTCTATAGTTGGGAAGATATGTTTCTTCAAGAGATGTATTAAGCTCATCCAATGATCTGTTTAAATCATTGTCATACAATGAAGCAAATCTGCCATCGTTAGCAAATCTAAAAATACCATTTGCAAGACCCACCGTACCCTGAAGAAACCCTGTTCCAAGAATGGTAGTTCCTTTCAGAATAGAGTTTACAGCTTTAGATCCCCATCCCTGTCCTCTAGCATATGCATCCTCATTATCATAATCTCCAGGCATGAAGTTGTTAAATCTACCATTTGGAGAAATCACCTCAGCCAAACTTCTTCTATTAGTTCCACCAGTCATCTTACCAGAACTAGGAGGAGCTGAAAGAAGCTGATTTTCAATATCAGTCAAAGAGGAAGCTCTTCCTCCTCCCCCTCCTGAAGGTGTAGGAAGATAGGGGTCCCTATAAGGAATATTGGGAAGGTCAGGAGGAAGTGCTGGAGGAGTGTATCCACCAAATCTTTCCTCAAGACCAAATCTATCTACCTTAGGAGTCTCAATGGGATTTTCAGCCATTACTGGTTACTTTTTTTGAATACTAGTTGGAAACTTCTTAGCAGCTTGCTTAAGCTCATTCATTTCTTTTGATGTAGGAGGTCTGTCATTAATCAACTCAAATATTGCAGCATCGTTCAACATTAAGAAAGCATTAGGAAGAGTTGTTTGAGGAAGTGTGCCACCTCTTGGATAGGGAAGATCTTCGTATAATGTATTAGTTAAAGGATCTACTAAACTAATTCTTATAGAATAATTACCACCAATATTTTCAATATTTGCCTTAGGATTATAATACTGAACACTTGGGAACTTATCAGAACTAATCGCTGAGTTTGCAAGAGTTGATGTAATGGGTTGTTTTATATCTGTTCTAAGTGCTGTAGATGTACCACCCATCTTCATCAATGTATTGAGCATAGGTGCAACGTAAGCCTGACCAGGGTCTTCTTCAAACTCCTGATTACCAAACACTCTCACCTTCTGTTCATAACTCATTGGAAATGATACAGTTGTACCATCCTCACTAGTAGCTGTAACTTGGTACATCTTTCCTTGTCCTTCCAATCCTTCGTAAACTGTTACATTAGCGTTTTGAATCTTTGGAGCAACAGTTCTTAAATCTGAAGCAGAAACATCTGCTCCAGCAATTTTTCCATTTTGATCTTCTGCAATTTTTGCAAATCCTAAAAGAACATTACCAAAAGAAGACTTCTGTGTTTCATTTGCTAAAGGAACTCCATAAGACATTCCTGT
>Ga0209867_1000199_pt1 | contig 13889 bp, 18 predicted proteins | sample GWRWmT4_4Nov14_FD_187197 | JGI IMG/M metagenome (GOLD analysis project Ga0209867, IMG submission 187197) | Sand microcosm microbial communities from a hyporheic zone in Columbia River, Washington, USA - GW-RW T4_4-Nov-14 (SPAdes) (version 2) | ecosystem: Engineered > Artificial ecosystem > Sand...
TTTTTATACAACGACATGGCAAACAAAGAAGCTGTATTTTCTCTAAGAGTAGATACCGGAAACTCGGTACAGGATGTCCAGTCTTTTGACAAGGCAGTCAATAATCTGAATAAGGATCTCAATGCTGTTGATAAAACAGCGAGCAGCCTTGATGGAATCGATGACTTTACTCAGCGGATGAATGAGCTATCTGCAAGGATAGAAGCTGGAGGTCTGACAATGCGAGATATGACTCAAGTCATGAAGCAGTACCAGACTATTGCTGCACAAGCTGGCATGGAGTCACCTGTAGGACAGCAGGCATTGCAAGCAGCTGCACAGCTCAAGGATGAGATCGGTGATTTGAAGGCTGCTACCACTGCACTATCATCAGACTTTGTTGCCCTTGATACTACACTCGCAGGAGTGGAGACAGGAGCTGCTGTGTTCCAGGGATTTGAATCAGCTATTGCTTTGACAGGTGTAGAGAGCGAAGCTCTTGTACAGACAATGGTTAAACTGCAAGCTGTACAGGGTGCTGTGAATGCTGTGCAGACTGTAGCAAAAAATTTGAATTCAGATGCGATTCTTGGGATTCAGCTCAGAACATTCTGGGAGAAAGCATATACCAAAGTAGTAGGTGAATCTACAGGCGCATTGAAAGGATTCAAAATAGCACTTGCAGCTACAGGAGTGGGGGCACTCGTAGTATTGATTGGTGCATTGATAGCCAACTTTGATGATTTAAAAGCTGCAATCTTTGGTACAAATGAAGCTGCTGATGCTATGCGTGAAACGATGGATGCCTATCGTCAAGGAGCTGAATCAGCAATACAAAGCACCACAGACGTAGGCAATGCATTTGAATTGGCTAAGCAAGGAGTCATATCAAAAGAGGAGGCCTTGTATACATACAATGAAACTCTGGGGGATACATTTGGAAGGGCTACTAATTTGAATGAAGCCGAACAGCTATACATTAAAAAGAAAGATGCATTCATAGCCGCAACAGCAGCGAGAGCTCAGGCACAAGCATTATTTGCTAAGGCAGCAGAGGAAAGTGCCAATGCACTCACAGCTCAATTTGAGGATCAAACAAATATATTGCAAAAGACTGCTGCTGGATTTACATCTTATTTCTTTGGAGTCAAAGCAGGAGCCGATCAGTTAATAACATCACAAAAGAAAGAGGTCGCTGAGGCTGAAAAAACATCTAAGAGAAAGGCCAAAGTTTATGAGGATGCAGGAAAAGCAAAAATCAAAGAGGCTGAGACTACTGAAAATGCAAATGGTATAATCTCTGAGAATGAAAAGAAAACTCAGGATGCCATTGCAGCTAAACGAAAAGAAGCAGCTGAGAAGGCTAACAAATTAAGAGAAGAGCAATTAAAGGCGGCCAAGGAAGCCTGGGAAAAAGAGAAGGAACTATCATTGAAATATGCAGAGGATCTAGCTAAAATAATTGAGAACAGAGTAAAGAAAGAAGATGAGATCATTCGGCAGTCTGCGATCACAAAGGCTGAGCTGATGGAGCGTGAAGCTGCAAGAATAGACAAGCTGCGCCAGGATGAATTCAATGATGCCATAGGATATTTGGAAGCAGACCTGATAAACAATGAGAACAATTTCAATGCAAAACGTGATCTACTTGAAATGCAGAGACTGGAGGAGCTTTCAAATAAGGAGCTAACTGAAGGTGAAATCACAGCAATTGAGGCCAAGTATGCTAAGCAAAGATCAGATTTAAATAAGCAGGAGCAGGACTTAAAAATTCAAGCTGTACAAAATACTCTGACAACCATCAGTAATCTTGCTCAGTTATTTGCTGGAGGTAGTGAGAAGCAACAGCGTAAAGCATTCCAAATACAAAAAGCTGTAAGCATTGCACAGGCTACAATAGATACTTACAAAGCAGCTCAGGCGGCATATGCATCATTGGCTGGAGTTCCGGTAGTAGGTCCTGCCCTTGGTGCTGCTGCTGCTGCCGCAGCGGTTAGTGCTGGTTTATTGAATGTAAAAAATATAGCATCACAGAAATTTGAAGGAGGAGGTTCTTCTGGATCAACAGCATCCGCGGGAACGGCTTCCGCTGGAGCCACATCAACTCAATTAGGTGGAGCTGGCACCAATGCGAATCTGAATACTCAGCAAACGAATACAGCGGATCTGATAGCTCAAAGCAATGAGGGGACTCCTGTGTACGTTCTTGAGTCTGACATCACAGGCACTCAGAACAAGGTGGCTATGCAGAATAAGCTTAGTGTGTGGTGATGAACTTCCATGTATCCTTGTTTGCCATGAACTGATCGGATATACTGAAGCAACCATAGAGGTCAAGGAATTCCTTGGCCTTTTTTTTATCCTTGGAAATTTTGATATTTTCACCTGGTGAATGTGGTACCTGGTAGTAATTCAGATACATGCTCTTGATGAAATGATTATGACCTGACCATGTGATGGAATCGAATAACTCAATGAGCTTGTCGCTGTTCATCATGACTGGAGCATGGCATTCAAAGTTAATGGTAGTACATTCCATAGCTTTCAGCGCATCCATTGTGTTCTGCATTGCTTCCTGGTAGGTAGGCGCATGCCTATCATTGATCAGCATTGGTCCAGATGACAGCACTCTGTTGGGATCGAACTGCGGACCAAGAAAGAAATCATCATTCATGTAGATGAAATCTCCTCCTATTAGCGAGGCAAAGGTCAGGATCTTGTGAGTTACATCGCATCCCCGAATGGATGATTTGCTGCGAGGTTCCAGATTGATGGTGCCAGGGACATGATCTCCGACAACATAGATCTCTGCATCCGGATAAACATTGAAGGCCCATCTGATGGACTCATTGATACACTGATCATCACGCAGTCTTTTGTAAGGGTATACGAATCTCATGAAACAAAATTACATATTTAAGTATGAAAAGAGAACTGCCTGTATATGAGATCTACATTGATCTGAATGAAGAGGAGACAACTGTATCATTTAACTCCCTTGTGGCAGATCCTGCGCATGAGATTAGCTACCAGACTTTCAGCAAGGCGAGACGCTATCAATTCAATGAGGAGGAGCGAGTGATCACCGGTGTAGCTATTTCAGCAGACACTCCGATCTACAGATATGACGATGAGACCAAGGAGGAATACTACGTGGTATTCACTAAGGATGCTATCAAGAACATCATCGTTGACTATGCCAGAAAGCAGAATTTCAACAATGTTAATCTGAATCACAATTCGAATCAGGTGGTGGATGGTGTGTACATGATCCACAGCTACCAGGTAGATGAGGCAAAAGGATTCACAAAGCCAGAGAGATTCCATGATGTGAATGATGGATCATGGATAGTTAGCTACAAGGTCATGAATAATGAGGTCTGGGAGATGGCCAAGTCTGGTGAATGGTCAGGATTCTCAGTGGAGGGTTCTTTCTTCCTACAGGATACCGGAAGAACTACTGAAACGGAAATGATGAATCAGATATTCAAGGCCCTTGAGGATCTGCGTGGAACAATAAAGCATATTAACAAAAACAAAAGATAGATGAACGAGAATTTCAAAAAAGTAATGGATGCCATTGCCGACATGAAAACAATGTTCTCAGGTACTGCTGAATCAACAGAGCAGAACTTCTCTGAGGCTTTGCTAATGGATGGTACTGCTATCGCTTACGAAGGAGAATTAGCTCCAGGCACACAAGTATTTATTGTGGCTGATGGAGAGCAGATTCCTGCACCAGAGGGTACACATGCACTTGGTGGGGAATTTGAAGGATTAAGCATTGTTGTTGATGCGAATGGTGTTATCACAGAGGTTATTGATGAGCGTGCTACTGAAGATGCTGCATCATCTGAAGAGACTCCTGCTGAAGCTCCTGCAACAGAACAAGCAATGAGTGCAGCCGATGTTGAGGCAATCGTGACAACAAAGATGGCAGCATTCTCTGGAGTGGTCGAATCACTTGGAGAAATGCTTCAGACTATTGTGTCAGACAATGAATCACTTCGCACTGAAATGTCTGCAATGAAATCAGAATTCGATGCATTCAAAGCAGCTCCTTCAAACAGCACTACAGAAGGCGAAAAATTCGCAAGGGTGACGAGTACCTTAACATCTCGCCAACAATTTTTAAAATCACAAATCAAATAAAAACAGACAACCATGAGTTTAAAGAAATTCATTAAGCAAAAATTCGATTACGATGTGTCAGGATTGGCAGCATACGTAGACGAGCAAAGAGAGGACTTGATCACAAGATCAGTAACTGAAGCGAAAACACTTCGCTACATCTCTATTCAAGAAGGGATCAAAGGATCTCAAGAGATCAAACTTCTTGATGACACATTAACATACCAAGCAGGAGACTGCGAGATGACACCAGCAGGAGACACTGTGTTCACTGATCGTGCTATCGCTGTTGAAACTCTTGGTTACATGAAACGTTTCTGCCAGAAAGATCTTGACGGATTCTGGACACAATTGGCATTGCGCCCGGGCGCATCTGCTGAGGACAAGTCTCTTCCTTTCGAGGCACAGATCACAAATTACCTTTTAACTCTTCATGCTCTTGAGCTTGATAAGTTGATCTGGAGAGGTAACAAATCAACAGGAACAGGGAACCTTCAGTGGATGAATGGATACCGTCAGTTTTTGACTGTTGCTAACGGATGCGTTAACTTGAATACTTCATCTACTGCGAGCATCGATGCTTCAAATGCTTATGATGTATTCTATGAGGTATTCTCTAACACACCTGAGGCTGTTGCTGAATCAACTGATTTCGTATGCTTCACAGGCCGTGAGAACTTCAACTTCTTGATGAAGAACTTGGTAGACTTGAATTTCTTCCACTATTCTCCAGCACAAATCTCTACAATGGAAGAGATCATCGTGCCAGGAACAGACATGCGAGTAGTAAAAGTTCCAGGATTGAACACTTTGGATAACATCTACACAGGTAAAGCATCTCATTTCGTATTCGGTACTGACTTGGTATCTGACTTCGATTCTTACGATTTGTTCTATTCTCAAGATGACGATGTAATCTATGTACGTTCTAAATTCCGTGCAGGGGTACAGGTTCCATTCTTGGATCAGATCGGTGTGTGGAACGGAACAGGTTCACCTAACTAATTGAATTAACCGGGGGACTTCGGTCCCCTTTTTTGAAACTTAAAAAATAAGAATCGTGAGCTGTAACATGACAACCGGATTTAATGACAGAACTTGTACCAATGGAAAAGGTGGTATCAAATCTGTTATTTTCTTTCCGCTTTCCGCAATAGCTACTGGTCCTACTTTGACAGGTAACGAGGTGACAACCTTGACTGTTACAGGTGAGGTGTTTCAGTACAAATTAAAATCTAACCTTTCCAGCTACACTGCTCCTATTCGTGTGAACAAGGATAACGGAACTCTTTGGTACGAGCAAACTTTGAACATGATCCTTGCATCAGATACAAAGGAACTACGTGCAGAGATCCATCTTCTTGCGCAGAACGAGGTGGTAGCAATCGTTGAAAAGGCTGATGGTAACTATGTAGCACTTGGCCTTAATGAAGGTATCCAGGTGAACGATGCATCTGAGTATACTTCTGGTGTTATCAAGTCTGATAGAAACGGTCACACTATCGTGTTGGCTGGACTTGAAAATGATGAGGTTCCAGATGTTAACGCATCAATTGTAGCTACATTGTTGACTCAACAATCTCCTGTAGTTTAATCTGCAATTAAACCATAAAGAAGGGAGAGGGTTTGCCCTTTCCCTTTTTTTGTAACTTAGAGCCATGAAAATACAAAATAAATTCATCGGAGCGAAAGTCAAAAGTAATCTGGTCAACAGATACTACGTGATTGAGGAGGGAAACGAAGAGCTTTATATTAAGCTCGGACTACTCCACATTTTTGAAGCATCAGAACCTAAGATAAAAAAATATGCTAAGATTGGAAAGGAATCAGACAAGCACAATGATAGTGACAGTGACGGAGCTAAAGACTCTGGCGAGTCCGTATTGGCTGTTTGAATTTGAGGAAGAGCAATCTTTCGACAAGGTATACTGCATCCTGCCTAACATCTCTACATCAACAGAGCGTTTTGATGAGTTCGAGGTGACTGATGGTGTGGATGTCACCTTTCCATATGCTGGATTCTACACGTACAGAATCTATGAACAAACAAGCCCAAGCAATCTTGATCCTGATCTGGCCACATCACTATGTGAGGAAGGCCGAGCGCATGTATTTGAGATTGCATCCCCATCAAATGAGTTCCATACAACTATAGTAAATAACATCTATGAATAAGATCACATCACTTTCATTCAGTAAAGAATACCAGAAGCCTGTCGAGGAGAAAGATCGGCAGCGTGGATTCATTAAATGGGGAAAGAAAAATGACTATCCTTTCTTTTTGATAGAGCTGCTGCAAGGATCTGCCTGGCACCAGGGTATCATCAAGAATAAAACATACTACATTGCTGGAGGTGGACTCGAGACAGTATCCGGTGATGCTACTTTATTCTTAAAAAATAGCTTCTCTGACTTCGACATGAATGAGATCGTGCAGAGAATGACATTTGATTTCGAGCTTTTTGGAGCCATGGCTGTGATAGGTACATGGAACAGAGAAGGATCCAAAGTAGTGCGCTGGGAATACATCGCTGTGGATCTTATCCGAATGACAGAAGATGAGCGCACTTACTTTGTTTCTGATGATTGGTCATCCCTTCAGCAGACTCCAGAGGCTACAAATTTCAGAAGCTATCCGGCGCTTGATGAGAATAATCGCACAGGATCCTTTATGCTTTATTACAAGGAGCCATCGAAACAAGCTAAAGGAGAGAAAGGAATCTATCCTAAGGCACCATATTATGGAGGAATAACTGCTATTCAGACTGATGTTGACATTAGCAAATGGCATATGTATGAGCTGCAAAACGGCTTCAAGGCAGGGACACTCATCTCGCTCAATTCGGGCTATCCTGAGACAGCAGAGGAGGAGAGAAAGATCAAGGAGCAGATCAAAGGCCGTACACAATCTGTTGAGGATGCTGGTGAGATCATCATCACATTCAGCAATGGAGCTGATGAGGCACCAACTGTATTGCCATTGAATGGGAATAACTTGCATGAGCGTTACCTGATGACAGAGAAATCTGTTCAGCAGAATATCCTGGTAGCTCATTCGGTGGTAGCTCAATCACTCTTTGGTATTGCTCCTACAGGATCATTCAATGCTGCTGAGACTGCGGATCTATTTGAAATCTACAAGACAACGTATGTAAATGCTCGTCAAAAACAGATTGAGTGGATGGTTAACTACATGGCAAAGCTATCTGAGGCTGTGGCTACGTTGAAACTTGTCGATGTGAATCCAATTAACTTACAACAAAATGAGCCAATTGCAGCCCCTACAGATACAGCACTAAGCGATGATAAAAATCAATCATTGAGTAAAAGTCAGATATCAGCATTAATGGATATAGTAGAAAGGGTAAAATCTGATTCTTTATCATCGGATTCGGCCCTACATATTGTCCTGGCATCATTCCCAACAATTGATGAGGCACAAGCTCGTAAAATCGTGGGCCTTCCCACTACTTTGATGTCAAGCTGTGATCACAAACATCAGTTTGATGCTGATGAGATTGGTATCTTTTCGGAGTACGGAATGAATGCTGATGAATACAAGGTGATCAAGAGCGAGGTCATTGAATGGGATACACCTTCAGATGAGATCTTCGGCAAGGAGCAGATGATGTTCGCTACAATCGGAGAGATCAAGGCTAACATCTCAGCCCTGGATAAATCAGTTCTTTCAATGCTTGCTGCTGGAGAGGATTCCACAGCTATTGCACAGGCAACTGGTAGCACAATCAAGGATGTGGCTGAGGCCATTGCTCGATTGGTAGCATATGAGATCTACGTAGATGGCGAGGTGAATGACCTGGGAAAGTCATTGCTGGATGAAGCTCCAGCTCCAGTTGATAGATTCATGGTGGTGTATACATACAAGGAGAGACCAGGTGTACCTCCTGTGATCACCAAGAGCCGTGACTTTTGTCTACGTTTGTTGAGTCTAAACAGACTCTACACCCGGGATGATATCAACAGTATCAGCTCACGAGTTGATCGTGATGTATGGAAATACAGAGGAGGATGGTACACCAATCCTGAGACAGGAGCCTCAACACCTTACTGCCGACATATCTGGATGCAACAACTTGTAATAAAGAAATAAGATGAACTACTTACTATCCGTTGAGAATTTAAAGAAGCTCGGACTCATTCATGCGAATACCGACACAAAAATCCTTTCTGTTTGCATCAAGCGATCACAGGATATGCATCTACAGCCAGCACTCGGAACGCCTTTGTACAAGGCTTTGCTCACACGTGTTGAGACAAATACATGGACAGCTGACTACCTTACGCTAATGAATGACTACGTGGTCCCTTGTTTGGTAGCATTTGTAGACTATCGTGCTGCTGCCATGCTCAACGAGAAGCTGACCAATAAAGGAGTGGGCCGACAGGATGACGAGACTATGACTCCGAATACTGACAGCGATACAAACCATCTACGAGACATGCTCAGAAAAGATGCGTATTTTTACAAGGAAAGATTGATCGGATTCTTGAAAGATGATAACGGAGTAAAGTATCCGGAATACATCATCTGTTGCGATGACAACGAATGCAATGAATCCGTGAAAAAAGATCACACAGGATACAAACCTTTTGGATGGATAGTATGAAGCAATTCAAAGCAAGTCAGAAACAGATCGATAAATTGAAAAAATACCTAAATGGAAAAGACACTAAACCAAATAATGTCAATGCTGGAGGAAATAGCAAACCAGCACAGGCAAATAAATGAGTTTTTTCAAGGTGATTTTTTAGATGCCATCTCCAGAGATGCTGCTCAGTACAAGCTGATGGTCGCATCATTGCAGCCTGGAGGCATGGGAGCAGGTTATGTTCGTGTGAATATCGTCATCACAATATGTGATAAGTACAATCATTCCGAATATCGCCAGGTGAATGAGGTCCATTCAGACTGTTTGCTGATCTGTAATGACATTAAAACTACGTTGAATCAATACGTATGGACAGAGTTCGCAGATGTCACAACGGAGATTGCTACGGATCCATTCATCAACAGAGGCCAGGACATGGTGGCGGGATGGACCATGCTCATAGGATTGAACGTATTTGATGACGAGAACTGGTGTGCTATCCCTTATGATGACTATGACTTTGAGAATGGCACTCCTGGAGCGACAGGAGACAACTGTGATCCTATTACTGAATACCATCTGTATGTGGATGGAGTTCTGGAGGAGACTTTCTTCCAGGCAACAAATGAAAATAATACTATCAATATAACATTAAGCTGATGGCAATCACTGACATTAACATAACGACAATCGGATACAAAACTGTAAAGGATGAAAGCACTGCGCTGACTCAAAGATCTGTGTTGAAATTCGCAGGATCAGGAGTAAGTGCTGCGGATACCGGAGGCGAGACTGTGGTCACTATTCCAGGATCACCATCGACAACGAACTACGGACTATTCGCACAGACTGCTAACAGCCCCACACTTACAGCATCTACAGCAGAAGCCACATTGATTGATGGTGGAGCTGGTACCTTATCGGTTCCTGCCAATGGTTTCACTGTTGGTGATTCGTTCCAGGTGAGCATGGGAGGAATGATCTCTGCAAAGAATAACGATACAATCACAATCAGATTGAAAACGGGATCTGTGATCCTGGCTAATTCTGGACCTTTGACTCTTCCAGTTATTACCAATCAAGTATGGTATCTCACAGCTCAGTTTACAGTTAGATCTATCGGAGCTGCTGGTGTAGCTTCTATTGTTAGCATTGCGCAGTTCCATATCTTGAAAGCTGCATCCGGAACACAGCAGGGATTCGCATGGAATACAGTGAACAATACTACATTTGATACAACGATATCGAACACCTTGAATATTACAGGACAGTTCAGTTCTAATAGCTCATTGAATAGTATCTACTCTGATATTTTCGTATTGAATAAAATATATTGATGGATAACTTCTTCGACATAACCAAGCGAAGGCTTAGAGAACTTGAGGCAAGTTCTGGTATTGTTAGTGATGGTGACAAAGGTGATCTAACTGTCAGCGGATCTGGAACAGTTTGGAATATCAATGCCAATGCTGTAACTGATAACGAAATAAACGATGTTGATGCCAGCAAGGTCACAGAATCAGCTCTGAAAAGATTCACTACAGATACAGAAAAAAGTACCTGGGATGCAAAGCAGAATGACATCCCTGCGATATCAGGAGGAACATTTGTATTTGTAACTCAAAAATCTGACTTGCCTACACCATCCGCTGGCGTAATCACGTTGGCTGATGGTGTTACTTATTTGTTTACTGATGAGGTAGATCTTACAGGTGATCGTTTGGTATGCGGAATAAATACCACTATTTTAGGAGGTTCATCTGAAAACTGCAGAATCAAATCCACAGGTCTTACAGGCACTGCATTAATTACGTCTAATTACTCGCTGCCTATACGAAACATCACAATAGAAGCGAATGTAGCTTTGAATCTTGATGGAGACGGAGCCACTACAGCTATAGACTGGTTCGGTGTTAACTTTACAGACTGCGCAACTATAGGAACTATCAAGGACTATTCTAACTTTATCATGCAGGATTCTGCGTTCTTGAATAGTGGTAATCTTACATTTGATGGAACGATAGGTACAATCGGTGCTACTCAATGCTTGTTCAATTGTAATGCATCAGGGACAGCTTTTATTTTAGCTCCTACATTAACTGTTACACGTAGATTCAGAATAGTTTACTCATCCTTTATCATTCTATCCGGTGAGAAAGGAATTGATACTACACCTGCACCAACAATACCAGATGACGCATTCATTTTGAACTACTGCAATTTCTCTGGAGGAGGTACTTATCTTGATGGATTTGATTATACATCTGTTAAATCTTTGTTCATAAATAATGTAGGCATCACAAATACATCCAACGTAGGTCATAATTACATGATCAACAATACCACAAACACTACAATCGGAGTTCCTAATGTTAACGTATGGGTAAAAGCTGCTGGTACCACTACTGTAGGGATAGGGAATTCCGCTAAATGGACACAGCCAGCGAACAACAGACTGCTTTATGGTGGTATTATTTCAACCGAGTTTATATATAACGCTGTAGGAACTGTTCAAAGTTCAGCAGCTAACCAGGTTATCTCTGTTGCTTTGGCAAAGAATGGAGTAGTACAGGCAGAATCTGAGATAACATGTAGGACAAGTACTGCCAACCAACCATTCCCTTTTGCTTTACAGGATGTGATAAATGTATCGACAGGGGATTATTTAGAAATATATGTTCTCAATACTCAATCTATGGATGTCAGAGTAGGAGACTTAAATGTGATTATTCAAAAAATAACCGGATAACTGAAACATTTCAGCATAATAAGATATGGATCCAAAGAGTTTTTCAGACTACTATAAAAAGTACGGAAGCGGTTTCTTATTGTGGTGTGCGATATTTTTTTTATACACGGAGCTTTCATCCTACAAGGAGAAGGTACTTAAAATTGAGGAGAAGCTATATGCATGTCTTGAAAGGTCTGCGTACACGAATGCAGGAACGCAAACAGAAAAGGAAAGCCAAGAGGCTACGAAAATCTACGCTATTAAAACGGAAGAATATGACACTAAAAGAGAGATGGTCAGCGAAAACTCCTGATTTCTGGAAGAAAGTACAGAAGATCGGTATTGCATGTGGAGCTGTTGGTGCTGCAATCATTGCTGCTCCTATAGCATTGCCAGCTGCATTAGTAACTGCTGGAGGATATCTGATAGCTGTAGGTGGTGTGACTGCTACACTATCACAACTAACGAAGGAAGATGCTAAGTAATCACGTTTCACTCGCTGAATTCTGTCACTCCGACACTGCCAAGCGCAGAGGAATCGACAATACTATCAAGGATCCCGCTCACCTGGCATCTGCAAAGCTGCTATGTGAGAAAGTATTCGAGCCTATCCGGGAACATTTCGGAGTTCCTATTCACATCAGCTCTGGGTACCGATCCGCAGCCTTGAATCGTGCGGTCAAGGGCAGTGCATCATCGCAGCATTGCAAGGGTGAAGCCATGGATATTGATGCTGATCGCTATGGAAAGGTGACCAATAAGGAAATTTTTGACTATATTCGTGAGCATCTTGAATGGGACCAGATGATATGGGAGTTCGGGAATGATTCGCAGCCTGATTGGGTACATGTATCATTCAAGGCTACAGGAAACAGAAAACAAATACTAAAAGCTATTAAAGAGGGAGCCTCTACAGAATACGTGAAATACTAACAAAGCTGATGTTGCCAAGCATTTGCGCTGTGTTTTAGAAGGGAATCAAACGAGGTTCCCTTTTTTTTGTTGAAAAAAGTTTTAATAAATGTTTGTATAAATAAAAATATACTATATTTGTAAACATAAAACACAGCAGATATGAACAAAATGACAGCAATCAAGGAGAGGGTAGAACGACTTTCCGAACTCGTAGAACTCATGGATGAGATCAACGACAATCTAATCATGGAGAAAAAATACAGAGAGCTTTACGGAGCTTACTATGATCCAGAAAAGAAAAAGGAAGTAGATGATCGCATTGATCAGTACGAATTCCAATTAAAAGCTAACTACAATACACTTATCGGAATATGCGAGGTAATCAAGGAAGTCGTGCATTTGTAATGTGCGAGGAATGCTCAGGACAGGGATACGTTGAGATCGGTCCCGATTGTGATCGACCAGGATCAATGTGCTGCGGAGGATGCTACAAGAAAGTAAAATGTGAAACGTGCAAAGGCAAAGGCTATGAAAAACAAGAAGCAAACAACCAAGGAGAATAAGTACATCCCATTCTCATTCCCAGTGAGATCAAAGATAAGCTGGTGGAAGAAACAAGGATCGTTTAATGTGGAACTTTATCTGGCATTGTGCCAGGCTAAAAAAGACTAATGATGAAGGATCTCATAGCACTATCAGCAATTCTGTTGGCCATCGTTATCGGGTGCGGTTTCTGGTACCTGGTATACACATTCACCGGGTGGATCGGAGTGACTACCATCGTGATGATATTGATGTCAATACTAATCTTTTTATTCACAAGCAAATGATGTGGAAAGTAACATACAAATTCAAGGGGCCATCAGGATGGCAGCTCGGATACAAGATAGTAAAAGCAAACAGCCCAGAAGATGCAATCAGATTGGCCGATATGTGGCCGAAATTAATCAAGAAAGTTGAGAGGATATGAAAAAAGTAGGAAGTGATTTTAGCGGAGTAGGTGCATTCAATCAAGCACTAATGAGATTAGGTATAGAATACGAAGAAATATTTGCTTGTGATATGGATAAATATGCAAGGCAGACTTTTATACATAATTATGGTGATCCAAAATATTATCCTACAAACGTATATGATAGAGAGATTCCATCCGAATCACTTGACATCTACATAACGAGTCCACCATGTCAAGCATTCTCATTAGCTGGTAAACGATTAGGTAAGGAAGATAAACGAGGTATTTTATTCTTTAATAGTCACGAATTTATACAAAAGAACAATCCAAGATATTTCATATTTGAGAATGTAAAAGGTTTATTATCTGATAATGGTGGTAAGACATTTAGTGAGTGGGTTAACTTATTAGGTGGTAAATCAATAAATGGTAATCCTGTTATATTTCCTTACGAAGATTCAGTTCCTTATCATTTGTATTGGCAGGTATTAAATGCTAAAAATCATGGAGTTCCACAAAATAGGGAAAGAGTATTTTTGATTGGCATTAGAGATGATCAGGATAATGT
>Ga0209867_1000207_pt1 | contig 13441 bp, 8 predicted proteins | sample GWRWmT4_4Nov14_FD_187197 | JGI IMG/M metagenome (GOLD analysis project Ga0209867, IMG submission 187197) | Sand microcosm microbial communities from a hyporheic zone in Columbia River, Washington, USA - GW-RW T4_4-Nov-14 (SPAdes) (version 2) | ecosystem: Engineered > Artificial ecosystem > Sand...
TTGAGTCAAGGCCTGGCGTAGCCGCTCGGCCCAGGTGGCATCGGCCTGCTGGGTGGCCGCGACGGGGTTGTGCAATTTGGCCAGGCCCACCTGCAGGCGCGCACTGCGTGCATCCGAGGCGGCACGTTCGGCTTCCAATAGTGCCGATTCCAGTGCAATCTCCTCTTCACTTGGCCATTCCCGCAGGCCAAAGATGCTCCGCATCACCCGGCTCTGCGCGCCGACCTCCACGACCTGCTGAGTCAATTGCGCCTGCCAGCGCACCGCTTGGGTCTGCGCTTCCTTGGTATTCGACGCGGTGTAGACCGCGGCCACCCAGAAATCCCGCAGTTGAATTGCCACGCCGCCCTCAGGCAGCAGCGCCTGGAGTGCCTGGACATAGGCCTGCGTTGCAGCCTCGCAGGCGACATAGCCCACACTGGGCAGCAGTTCCGGTAGCTCGTCCAGCTGCACGGCAAGCAGGAAGCGGGAACCGGTTGCTGGAAAGGGCAGTGCCGCCAGTCGTTGGAGGTTGGTCGCAAACTGATGGGGCCCGATGGGCTGTTCAGCCGGGGGGGTGGCCCGCAGTTGCTCGTAACGGCTTTCCAGGTCAGCGAATTGGGTTTGGATACGGGCGAGATCCTGTTCCAGATGTGCCAAGTGTTGCTGTTGCCGCAAGCCTTCGGTGCGGGCCTGAGCAAGTTCCCGTTCAACTGCAGGATCGGATGGCGGCGCGGGAATCAGGATTTGCACGCCCTCCTGGTCGCCAGATTGTGCCCATCCCAAATGCCACTGCATGGCAAACGTGCTGCCATCGGCTCGCCGTCCAGTAACGGCAATGGCGTCCCTGGGCAAACGCCCTTGCTGGGCCTCCCGCAAACAACGCTTGACCGCATCCCGGGAAGCGGGTGCGATCACATCCATGACCGGATTGCCCTCCAAGGCCGTCGGCGCGTCGTATCCCAGCAACCGAGCGTAGGCAGGATTAACGCGAAGATGGACGCCTTCAGCAACCCAGGCCATGGGATCGGAGGTATGGGTCACGAAATGTTCCAATTGGCTGCGCCATTGCGTCGCTTCCTGTTCCAGGATGAGTTGCTGTTGGGCCGCTTGAGTCAGCGTCACCTCCCGCAGTGCAACGGCGGCCAGTAACTCGCCGGCGCCGCGGTCGACCAAGTGAGCGGCGCCTTGAGCAAGGGCGGCTGCCATCCGCGAGGAATCCGGACTGTCGCCCAAGGCGATGACTGGGATCGGCGGCTGGAAACTCATGGCCCGCGCCACGGCGTCCTCCAGGGAAACCGGGCCATTTGCTTCGGGGCAAATCAAGACATCGGGCCGGTCGCTTGTGAGGGCCTGCGCCAGGTTAGCGCTATCGGGCAGGTGCCGGGTGCGCACGCGCAGCCCCGCATTGCGCAACAGGCTGCCCACGCTCTCGGCCGCGTTGGGCGCGCGATCCACGATCCAAACCGAAAGCAGGGCGGGGGCGTGGGCGTTCAAGTTGCTATCTCCTGGGCGGTGGCTCACCGCTGTATTCATCCATGGGTTCATGCGCCTGGGCCCAGCGCACCGGGAGAATCCGTTTGGCCGGATCGTTTGCCGCTTCCCGGGCCAGGCGCGGTACCAGATACCCCGGCAGCCGCGCCGCGACCTCGCCCATGAGCCGCTGGGCTCGCTCCATATCCACCTCGAAGTGGGCGCCGCCCTGGACCCGATCGAGCAGATGCAGGTAGTAAGGCAGCGCGCCCAATTCAAACAACCGCTCGCTCAGGTCAACCTGTGCAGTCACCGTGTCATTGATGCCGGCCAACAGTACCGCTTGGTTGAGCAGCACCGCTCCGGTTTGTCGGATGCGCATCAAGGCTGCAGCCACCGTTTGATCCAGCTCCTGGGCGTGATTGCTGTGCACGACGATTACCCATTGGAATCGGCGGTTTTGCAGCCAACTTGACAGCCGCTCGTCAACCCGCTCGGGCAGGACGATGGGTAGGCGGGTATGGATGCGCAGGCGCTTGAGATGGGGAATCTCGGCCAGTGCCGCCACCAGTTCGGTTAGCTTCTCATCCGGCAGACTCAAGGGGTCGCCGCCGCTCAGGATCACCTCGTTGATGTTGGCGTCATCGCGCAGATAGGCCAGTGCCTCGCTCCAGCGGCTGCGGGCGGCATGGGCTTCGCTGTAAGGAAAATGACGACGGAAACAATACCGGCAGTGAATGGCACAGGCACCGGTCAAGACCATCAACGCGCGGCCGTGGTACTTGTGCAGCACGCCACCCGGCCGCCGACTGGGACCATCGCCCACCGGATCAAGGAGAAAGCCCACTGCCGGCATTGCCTCTTGCCCCAGCGGCAGGACCTGACGCAGCAAGGGATCGGCCCAGTCGCCCGGACGCATGCGATCGACGAAGCCGCGTGGGACGCGCAATGGGAAGGGCGAGTGCCGGTCGATCGGGTAGGGGGCCTGCGCCGGATCGAGCCGCAGGAGTCTCAGCAGTTCATCCACACCCTGCACACCCTGGGCGAGCAGCGATTGCCAGCGCGGCGGCTGTGTCGGGGAAATGCTTCGGGTTATCATGGCGCTCCTGCGGTATCCGTCACGGTTGTTCGGGATGGATGCAAAACGACGCATTTTGACACCCCAGCGGGTCTTTTGGCGGCGCCTTGGGCGCCTTCCGTCGATCCGCTCCATTTTGTTGACGGGACATCCATGGCAATTTACAGCACCAATGAATTCAAAGGCGGCCTCAAGGTCATGCTCGACGGCGATCCGTGCAGCATCCTGGAAAACGAGTTCGTCAAACCCGGCAAGGGCCAGGCATTCAACCGTGTCAAATTCCGCAATCTCAAGACCGGCCGGGTGATAGAGCGCACCTTCAAGTCGGGGGACACCATCGAATCGGCCGACGTAGTGGAAGTGGAAATGCAGTTTCTCTACAGCGATGCGGACAACTGGCATTTCATGGTCACCGACACCTTCGAGCAACATGCTGCCACCCCCGCCGCGGTGGGTGAGTCGGCCAAGTGGATCAAGCCCGAGGATCTGTGCACCGTCATGCTTTACAACAACATGCCGCTGAGCGTGACCCCGCCTAATTTCGTGGTGCTGCGCATTGCCGAGACCGATCCGGGGATGCGTGGCGACACTGCCAGCGGCGGCGGCAAGCCGGCGACCCTGGAAACCGGCGCCGTGGTGCGGGTGCCCTTGTTCGTGGAGCAGGGTGAGTTGATCAAAGCCGACACCCGCACCGGCGAATACGTTTCCCGCGTCAAGGAGTAATCCTTGCGCAGCGCCGGGTGCTGGCGGCCCAGCGCATCCTTGCAGGTCTTGCAGGCGCGCGCCCGGATGCTGGCCCGCATCCGGGCCTTTTTCGATGCGCGCGGCGCGTGGGAGGTGGAAACGCCGCTGTTTGCTGCCGCCTGTGCCAGCGATCCCCATCTGCAAGCCATCCGGCTGGCCGATTCCCCATGGGGGCCACGCTACTGGCAGACCTCCCCCGAGGCGCATATGAAGCGCTTGCTGGCGGCCGGCTCGGGTGCGATCTACCAGATCTACCGGGCGGCACGGGCAGGGGAGCGGGGACGTTTCCACCACCCCGAATTCACCCTGCTGGAATGGTATCGGCCGGGCTTCGACCACCGCGCCCTGATGGTCGAGGTGGATGCGCTGCTGCGTGCGCTGCTGATCGAGGGACCGCAGCTTGGGTTGACCGAAACCCTGACCTACCGCGATGCCTTCCAACGCCATGCGGGGCTGGATCCGTTCGTGGTCGATGCGGCGCAATGTCGTGCCCAGTTGACCACCGCCGGAATCGGCTTGTCAGTGGGCGCTGCTGACCTGGACCGGGACGGTTGGCTCGACCTGATCATGACACATTGCGTCGCTCCCCATTTGGGCCGGGCGGGGCCCTGTTTCATCACGGACTATCCCGCCTCGCAGGCCGCGATGGCCCGGTTGCTGCCCGGCGAGCCGCAGGTGGCTGCCCGTTTCGAGCTATATCTGCATGGCCTGGAGCTGGCCAATGGCTATCATGAACTCAGCGATGAACCGGCACAGCGGGCCCGCATTGCAGGCGACATGGCTTGGCGCGCTGAGCATGGTCTACCGCCGGTGCCGGTGGACGAGGCACTCCTGGCGGCGTTGGCGGCTGGTTTGCCCGATTGCGCCGGGGTGGCACTGGGAATGGACCGACTGGTCATGATCGCCACGGGCGCATCCGATATCGACGCCGTCCTGGCCTTCCCTGTCGAACGGGCTTGAAGCGGAAACATTCCGGGCTGATGATGCGAAACGATCTGCTGCGGGGAAAATGCCATGGAAGGACACTACGAGTTCATCGGGCGCTTTGAGCCGGTCCTGCGGTTTGCCGCGCCCCCTGTGGACGCGGCTTGGTGGTTCATCTGCGATGGCGCGCGCCTGCTGGTGAACCGTCAGCCCGACGGCAGCTGGAGCGTGCCCCTCGTGCGCCAGCCGGCTTGGTTGGGGCTGCCTCTGGATCAAACGCCGCATCCCCTGGGCTATCTGGATGGTGTGCCTTGCTACGGTCTGGGTGCCGATGGCGGTGTCAGCCCCGCGGATCCGAACGGGCAGTGGATGGACCTGCGCCGCCTGTTCGATCGTTTGCCCGCCGATCTCTTTCTGCTGGCTGGACGGGCCATTCAGATCGTGGCCTGGGATCGCACCCACCGCTATTGCGGCCACTGCGGTACGGCGCTTGTCTTTGCCGAAAACGATCGCGCCAAGCAATGCCCCGCCTGCAGCCTGCGCCAGTTTCCACGTCTGGCGCCGGCGGTAATGGCCATGGTGGTGCGGGGTTCGGAGGTATTGCTGGCGCGCGGCCCGGAGTTTCCGGTGGGGCTGTTCAGCATCCTGGCCGGCTTCGTGGAGCCGGGGGAGACGCTGGAGGCCTGTGTGCGCCGTGAGGTGTACGAGGAAGTGGGCATTTTTGTCGGCCCCATGCGCTACCTGGGATCCCAGCCCTGGCCTTTTCCCCATTCCCTGATGATCGGTTTTGTCTGCGAGTATGCGGGTGGGGATCTGCAGCCGGACGGCGTGGAGATCGTGGAGGCGGATTGGTTCGATTATCGTCATCTGCCTGCTCATCCGGGTGCCATGAGCCTGGCGGGGAAGTTACTGACTCATTTTGTGGCGGATTGTGAGCAGCGTTTCGGCAGCAGTTGATGGTGTGGCTGACGCCATTCAGCACTTGCAGATCACCTTGCGGCTTTCGCGTGGCGAAAGTGCCGGATAGAGATCGATTGCCAAACTGCAGCGATGGCTTGTCCTGAATCAGTCGACGTGCCAGATGAGGCGCATTTTCACCGCGAATCCAGGCTGGTCGTCCTTGGGTGCATGGATCACCTGATCCGCTGTAGGGCGCGCATTCGGCTACACGGAGTCAGTTATGGTATTTTTCCGGAGGTGGGAGATCCATGCCTGAGGGGGCATGGGGCCGGTCGACGGCCAATCCCGAAAAAGAATGTAACGAAAACAGGTCATTCATGGAGGAGACCGCTCATGTCCGCATTGGCACAATTGCGCAAAATGCCCGAAGCCCGCAAAGGCGCCTTGGCTCCGCTGCGTCAGGTGGGGTTGCTTAATGGCGTCCGCACCCTCACCAAGGCCTTGATTCGCAGCCGCTTCGACCGCAACGAGCTGCCGCGCCAGTTCCTGCTGTCGTTCTGGGATACGCTCGGCAGCCGCGAAGCCATCATCGATGGCAACGATCGCATCACCTTCGCCCAGTTCAAGGATCGCGTGCTGCGCCTGGCGGATGTGTTGCACGGCCTGGGCCTGAAGCCTGGGGATCGCTTTGCCGAGCTTCTCTACAACAGCCCGGTATGGTTCGAGGCGATGGCTGCGGGCACGCTCACCGGCATCAACATGCCCATGCTCAACTGGCACTTGCGCCCCAATGAACTGGCTCAGTGCATCAATGCCGCCCAGCCGCAGGCGCTGCTGGTCGATCATGAGTTCCTTGATCGCATCCTGCCGATCCGCGACCAGATTCCTTCCGTCAAGCATTACCTGGTGGTCGGTGGCGAACCGCCGGAAGGCATGCATTCCTATGAGGCGCTGATGGCCCGTGCTCAGCCAGTCCTGCCGCCCGGAAAGCTGGATATGGCGCCCCGGCCCTACAGCGGCGGCACCACCGGCACGCCCAAATACATGAACATCAATCGCGAGCGACTGGCCAGCGATTCGGATGCCGATCGCCGTGGCGCGAAAAAGGAAGACCTGATCCGCATGGGTCTGATGCAACTCACGGCTTTCCATTATTACAAGCTGGGCGAAATCTCCGATCCCATCACCGGCAATGTGCGCTCCCTGATTCCGGGGCCGCTCTATCATGCTGGGGTGCAAGTAGGCGTGCTGCCGTTCTTCGTTGGCGGCACGGTGGTGCCGATGCGCAAGTTCACCGCCGAAGGCTTCCTGCAACTGATCCAGGACGAACGCATCAACTGGACCTTCGTGGCGCCGACCATGCTGGAGCGGGTGGTGGGCTTGTCCGATGAGATCAAGTCCAAATACAACCTGTCCAGCATGCGCACCATCATCTGCGCGGCTGCGCCCTGTCCGCCCCAGGTGAAGCGGGAGATCAACGCGCTGTTCCGTCGCCAGGGGGCGAAGGACGATGTGTTCCACGAGTACTACGCCGCCTCCGAAACCGGGCTGGTCACGATCCTCGCCCCCGAGGACTATCAGGCCGATCCCAAGCGCTATGACAGCGTCGGCAAGGTGCGCGGCTGTGAAGTGGGGATCTGGAATCCCGACACCCAAAGCTGGTGCCCCACTGGCAAGGAAGGCAAGGTCATCATGCGCACGCCGACCGTCTACGGTCTGGAATATGCCGGCGTGGACGAAGCGACCATGCGCAAGAACTTCCTGGAGATCAACAACGAGCTCTGGTACGACGACGGTCTGATTGGTTATCTGGATGCCGATGGTTTCCTGTATCTCACTTCGCGGGTGAAGGAGATGATCATCACCGGCGGGGTGAATTTGTTCCCCAACGAGATCGAGCATGCGATCAAGCTCCATCCGAAGGTTGCCGACGTGGCGGTGGTGCGGGCTCCGGACAAGGACTTGGGCGAGGTGCCTGCGGCGGTGATCCAGTTGAAGGAAGGCCAGTACGCCGATGCGGCCGAGATCCTGGCGCACTGCAAGGAAGTTGGGCTGTATGGCTTCAAGCTGCCCAAGATCATCGATTTCGTCGATCAGTTGCCGCGCAATCTGGCCGGCAAGCTGCCGAAGAAGGATCTGGAAGCCCGTTACTGGGAAGGCGTCGCCAAACACGGTTGAGGCCATTCGGAGCGAATGGCTGCGTAGTCAATCCGCATTTCTGCTCACCCAAGGCGGCCCAACAATCGGGCCGCCTTTATATTGCGACAATCACATCAAGGCGTGGCCGACGATTCAGGAATCACGCCGTAGATCACGGTACTGCCACTGATCTCATGGGTAACGACCAGCAGAGGTTGGCGGGTCGGGCTGTCTTGGGCAGGGATGAACAGCACCCCTTCCGGCGCCAGATCCCCGGCGCTGTCGGCTTCGGGATCGCCTTCGAAATTGCGATCGTTGTTATAGCCGGCGAAAGCCACATCAAAGGGCGAGGTGATATCGAACATCATGATCCCGCCCATGCGCTCCAATCCCACGAAGACATACCGTTTCCCCGCCACTTCGCCCAGAGCCAAGCCTTCGGGTTCCGGCCCCTTATCATCGCTGCGGCTGTCAAAACTGTCATTTTCATCGCTATTGCTGTTGAAGACCGCGGGAAACCGGCTCGCGGTTATCACTTCCATGGCGTCGCCACTGTCGTAAACCAGTTGGCCACGCGTGCTCCAGATGGAAAAAGATCGGCCGCCGAAGGCGTACAGGGCGTCGTAGTCGCTATCCCCATCCGTATCGCCCAGGGTACGGGTGACCCGCAAGCGGCCCAAAGCGGTGTTGTCACGCAAGGCAGCGGCATTGGGAAATGCCGTGGCGTCGAGGGTGAGGTCTCGCACGCGTTTTTGCTCATCAAAGCCGGCATACTCGCGGGCATCTCCCTCATTGGCTGTGATCAGATAGGTGCGTCCTCCGGCGCTGTAGGAAGCGATTGCATCAGGCAGATAGAGCCCTTTGACAGGCCAGGGGCGGATGTTGATGCGATTGTCGCGGTCACTGGCATCCAGGCCGCCCGGATTACGCTTCAACAAGGCCAGAATCGATGCCTGCGGCGCCGGATTGGGAATGAGCTTGCCCGTCGCAGGATCGAACCCACCGGATAGTCCGAAGTCGTTGTCATTAATGAGCGCCAGCGTTTGCGCGTCGACCAGGGCGAGGCCCTCGGGCTTGTCGGCAAAGGTATACCCTGCCGCGACCAGATCCACATACAGTTCCTTGCGCACGGGGCGGATTCCGGCGGTCTCAAGGGCCGCCTCGTTCAGGGATTCCAGACTGCCACCCGGACCTGTGACATCCGTACCCAGTGTCGAAAGATCCGTTGCGGCATTCAGATCGATGCGATAGACCGCTTTTTTGGCGCCTGTGCCGGTGGCCGAGTCCCGTTCTACCAGTAAAAACCGCCCATCGCCCATGGCCACGGCGTCACCGATCTTGTCGCTGCTTCCGCCTTCCAGGACATAGAGATATTCACCGGCAACCTGGCGGGTGGCCAGATCAAATGCCAGAATGCGTACGTTGCGTGAGGCTTTGCTGCTGGTGTCGTTGGCCACATCCGGATTGTCGAGTGGGCTTTGCACAAACGCGTAGATTTTTCCATCGGCGTAGGCGATGGCCTCGAATCCGCGATTTTCCCGGCGCTGGTTGTAGACGGCGGGCAAGGCTTCAGTTCCCCCTGCGCCGGCTGCGGCCGCCCCAGCGGGAATGTAGCGGGCCATCAGCTGGCCTCGGGCATTGAATTCGTACAGGCTGGGGCGATATTCATCGCCCATCCAGAAGTGGCCGTCCGGGGTTTGGACCACGCCTTCCAGATCCGCACCCCAGGGATCCAGCGGCAACTCTTGGCCCCGGAGGTCTATGGGCGCCTCATCGGAGAGCGCCAAACCGGGCGTGCCCTGCACATTGGGTCGGCCACTCAGCGGCGTGCGGCCATCTTCTCGCGTCAGCCCGATGCGCTCGATGATTTGTACCCTTCCGCGCACAGGGTCGAGGGAAAACCGGACCAACTCGGGCTGGAAGTCAGGCAACGGAAAGGGACGATCAGCGATCCCATCACTATCGACATCAACGGGTTCCGCGTTGGGTCCACGATCCGTATGGGTCAAGAAAACCATGCGGTTGCCTTTCCAGCCTTCGAAAAACAGTCCGGAAAATCCCCCCAGGCGCAAGACATCACCTGCAGCGGTCGTCCCGAGCACCGGTTCGGGTAGGCGATGCTGGCTGAGCTTGGGATTGCCGGTGTGATCCTTGACGCCCAGCGGATATAAGGCGGTGATTCGTGCACTGCGGATATCCAGTTGGGCTAGGGCATTGTTTTCCTGAAGGGTGATCCACGCCGTACGCGAATCTGCGGAGACAGTGACATACTCCGGTTCCAGATCCTGAGCAGGGGTGGCGTTAGGACCAAAGACCCGGACCGCGGCAGGAAGCGCGTTGTTGAAGTCGCGGAAATCAGCATGCTTCACCTGGGCCTGGGTGAGCCGCTTCAGATCGGTGGGCAGGGAAATCACACTGACCGAACCCTCCGGGTCCACCGTGTAAGCATCGTTGGGTTCCCCTTCGTTGGCCACCAAGAGATAGCGTCCATCCGGGCTGAACGTCACCATGTCCGGCAGGGCGCCGACCTGGACCGCCGCCTGAAACCCACCCTGAGCATCGAAAAAGACCACGTGCCCGGGGGCGGTGCGGTCGGTGTTTTCCATCGCCACAGCGATTCGGCCCCGATTGACAGCCACGCTGTTTACGCCGCCACCATATGCAGAGAGATCAAGGCTCGTGATCAATTGCGGCGCGGATGGATTGCTGAGATTGAGAATATCGAGGGTATTCACGCTCGCGTTGGAGATGAACAGTCGTTGACTTGCCGGGTCATAGGCGGAAATTTCTGCTGCTCCCTGGTTGAACAGTGCCGTGCGGTACTCCCCCAGGCGGGTCAGTGTCAGCTCTGCTACAGCCGACTCCATGCCCAGAATTCCTCCAACACCCATGATCAGTCCGGACCACAAACGACGCGCCATTGTGTTTACCCCCTTGGTTTTTTGTGATGGCAAGAAGGCCAATCATCAAAGGGCTCGATGACAGAGCGATGGCGGTTTCAGGTCAGCAGGATTACATCCTAAGCAGGGTCCTTCTTGTCCAGGGTTCAGACTCAACGCTGATCCTGGCAAATGATGCGTTGACAGGGGCTTAAAGCGGGCTACGCTCATAAAGATAGACGCCATGGGCCGGCACAGAAAACAGGGTCCATTGGGCGCGAAAAAATGTCCCGATCGCTGGGGCTGCATTGGTCGTCAAGACCACTTTTCGGGCATGCCATCGGGTTTTACAGGCCCGACCGGTCCGATGAATAGAGGAACCTCAAGATGAAAAATCCGGGCCAGCCGTCTTCCCTGCCGGAAAACGTCAGCATCGAGCCGCGCCGCCTCGATTTTCAGTCCATCGAAGGCAAGCCGCGTTATTGGCATCCGGTCGCAGTGTTTACGCATTTGCTGACTGCAGCATCCTTGTTCTTTCCGGAAGGCGAGCGGTTTTTCGTGCGCTCGGTCCAATATTATGCCGGTGACATCAAGGATCCGCAGTTGCGCCAGGACATCGCGGGTTTCATGCAGCAGGAAACCATTCACGGCGAAGCGCATGAGCGCTACAACTATGATATTGCCGATCAGGGCTATCCGTATTTGCGGCGAATTGAGCGTTTCTTGATCAAAGGCATATTCACGCTGGTGCAGCGATTGTTTCCCAAGCAGGTGCAGCTTGCGTTGACGGTTTGCCTGGAGCATGTCACCGCGACACTGGCCGGCGGCTTACTAAAATATCAAGAGCTTATGGAAGATGCCAGTCCCGAATATCGGGAAATCTGGTTTTGGCACGCAGTGGAGGAATCCGAGCACAAGGCGGTCGCCTATGACGTCTATCTGGCCATTGGGGGCTCTTATTGGATTCGCGTTTCGACTTTGGTGGCCAGCAGTCTGTTTTTTTTGGTGATGGTGCTGTATGTCACCGGCCGGATGCTGAAAACCGATGGCCTTTTGTTCGATGGCCGAACCTGGCGGGAGGCCCGAATCTATGCCCGTGACCGCCGATCTGTTTTCAAGGCCATTGGCAAGGATTTCATTCAATTTTTCCGGCGCGACTTTCATCCCTGGCAGATCGATAACCGCCATGATATCGAGATGTGGAAAAAGAATTATGCGGAAACAGGTCGAGCAGCCTGAAGTGGGTCGTGTTGCTTCCTTGATTTCAGCGTCTCATGTTTCTGCCGATTGCTAAGAGGGGATCCGAATGTCGAGTCGTGCAGTGGTCGAAAAGAAAGATGAAGACCAACCCCGGTTGGACAGCGAGATTGTCATTGTGGGTGCAGGAATCAGCGGCATCGGAATGGCAATCGAGCTGAAGAAGCGCAAGATCGATAACTTTATCCTGCTGGAGGCCAGCGATCGCCTGGGAGGGACATGGCGCGACAACACCTATCCGGGTGTGGCGGTTGATATTCCATCTTTCTCCTATTCATTCTCTTTCGAGCCCAACCCGAATTGGTCGCGGCTGTTTGCGCCGGGCATGGAGATTAATGAATATATCAATCATTGTGCTGACAAGTATGACATCCGCAGACACATTCGTTATGGCGCAAAGGTGGAGAAGACGATCTTTGATCCACAGCAAAGCATCTGGACCTTATTTCTGGCCAACAAGGCTGTTTTGCAGTCGCGATTCGTGGTGGTGGCCACAGGCATTCTGAATCAGCCGGTCATTCCCGATCTCAAAGGCTTACAGGATTTCCGCGGCGGAATGTTTCACACCAGGCAGTGGGCGCATGACTGTGATTTGACGGGCCAGCGGGTGGCGGTCATTGGCACCGGGGCCTCTGCGGTGCAGGTGGTTCCTGCCATTGCGCCGATCGTGAAACAGGTGGATGTCTATCAGCGCACGCCAATCTGGATTGCACCCAAAGTGGATGTCGAATTATCGGCACGCACGCAAGCAATCTTCAGGGCCTTGCCTGTCCTCCAATCCATGGTCCGTTTTTTGATCGATACGGGGCTGGAGATTGGATATCTCGCGACGACGCATTACAAAAGCCTACCGGGTCTGACGCGCTTCGCTGAGAAGAACAGCCTGCGCTATCTGGAATCGCAGGTAAAAGATCCTGTGCTGCGGGAGAAATTGACGCCTCATTATGGCTTTGGCTGCAAGCGACCCGCTATTTCTAACGCTTATTTGGCCGCCTTTAATCGTGACAATGTCGGCCTGATTACCGAGGGGATTGATCATCTCGACACGCAGGGCATCGTTACCCAGGATGGAATTGAACGTACCTACGACACGATCATCCTGGCGACCGGTTTCAAAACCCAGGAGCTTGGCAATAACCCGAGTTTCGAAGTGCACGGTCTGAATGGGCTCGAATTGGGTCATTTCTGGCAGGCCCAGCGTTATCAGGCATTTAATGGCGTTTCCGTGCCCAAGTTCCCCAATCTATTTCTCACCTTCGGCCCTTATTCCGGTGGCCTGAACTGGTTCACGATGATTGAAGCCAATGGCCGCTACATCGGGCGGTGCTTACAAAAAGCAATCCATGAGGCGGCAACCTACGTGGAAGTCAAACAGGAATTCCACGACCGTTACTTCCAACTCATGCTGAAGAAATCCCGGAATACCCTGTTCAAGAATGGCCCCTGTGCGGGTTCCCGCAGTTATTATTTTGATCGCCATGGCGATGCATCATTGCCAACGCCTTTCCCGCCCTTGTGGCGTTGGTTGAGGGTGCGACTCACCGGCCTGGACAGCCATCGTTTTGAAGCAGTGGCGCCAGCCCATCGCTGCGTCGCCCCAGCGGAGCAGGCGCAGACCGAAGCAGGGATTTAATGGGGGATAATTGGGCGAGCAAAGCTCAAGAATTTTACGGAAAACCGGATTGCTGTCGGCGACTCCAAGGGAATACCTGTGACCCCCCATTGATTACATGCCACCACCCATGGCATCGCCACCCATGGAACCACCACCCATGGAACCACCACCCATGGAACCACCACCCATGGAACCACCGCCCATGGAACCACCGCCCATGGAGCCACCACCCATGGAACCACCACCCATGGAGCCACCACCCATGGAGCCACCACCCATGGAGCCACCACCCATGGAGCCACCACCCATGGAGCCACCACCCATGGAGCCACCACCCATGGCGCCACCACCCATGGCGCCACCACCCATGGCGCCACCACCCATGGCGCCACCACCCATGGCGCCACCACCCATGGAGCCACCACCCATGGAACCACCACCCATGGAACCACC
>Ga0209867_1000209_pt1 | contig 13306 bp, 20 predicted proteins | sample GWRWmT4_4Nov14_FD_187197 | JGI IMG/M metagenome (GOLD analysis project Ga0209867, IMG submission 187197) | Sand microcosm microbial communities from a hyporheic zone in Columbia River, Washington, USA - GW-RW T4_4-Nov-14 (SPAdes) (version 2) | ecosystem: Engineered > Artificial ecosystem > Sand...
GTTCCGTAGATCGGGTTACCTGCCATGAAGCTCCATGCCGATGAGGCATCCGCACTTCTCTAGGTCTAAGCCTTTGATGACGCGCCAGCCTGTGTCTCTGCATTGTCCACAGGCTGAGTGATCTGCTACTTGAGAGAGCATAGGGACTATCTCATAGTCTTTGTTCTTTAGTTCTTGATATACATCGGGATTATCCCCATAGGGATTATCCCCACGAGGTGCGACCTGCGGTGATGTGTTTCTCACACCTTTATCCACACGCTGTGGAGTGTCAAAGACGAGGGTGTCGTACTGCCACTTACCACCCTCATCTTGGTACCTTCGGCGCTTGATGTAGCCGGCGGACTCAAGCTCTGTCATGGCTGTCCTAATGGCATCTATCCCTTCACGTTTGACACTGGCAAGGTGTCTCGTGGAGGTTCGCCAGTTGTCAGGCTTTGACAGCACAAAGATCAGGACTGCTGTGGCCTTAAAGGTCAGACGCGAATCCTCAATGATCTCGTTACGGATCTGAGTCCAGTTTGACTCTGGTCTAGGCGCTCGATAGATGCTCATACAATGTCTTCCAATGTGACGCGCTTGCCTGCCCTGTAGGGCTGATAGCCGGCGACAACACCATCCACGATGACCTTGACATAGCGGTCAAGATGCTGATCTTGGTTCAGGAGCGTCATCACGACAGATGGGTTGGTGTGCAGCTCTGAGGCTTGGCTCTCGGTCAGTTTGCGAGGGTTGCCGACTCGATGCATACAGATGACCTGATACTGAATCATGCTCCGAGCCTCAACCAGTTACCGTCAATCAAAGTCTCGGCGAACATGACACTCTTAGAGCGCGCTTGGATGAAGATCCCGTCAATGGTCAGATATTCGCATTCACTGCCAGCTGTACGAATGGCGAAGATGTGGATGTAATGCCGTTGTACAACTTCACCAGATTGGAACAGGATTCGAATCGGGCGGACAGGTTGCATCCATTCGGAGATTGGGCGGTCGTCGGGGTTCATTGGGTTGGTTCTTTCTCTTGTAGGGACTTGAAATGTTTGAGGGTGGCGCTCGGTGGGGCGAGCTGTGAGATCGGCAGCAGGTTCGTGTCAAGCGTCCAATACCTGCCGTTCGCAACCTCGTTACCGTCGGCATAGTGTCGCATCATTGGGGAGCCTTGTAGATGCTTTTCAGAGAGCCTCCAGAACTTGTCCCATGAGCATCCGCCAAGAAGGTACACGGCCTCAGGTCTGCCGGCGACATACTGCAAATGGGTGAAGAAGTAGAAGTCTGATCTCTCAGTGTTTTCGGTACGCGATGCGACACTGACGCGATAATGCATCTCTGGGGCAGTTGAGACCTTTTGAGTTTTGACCTCAATGGTCTGGCCTGAGTAGAGCCTGACATCGGATGAGCGTCCTTCATTCTTAAACGCAAGGAGATCGTTGTTCCAGCAGTAGTCAATGAGTGCAGCTTCACCGAGAGCGCCCATCATTAACTGCTCATCGGAGTAGTGATCTGCTCGCTCACCGAAGGACTGGTGATCGTCCATGAGGAGTTCAGCGTCGGAGATCAGCATCTCTGTGATCTGGACTCGAATCATCAGAACGCTTCTCCCTCGGTCATCTTCTTCGCTTTAAGATCAGAGACCAGCGACTCAAACGCGACACGATTGGACGGAACCTCGCCGGCATAGCCGAGAGCCCTGAGTAGTCGTCGCTGTCCTTCGGATGCTTCCCAAGGCTTCACAGGCTTCGGACTCTGCTCTTCCTTCTGACGGTTGATCACTTCCTCCAGTGAGGCCATCTTTGGGAATGACATCATCAGCCCTGCCAAGCGTCCGAGGCATGAGGTGGACGCGTTCATCTGCTCGCTGTCTCGAGTGAAGGAGGTCTTGCCGGGATAGGGCTCAAAGCAGGTCGCTTGACATGGGAGCGGATCGTCAGGTGTACGCCATGCTTGCATTGTGACACTGATGAAGGTTTTGTCGCCGATCGTGACGATCTCTGGGCGATGCTCCTTGATGCGAAGCTCAGGCCATTTCTCTAGTAGAGCTGCGAAGCGTGTCGGAACATCCACATAATTACTGAGATCCATAACGTTGAGCCTCCTCGTACTTCTCAATAACAGCGGTGAGGCTTGTATGTGGGCCGTGATCGGGATCAGTGCTCGGAGCGTAGAAGTCAATGAGATGATCGTAAAGATCCATACTCATCGTCTCCCAAAAGCGGATGCGTGTATCTCTGATCTTGAGTCGGAGCTCAAGGTCGGCGATGTGCTTCTCCTGCTCTCTGATCGTCTGAACCATGCCGTCGGGGTCGTTCATTGGATAATCCTTCCTAGTTGGATAATCCGACACTACTGCATACGTGTGTCAGAGATGAGCATGCTGTGACGCTGATTCTCCGATGTGCCTCCCCAGATGCCCGGAAGGGCTCGATAGCCGAATGACAGCGCATACTTGAGACAGTCATCTATCACTGGACAAGTCTCACAGACTGCGACAGCTCTCCGAAGATGTTTCCATGCTTCAGCACCAACCTCGGGGAAGAACCAGTCAACGGGCAGATCACGACAAGCTGCTTCTTCTTGCCAGCTCAGACTGTTCAGCATGAGATGCTCCAAGGTTGCCATCCACACTTCCCAGCTTCTTCTCGACTGTTCCACAGTAAGAACGCGAAGCGAAGGTTCTTGGAAGGGTCAGCCATTGCCTCTTCAAATGGGATGCCGAAGATCTCCTCTGCCCACGATCTGTGAGCCTTGGCGTTCACTTGTGTGAGACCGTGATCGCCAGTCTTAGAAACGATCTGAGCGGTACATCTCGTCTCCTTCCACATGACGCGTCCGAGGGTTTGCAGCACTTCTGTCCTGTTAGGCCAGCCCATCTCTACGGCGAGCGGTAGCCATTCCTGACATTTGGTGTCGGGATCTATCTGAGCGAGCTGTGGGAGCGTTGTAGAGGTCTCTACGGGCTCATCGTAGATAGTCGCGTTCTCTTCTGCGATCATCTGTGCGATCAGGGCTTCTTGGTTTGAGATCTGCTCATCGGTCAAAGGGACGATCTGGACAGTCTGAGGGACTTTACTCGTGGTCTCTGGCGGTGATTCTGACGATGATCCAAAGACCACGACCAAACTGAAATATGCGAACGCCACAAGGGCGAGGAACTTGAACGGGTGCATTATGTGCCTCCAGTGTCGGGGCTCAGCTTGTGCTGTGCTCTCTTGGCTCAAACAGTTGACCGAATGAGCGACGCGATGTCAAGTCATTCGGCGAAGATTCGAACGAACGCTTCCTCTACCAGTTTCGGATTATCTGCCATCAGTGGCGAGATCTCCACATGAGTCCACTGTGCTCCGGGTGTGCCTCCATTGCGTGTGGCAGTCCAAGCCTTCCAAGCGTCACGATCGCAGCGGTAGCCTGCTCCCCATTTTTCAAGTCCTGTCAGAGGGCATCCAGTGCCGTCATAGGCATGGATCTCTTCAATGTTCAGAGCGTCCCGATGCTCAAAGAGAAACTCTACGAGAGCTCTGCGTTGAGGGATCGTGCCTCGAAGATCTACTGCTCGCCATGTCGCATGGACGGAGAGCTGTGGGCCTGAGCGCATCGGACGGTTCGCATAGATGCCGATGTTCTTCACGCCGAACAGGTACTCACAAAACTCGACGAAACGTCTCGTCCCGAGTCGTGGTGTGGGATGGTTTCCGTCTTTGTTCCCTGTGTACGGTCTAGGACTCATCTCTGTCTCCTTTGTCTTTGAGGCCGTTACTGGCGAGGATTCCAGATAGTGCTCCGGTAAGGAAGAGCATCATCGGGGATAGTAGCGACCATGCGCTCTCATCGTTTGGTGATACTTCTAGAGGCTGGATGACGAATAGCAGGCCGTAAAGAAGAGCTGCAGTTGAACCTAGAAACGCTACGACTAAAGCAATGCCGACGATTAGAATCAGTCTGGCCTTGATCTCTGAGTTGGTGTATTTCTTCACGGGTTGCACCTTGTCGCTGTGGGTTGGCTTTCGCAGTTGTCTCGAGTGCGGTCAGAGCATCCAGTAACGACGAACATAAAAACGACGGCGAGAGCTGCGACAACGGCAAGAGTTTTCATGTTTCAGGTGTGGGGTCTGGTCGGGGGTCGGTCAGTTCACATTCGTCACCGCAAGTTCCACAGACGATTCGGTCGTGGTCACCTTCGCAGTTGTAAAGAATGTCTGCTTGTGTGCAGTCAGAGTTTTTGCAAGTTGCTGAGATCATTAATTCACCTGTACATATCCAGAGAGTTCGAGATAGTCGTTGACTCCGCTTGTGAATGGGACGGTTGAAGATACTGCTGAAGTCCAAGTGACATATGTGCCGGAAGCAGTTTGGGCGTAGCATCCGAGAGCAGTTGTTGAGTTGTGAATAACTGCCAAAGCGTAAGAGTTGACTCCAGCGTCAATCATTACTCCGTGCATTGACGGAACCCACAACATCGTTGGCGTACCTGTCATTACTCCCGAATCAGGGACAGTCAGAGACGGATTAGTAAACGATCCGCCAGTACCAAGAACGGTTTTGGTTCTGATGAAGAGGATGTTATTGACTCGACAGTATTGTCCAGTATTTGATGATCCAGTGCCAAGAGTGACTCCAGTGAAAGACGGTGTGAAGGTCGTCCATGTTGCAATGGCATTAAGATCGGCAGCGGTCAGAATCTGGCCGGCTGTGTAGTCTCCTAATTGTGTAGGCATTTTTCTCCTTAGAACCCTGCTACGCCGTAGCTGAGTCTGTTGTTGTCAAGAGTACCGAAAATAGCGTCGTCAAGGATGAATGAACGGTACAGAGCTGCAGGAGTCAAGAAGAACACATATTCAGTCTTTTCAGGGTCTGAGTTGATCTGTAGGCCTTCGATGACGCATTCGTAGGTCGTGTTTGAGCCAGTGCCGGGGATGCGGTAGACGACATCTATGTTTTGACTGATGAAGTCGTTGTACTGCTGGAACAATGTGAGAGTCGAAGGGTTGACTGCGTAGTCCATGACATGGATCTCAAAGTAGACTTGATTGTCACTTAGGGGGTCGCCCATGAGAGCGGCTAGATATTGGGCGCATCCTTGAACTTGTGTCAGCGATCCGTCAACTTGTGTCGTGGTCGTTGCCCATGTGTCGTAAAGCGTGACTGATGCAGCGTTTGTCGCTGTAGATGAGCCGGGTGGGGAATCTACTGTGACGACATTGTTGAACGAATCGCCGAGGGCAGACCTGAACACTGCGTTCATTGGAAGCACTGTCGCCGATGCAGTGCCACCGAATGACAATGTTGAAACATTGTCGCCGACCTGAGACCTTGCCAATAGTTTGATCGTGTTGCCGTAGTTGATCATGAGACCATGTTCGGTCTGCATATTTTGGGCGAGTCGAGCGCCGATGGTGCCGGTGTAGTTCAAAGTCCCATACGCTGCACTGTTTCCGTCGTTTGTGAAGCTGATGAGTGCGGTGTATGGGGAGAGTTGCTCTAGCGTGTTGAGGTCGCCCAGATCCTCTTCTACTAATTGCTCACGCGACAACACTCCGAAGAGGTCTATCGCTGTGATCGTTGCTGTCGCTCCGCCTGAGGCGTACTGAAAGCCGTCATCGTATGAAACTGCTTGAGTGTAAAAGAAGCTTCGAGCGTTGTTGTTCGTGCCAACTCCGTCCCTGTAAACCTTGATCTCTGATCCGGGCAGGAAAGACGATGCCAAGTTTGTTGAATTGTCAATGGTGAGGCTGAGGTTCTGTGGCGAATAGTTTTCCAACCACCTTCTTTTGCCGTTAAAGAAGGACAATGAGTAGACGTACCCATCAAGGCTGTATCCGTCTACTGTGACCTTCCAAAGATTTTGAGCCATTAGAGAGGCCTTGTCGTCACTGGCACTGGCCCACTCATTCGGACGTAGCGTTGAAGAGCTGCGACGACAGCGTTCGGATCTGCTGAGGTGACTGTGATGTTGATCGTGTTGCCACCCATGTTGCCGAGGCGGTCAAGAGGGATGATGGCTTCTGGACCGCGTTCGCCGATCATTGCGATAGTCGGCCCTGTCGTGATGCCTCCCTCGGCTAGTCGAGGCAGTTTGACATCTGGGATAGTTCCAAAGTTGACCCAAGGCCCGGCAGCTTTGTCAATTCCGTCAAGGATGATGTTTAAGCCTTTGATGGCAAAGTTCAAGCCTTTTTCCATTGCTGAGATGACTGCGTTGATTACGCCTTTAAACGCTCCGCCAATGCCGTCAAAAATTGCTTTTCCAAGATCTGCCAGTTCTGAAAAACCTGCTTTTACTGCACCGAACACATACTTGACAACATCCCACCACATCCAGAAGCCAGCTTTGATCCCGTCAACTGCTTTTCCAAAAATGTCAAACTTCACTTGTAATGCCACAAGTGCAGCGATCACTAGGAAAATGACTCCGACTCCCGTGGCAAGCCATAAAGCATAAGTGGAGGCGGTCAGAATGTTTGTGGCGATCGTAACTACTGCCATTGTCGCTGCGTAAACTTTCATAGCAGCATTGACCGCTATGACAGCGACAGCGACAATCGTAAAAGTCGCACCAAGAGTCACAACCAATCCGGTGTTATTGCTCGCCCAAGTTGCAAACCTGTTAAGTGCTGGAAGCATCTCATCGGCAAGTGGCGCGACCGCTTCACCCACAGATTCTTTAAGTTCGTCCATTTGAATCCCAAGGTTCTTCATCTTGCCTTGAGTCGTGTTCGCTGCAGTGTCTGCCTGACCTTTGAATGTTTTGCTCAAAGCTGCAAAAACTTCGTCAACTGAAGCTCCGCTTTTGATGAGATCGGCGAGTGCCGGATCTAGTTTGCGCAGTGGGCCGAGCTGACCGTTAAAAGCCTTTGAGAGTGCATCTGAGACAGCGCCCAGATCTTTTCCAGTGCCGGCAGAGACATCTAATGCCAGACTCAAAAGTTCTTGAGCCTTAGTGACATCTCCAGTGCCTCGAATTAGCGAGTCGAGTGCTGGGCGTAGTTCGTCGTCTGCGACAGCTGCAGCCATTGAAGTCTTACTAATGAACTTTTCAACTGACGCAATCTGATCGTCGGTTGAGTTGGTGACGTTCTTGAGTGTCGTGCCAAGTTTTTGGGCTGCAGCATCATCTTCGGCGAACGCTTTAACAGCATCAAACGCAATAGCGCCGAGAGCTGCAAGAGCGAGCCCTGCCGGGACTGCAGCCTTCTTAATGGCAAAAGATGCTTTTTCTCCTGTGGTCTCCAGTTTTTTGAAGTCGTTGATAGCTCGGTTGATGCCGGCAGGATTCCATTCGGAAATGATGGGGAGGTTGATAGCCATTAGCGTTTCACGATCCTCTTCTGTGCTTGACCCATCACTTCTTGAACGATCTTGTCAACATTTCTAGTGATCTCGTCTATGTAATCATCGGAGCGAGCCCAGACGAAGCGTGACGGTGTGCGGAGTTTGCTGGTGAGATCTTGAGCGAAGTTTGGGCGTGCTCGAAGTGGGTTCTTGTTGCGTGTCTGGTTCGGGCCTCGTCCTGCCATGTCGGTCATGGATAAAGCTGCACCTTTTGCGGTGATCCTGACTGTGCCGATGGACTCGAATTGTGCTCCCTGTTGAAGGTTGCGTTTGCGAGCCTTGCGCGTGTCAACTTTGACGACGATGTTCTTTGACTCATTCTTCCAAGCGGTGCGTCCGTTGTGCTTCTGTCCGGTCAACGGTGGCGACGACGGAATCGAGTCCTTGATGGCGGAGACGAGAGGGTCTGCAGCAGACTTGATGTCTTTTGTGATCTGCCGACGAAGCGCAGGATCAATTTTGCCGATCTCACGGAGAGCCTGCTTCAGTCCGTCATACTCAATTCCGACTGATGCTGCCATTATTTTTTTCGTCTCTGCTCGTTGATGATCTGGACGCAAGTTGCCAGATCGTCTGTCTCGAATGTTATTTGTGGAGGCCAGAACCCAGTCTCAACTAGCAGAGCTGCTAGTTGTCGCCGGTGGCCTCCTGTGTAGGGACTGCGGATGCTGTCTCCACGACTTCTAGATCTTCTAATTTCTTGACGAACTCATCGAATGAGATCGGGACTGGATGACCTTGTTGTTTGCTGGCTTCGTAGGCCATGAAGGCTAGATCTTCCATCCCGATCCCACTGGCAAGATCTGATGCTCGTCGTTTGAATTTACGTTCCCACGAAATGATCACAAATAGGTTTGTGACTACTCGGTATGTCTCACCATCGGTGAGTCGGACACTAAGTGTGAGTTTCATTGGTTCTCCTAGTCGGGGTTCGGATTAGTTACTAGATCAGGTGACGTCGCGTCCGTAGGTGCCACCCTTGAACACGGCTTCAACTACTGAGAGTTCGCCGACAGTTGCCGAGATCGGAGTCACGGTCTCCAAGTAACAACCAGTGAGCGTGTACTCAGGATTCGATGCTGATTCGGTTGTGCCGGCAGGACTGATGACGATCGTGGAGATTACGCCAAACATTGAGTTCAGCATGGTTTCAACTTCGGTCGCGCCGTAGCTCTGAAACAGTGTCAGCGTGAGCTCATTTGAGTAAAGCCCAGCGGTGAAGGTGCGTGAGGTCTGACCGAAGGCCGTGTTCTCAAGTGCCTCTGCCGTGAGTGTCAAGGTCGCTGCCGAGCAATGATCGGTGAGTGCCATTGCTGAAGGGGATGTGACGTTGACTGTGGGGTTGGATAGGTAGGTGACTGTGGCCATTGTTTTGTCCTTTATACGCGGCTTGTGCCGATTCTAATTGTGAGGTCGTAAGCAGGTAACTCGGCAGAACCGATCTGTGCGATCGTAGGTCTGCCAGAGATGACTGCGAGAGAGGAGTCCATTAGTTGATCAACGACTCCGAGTATGTAGTCCGTAGTGTCTTGGTTGCCGGGTGGCGCGCCCAACACTCGGAGATCAATCGTGATGTCCGCCGTTTGGTTATTGAACGAACTGAAAGTAGGAAGCTCAACGAATACAGTAAGAGGTCGAGCGTTCCGAGGGTCAGTGACCGGCACAAGGCCGAGAGCTGTGATCGTCGCTGAGACAGCATCAATCGTTTCGGTGAAGATTCCAGCCATCTCATGCCACTTGTGCTCTCTTGATTCCGAGGAGCGAGTTAATTCGGCCCATGGAAGCGACAGGTGCGGAAATGTTCATGTCTTGAAAGCTATTAAAGGAGTCGATGCTCCCTCTTTCACGGTACAACGATGCAGCCATGAGCACAGTCCCGGCGAGGACAGCCGCATCTGGGACATTGATCAGATCGTCTTTGTAGCCAGCCTGAGATCTGCGTTTGAAACAGTAGGCATTTGCTGCGTTCACAGATGTAGTCATGAAGGCTGTGTCGTTCGCTGTCGCTCCGCTGATGCCGAGGAACTCGGTCAGCTCGTTGACATCGCACCACTGACACTCTGTAGGTGATGTCCACACAAGCGATCCGACAGGATCAACCGCTGACCGTTGAAGATCGTCTGCTACAAGTTGAAAGAGAATCTGGTTTGTGTAAACGATCTCCTCGTTGAAAAGGTAGTCGCCGGCTTCGTTGATTCCTGTGAAATAGTAGATCGGAATCTGGAAAACGATGTGTGAGCCGTTGATGTCGGAATCGCACCCTGAAAGTGTGATCTCTTGTCCGACAAGGATGTCGGTAGATTCGAGAGTCTGAACCACGCACACATTGTCAGTGATCTGTTGATGTGTGACGGTAAATGTGGACATGGTTCAGGCTCTCAGAATCTCAGTAGTTGCTCAGTAGCTTGAGGCCTTGACAAACTTGTCAGCGTCAATGACCAGCGTGGAGAAGTCTCCGCGGAAGGCTAGGACGGTGCTCAAGGTTGATGGTGCCAACACACTGACGCTTCCGCGCTGTTGCTCAAACAATTCATACCCTGAAGCATCGCCGAGGATCAGAGTGTTTGATGCGAAGTTGCGGTCTCGCACGACTCGACATCCGAACGCTGTTCCGACATCTGTGGTAACTGCAATTTCGCCGAAAGCGTTTTGTGCGTTGAGGTTCGGGAACAGCGGTCGTCCGGTTGAATCCGAAAGAGCGATGAGGTCGCCGAATACATCAGCGGACACGAACAGATGGTTCGGGTTGTTGCCGTTAGATGCGGTCAAGATTGTGGTGCTTGCAGCGCCGATCCATGCGAGCCAGTCAGCCGGTTCGGTTGGATCTGCAAATGCTTGAGTCGTGGTTGCGCCTGCGACAAGATCAGTGCAGGCCACTGAATCGGTTTCGTTCATGTAGATCCGACCCATGTCGTCAAGTAGTGCGGTCAACATTGACGGATCGCTCCACGAGATGATTTGTTCGGAGATGTTCACATATCCGCCGTAGGTGCCTTTTGTGACGGTCTCAGCACTGATCACAAAAGTTGATGCTGTGAGCGTGGTGTTGTCAGGTGACTGTGCGCCGACTGAGTTATGGGTCGTAACTTTCGGTCGAATGAAGGTCGAGCCTGATGCGGGCATTGAGCGAACTCCGACAGCATCCACGACTGGACGCATACCGATAAACGAGTTGTACACACCTCCGACGATGATCTCGGGCAAAACTCCTGCGCCATCAGCAAGGCTGACGTCTGGTGCAGCTGCTTTGAGGACTTCGTGGAAGGCTCTCCACTGATCGCCACCTGCAATAGCTGCTTGCAAGTATTCGCCAGCGGTAGGCATTTTGACTGTCTTTTTTGCTGTGGCGTAGATCGGCTGGGTTGCGATTGCTGCCTCAACTGTGGTTGGTTCTGACATGGCATCCTCCTCGGATGGTTGTGGTGGGGATTCTTCTTCTTCTGGTATTTCTTCTGGTTCCTCTGCTGAGGCATAGACAGACTGTATTTCTGCGTCGGCGTAAGCTGGGAAGGACACGAGCGACAGTTCAATCATGCGCGCTTCGCTGACTTCCATGACTCCATCAACACGCTTAAATTTGAGTGGGATCGCTCCGATGGACACTGCCGAGATAGAGCCATCTTCCAAAAGTGCCATCGCATCGTCTGCAGCTCTTGTCTTTGACAGTGTTGCCGAAAACATGAGGCCTTCGTCGCTTGACACTCTTTCGGTCACGCGGCCGATTACGCGTGTATCGTCATGAAATTCTAGGAGCTTCGGCATCGGGCCATCTACTGAGATGGAGCCTTTTAAGAATTTCACTGGGCCGACATCGTTTGACAAGTTGGCGACGACATCCCACGGCACAGCGATGCCGGTGATGGTGCGTGATGGTTGACTGTCGTCTGCTGATGCGTCAAGCGTGACAAGCTGGGCGTTGAATCTAATCATGTGTAGGATTCCTCTTCTTCACGACGACCTGCTTCTTCGACAGGTACTTCAGCGAGATGGTTTTCGTAGATGTAGTCATCAACATCAAACTCTACAAAACGATTCCTCGGTAAAACATTGACCATGCTGAGTGTCATTTGGATGACATCAAGGACTTGTTTTGCTCCGAATAGGTAGAGATCTTGGCGAGCCTGTTGGGCGTTTTGGTATGTGTATCCGCCCACGGCGATTCCCAAAAGGTACGCAGGGACTCCCACTTGGCGTGAGACTTCAAGACTGCTGTACTGACGCGATTCGAGAAGCTGCAGTTTGTTCGGGTCGCTTGTAAATTCGTGGAACGAGATTCCTCCGGAGAGTGCGCCGATGGCCCCACTTTGGCGAGCGGTGCGCCATGCTCCAGCTAGTTCACCAAGATCTTCAGCGGACATTTGTTCAGCGTTGTCGCCAACTTGTAGCCATCCTGCAGCAATTTCGTTGACTGCGAAGCGTTCCGCTGCTTGGTCAAGTTTCAAAGCTGTTTGGATGGTACGAGCGCCAGTGAACAGGAATCCTTGAACTCCTGAGATGAACTGGATGACATCTTCTGTCGGGAGCAGTACTCCGTTAAATTCAACTTGGTTTGACTGACCGAAAAATTGTGGGCCGGCTTGATCCAATGTTGAGATCATGGATGCTGGCAACCATTGGAAGGACAGTGGGCGACCTGTTGCCGATGATCGGCTTGTCACATACCAGAACGCTCGACCGCGCATCATAATATCCATGGCGGTATTGCTCATGATGAAGTTCATGGTGGAGCGAGGATCGGGCTGATCCATCCATGATTCATTCTCAAGATAGATCTTCTCGTACCGTTCGCCAGTCCATTGTTTTGTGTAGTGGCGTAACGGTAGGCAGCCGACCATTGAGAGAATCATTTGCGTAGCGCGCGAGACCGTCGCGCACGACAGAGCCAATTCGGTACTCGCCCCGACAGAGTAAGAGTAGAATTGTCCTATTTGCGCGGACGATCCCGCGGCCGCCTGTAATGGCGGAGCTGTGAAACTTGGGGTGCGTTTCTTGTTGCCAAACAGTGCCATCTCTGGGAGTCTCTCAGATTTTCCAGAGCGTGTCCACGAGGGTCAGCCGAAAGCCATCTGAGGTTTTGCTGATGCTTTCGGTCGTGATGTGAGCATGATTCCCCACACTGAACATCGGGCGAGCTCTATCGGGCCGGGCGACTTCTGCGAGCTGAGCACTATTGCGCCTCCCGTTTTTACGGCGACGCTTCGAGCGAAGTGTTCTGAGAGTGCAAGATCGCCAGTGTGGCGGACGCGATCTTCAACGATCATCGCACGAGCTGCACCAGTCCATTTCAGGAGTTCCGCATAGCCGACGATCGTCATCCGCCGGCGAAGATCTGGAGGACAGTGGATCTCCAGTGATGGAGTACACGCAAGCTTGACGGATGGGTCTGACATTCGAGTCACGACTTCGGCCCACATCTGCTGGGCGGATTCCACGACGAACTCGGTCGTCACGATGACGCGCGTCCCGTCGTACGCGCAACCGATCCCGACGTAGCGTGATTCATCAACCGATGAGTCAATGACGAGCCACTGGATCGGAGGCATTGGATCTACGGTCTGCCGATCCTGCCATAGGTTCAGGGGTAGGAAACTGTTAGTGCTGTCCACCCACAGATTCAGGTGACCTCGGATAAAGGCTTGACGATTCGGCGAGTCAAACGCGAGCTCAAGCGCCTTCATGGTTATTGTCGTACCGAGGGCGGGATTCGCCCAGCCCCAATATCGGCGATCCTCCAAACTAACGCCCGGCGGGAGTGAAAATTCGCAGAAGTACAGCGATCCAGTTCGGCCTGAGTCAATCGCTGCCATCCCTTGTTCTCGAAGTTGGAGGAGAACTGTTGAGCCTTGGTCGCCGGCGGTACTGAACATCATCATCATCGGATTCTTGACAGCGACTTGGCTCGGCCTGAGAGCTGTGAATACGACCTCGGGACTGATGTCCCAGAGCTCGTCCACAAGAATCACCGAGGCTGTCATACCGTG
>Ga0209867_1000214_pt1 | contig 13117 bp, 22 predicted proteins | sample GWRWmT4_4Nov14_FD_187197 | JGI IMG/M metagenome (GOLD analysis project Ga0209867, IMG submission 187197) | Sand microcosm microbial communities from a hyporheic zone in Columbia River, Washington, USA - GW-RW T4_4-Nov-14 (SPAdes) (version 2) | ecosystem: Engineered > Artificial ecosystem > Sand...
TGCCAACACCTGCTCAACGTAGTCGGAAAACTGTGCCTTTGTAAGCCCTGTTGTAGTCGGCTCTGCCTCCATCACCTGACCGTTGGGCAACTCCAACATCCTCCCAGGAAGATACCGAGTCTTGAAGTAAGCGTGCCAGACATCCTGATCGTGATTTTGACCCTGCGGACGTATCTGCTCGCTGATCGCTGACAGTGTGGCCCAATAGAACGAGTTCTGGGCGCTTGTTCTGTTGGGTGGCTCTATCCGTACCACCCAGCCATGCCGAGCGTTTTTAACGGCCTCTACAGCCCTCTGGCGGGCGGTGTCGTGCGCGAGTGTGAAGATCATGGTTAGAGTAGGCTCGATTGTTTTGGTTTAGGTTGTGGTGTTGTTTCGATCAATGATGGCTGTGCGTATGCGTTAGCAATTCGCTCGCAGGCAATGTCGAAATACTTTTTTTCACGTTCGATCCCGATAAACTTGCGGCCCATCTGGATGGCGGCTACTCCGGTTGTGCCTGACCCCATGAACGGGTCAAGGATCATTTCGCCGTGTTCGGTGAAGTCCTGAACAAACTCGGAGAACAGGCCAATAGGCTTTCCCGTTGGGTGGCCTGAATTGTTGCTTCCTTTCGGCCAGTTGTAGAAGGCGTGCTTTCCTCCTCCATTCCATCGCTTACGCCCTGCTCGATGACAGATTGCAATACCCTCCCAACCCATTCCTGGGCGGTCTCCTGTGAACTGTGGTGAACCATCTGGTTTTCTCCAGATGCCGAATCGAACTAGCAACTCGGCATCATTCAACGCTGTCATGAATTTCCATTCGCTAGTAAACACCACCCAGCGGTTTGCCTTCTCGACCCATTCGCGGGCCATAGAAATCATTTGATCTTGACTAATCCCTTCAAACCCCAAATGTTGCCCAGCAGATTCACCATTCTTCAGAATGACGTTGGAAAGATGCCCAGCATGGGTATCCTGCTCCCCATAAGGCGGGTCAGTAATGACGGCATCAACCTTCGGCAACTGAGGCAAAATCTCCCGGCAGTCACCAAGATAAAGAGTTGCATCGCCAATTCTTTCGATCACAGCTCAACCTCTTTCAGTTGCCACCTGTTGTTTTCCTTAAACCACCCATGTAGCACCACCCGCCACCCAGAACGCAGCATCTCAGGGTAAGCCTCGGCCTCCTCGATCTTGTGCCGACGTTCTGACAGATGACCCTTGCTAGTCACCTGGATTGCTACCGTCTCGCCGTGACCGATTGCAAGCAGGTCAATGCAGCCCCAGAGGTCATGCTTGCGCTTGGTGAAGCTGTTGTAATGCTCGACCAGTGCAACCTGATAGCCAAGCTCTACAAGCAATGCCTTCGACCGAGCAGTCAGGTTAGACATTTTCGATCTGCACATCGATGTTGGCGTACTGCGGACACAAGTCTCCCAGCTTTACCACCCCTCCCGTCAACTCCTGAATCTGCAAAGCCCTCTTGATCGGCACCCCCCGAGTTTTCCACCCGTTTATTGCTTGTTTGCTGACCTGCAACTGCTCACACAACCGCCCCTTCGTGCCTACCAAGGCAGCGGCTAGGTTGATCGCATCATTCGGTGTCATCGCAACCTCAAATTGTAAAAGTTGTAAAAAATGGAACGTTTTGCCTGACCTCTAGGTGGAATCTACTGTACTATTCTTTCACCGTCAACAAACAACAACCGAGGACAACATGAGCGACTTTGGAATCGACCTGCACTGGATTCGTGAGGACAACTACAACGACAGTCTCGAGCGTCAGCAAGAGTGGGAGAGCGACGAGATTGCTTGCTGGCTCGACTCAGCGACAGCAAAAGAAATCCTCTGGGTCTGGGTTGACCTAGACCGCGATACCGACATCACCACCGACCAAGTGATCGAGATGCTCTGGAACGGTGAGGATGCGAAAGCAATGCTCAAGCAACGCATTCAGGAACTGGCAGAGAAGCAGTTCGACACCTGGAAGCAGTCCTCCAAACTCGCATACAAGGTGGCGAAATGAAACACCTCGCAATCATCGCAGCAGGAGTAGTCCTCGGCATAACAGCAGTCGATTGGAGTATCGGTTCAACCTCAACGATAGGAGACCTTGTTTGGCAACTCATCTCACGGATTTAGATTTTAAGTGGACTCCCGGCGTCGCTACAGATGTGCAGCAAACGTGGCGACGATTCGGTTGGACACCACCGAGCGAACAGGAACAATACCTAACCAAGTGGCAGAAATATCGAGGGACATATGAAACAGATCGCATCATCGTTGGTCAAGGCACAGAAGGCTTTCGGGCCTGCGTTGAAATCCTCCACCAACCCGCACTTCAAAAGCAGATACGCTGATCTCGCAGCCTGCGTAGAGGCTGTCATTGACGGGCTGAACGGAAACGGAATCATGCTCATGCAGCAGACGCACGAGTGCGAAGACGGAGTGATCGTAGAAACCGTATTCGTTCACGAGTCTGGCGAAACATTGTCGGGCGGTAAGCTCCACGTACCTGCTGCAAAGCAAGACCCACAGGGCTACGGCTCGGCGCTTTCATACGCCCGCAGGTACAGCCTTATGGCAGCGTGCGGCATAGCTCCAGAGGACGATGACGGTAACGCAGCCAGCAAGAAGCCAGCAATTGACCCTGCTCCGTATCTCAAGCAAGTCGCAAACGCTGAGAACCTAGACGGACTCAAGACCGTGTTTGCCCACGCTTACAAGGCTCTAAAAGACACCGAGTTCATGCAGCAACTCGAAGCAGCTAAAAACACCCGTAAGACACAACTGATGGAGGTGAAATGATGCAACCCGCAATTCTTTTGAATGACCAACAACGTGCCACGCTCCGCGCTGCTGCTCGAGTCGGACGCGACTATCAACACGACAACAAAGAACTTGAGGTGGCCATCGCTCAGATCAAATCAATCAACCCTGGTGCCTTCTACAACCCCGACACGCTGATCCTGCGGAAGTTCTTCCACGCTCCCAAGTTTCCAATCCCCCATCAATCATGGGTGAAAGCATGAACTGGCCAGGACTAGCTCGCAGCACCGATCCGCAAACCAGCCACGAGGCTGCAGTCAGCGTCGATGCCAACCGGCTCGAGATGGTCGTGCTGGCCGAGTTCAGGAGCGCAAAGAAGGGGTTGACCGCAGACGAACTAGCCAAGCGCCTGCCAGGACTCCCGCTTAACACGATAACGCCACGTATAGCGCCGCTGGTGAGGAAAGGCTACCTAATGCCTACCGGCCGCAGGAAAGCCGCTTCTGGACGATTCCAACGGGTTTTGGAGTACGTCCATGACTGAGCAACGGACAGAACAGTGGTTTCATGACAGGCTTGGTCATGCGACAGGCTCTCGAGCCAGCGACATCCTTGCAGGCAAAGAAACGCAGGCAAGGAAAGGATACTTGACCCAACTGGTCACGGAGCGACTGACGGGTCGAGCGCAAGACTCGTTTGTTAACGCAGATATGCAACGGGGGATCGATGTTGAGCCGCTTGCAAAGGCTGCGTATCAGGCGAGTTACGAACTAACGGACGATGTGGGGTTTGTGAAGCACCCGCTAATCCGTTGGTTTGGTGCCAGCCCTGATGCCCTGGTTGGGTCTGACGGTCTGGTGGAGATCAAATGTCCAAGATCAACGACACACCTAGACTACATCCAGAGCGGGAAACCTCCTGCGAAGTACACCCCGCAGATGATGGCTCAACTTAGCTGTACCGGCAGGAAGTGGGTGGATTTTGTGTCGTTTGATGACAGATTCCCAGAGCACCTTCGGTTGTTTGTAGTCCGGTTCCAGCCGACAGAGGAGGAGATCGAGAAGTTTGAGAGCAAGGTCAAAGAGTTTTTGTCTGAAGTCAACAACCTAATGGAAAAACTATGCCCATCGCATACGAAGTAATCGCTAGCACCGGAACTTATACAAACAAACAAGGAGAGGAGAAAAAACGCTGGCAGAAGATCGGCGTTGTCATGCAAACCGCTAAAGGTTTGACTCTCAAGATGGAGTCAGTTCCTGTCGGCTGGGATGGATGGGCAACACTGGCTGAACCGAAGGCACGAGATGACGCACCATTCTGACCCTACCAACCCCGACCACTATAAAGGTGCTGTTGAGTGCATCGATGCTATTGCAGTCGCTACGGAAGGACTGCAAGGCATGGAGGCTTTTTGCACCGGAAACGCGATTAAGTATCTCTGGCGGTGGAAGAAGAAGAACGGCAGAGAGGATCTCGAAAAGGCTCAGTGGTACATCAACCGGCTTTTGCGATCATTGTGAGCGCATGGGAGCGGACTTCTTCCACCCTCCGTTCCCAGCCCTTACCGAACACATCCCAGGTCTTGAGTTCTTTCAGGAACGCCAGCCGCTTGTCGCAATACAGGTTCACAAGGTCATTCGGCGCCATTGCCTGTGCAACTCGCAGCGTCATCGGCCCGATAACACCGTCAGGCTGCACTCCAACAGACTCTTGCAGCCACTTGGATGCTCTGCCAACACCTGAGTTGATGCTTGCGTCAAACACGCAGAAATCGATCCCTGCTGGCAGGTCGTCACCCTTCACGCGATCCCAATACTTGGTTTTGTAGAGCGGGGCAACGTCGTCCGGCTGGAGGTCACGCATATCCTGTTCAGTGACGGGCTTGCCGCACCAATCCTCCCAGACGTTCTTTGTACATCCGAGATTAGTGATGCCGCCAGGATCGGACGGATGGTTCACGAACCCGCCTTCATGATGGAGAACAGCTTTCAGTGCGTTGTCCCAGTTCGAGTTCATTTCTTGAGCATATCCTTCGTTTGACTGGAGTTGGACGAACCCAACCAGAAGTTGTACACGCTGGCAGTCTCTCGAGCCAGGACACCTAGCAGCAGCATCATTACATCGCTGCCAGTTAATTTCATGTACCCCAGCGCAGAACCGATCAGCAGTCCAAAGAAGCCAGCAACGGTGACGATAGACAGCACAGCAGGGATGCGGCTCCTGGTGGCTACCTGCATCTCTCGTGCGGACTTCGTGTTCTCGACGTTCAACTCAAACAGCTTCGTCTGCTGAGCCATCTTCGCCAGTTCACCGTCCTGCTCTAGCTTTGCAAGCTCCCGTTTGGCAGATTCAGCAGCAGCAGGGTCAGGCAAGACTCGATCAAGAATCTTGCCGCCAACTTCAAGGAGTGGGCCGAGTGGAATCATCTTTTTCCTTTGAAATCATGTTAGCCGCGGCATAGGCACCCTTCCGGCCTACCAACCCGCCGACAGCGCCGATACACAGCAGCATGATGTCTTTCAGGATCGCAAGGAACTGCTGGTCGATAGGGCTGATGCGCTCGAGGTCATGCTCGACGAACATCACCGCATAGAGGATGGCTGCAACACTGCCGAACAAAATAAAGTTCAGCGTCAGTACCACCACCGACCACGTTCTGACTTCAATCTGTTCTGTGTTCATCGGCTTATCCCTGCAAGCGTTGCCATCAGCACTACAACGAAGAACATAAAGCCAACAAAATACTTCATTGGTTTGCTTGGTACCAAGACCAGATGTAAGCGGCAGAATGGTAAAAGATGATGCCTCCGATCCCTAACACTACAGCCAGCAGCATCCGCTCTTTCCGCTGCTTAAGACGTAGCTCGGCATCTTCCTCGGCTTTCTTCTTTGCCGCCAACTCAGCAGATTTCCGCTTCTGGATGATAGCGTTGCGTTCTCTCTGGATCTCGTCCCAGATGTCAGACTGTCCTGACCAGATGAGGTACTGCTTCAACTCATCGGTCATATCGCGGATTTTCTTCGCAGCAATGACGGACTCGAGAGCCTCTGACATTGCAGACTTCTGCTGTTGCTCCGGCAGCTTTGCTCGTTCATCTGTTGACGCTTTCTGTATCTGATCCTGCGCGTCAAACAGTTGCATGAACTCGCCTAGACACTCCTTTGCGTCTTTGCCGACCTGGATGGCTTGTTTGATGCCTGCGACCGCAGCCTGTGCAGCAGCAAGCGCGACCGCGATCTCTACCATCTCACACCTTCATAACAAGCCCAAGCAACAGCGCAATGATGAACGCAGCAGTCCCAATCAGTATCTGCTCAAGACGCTTGAGACGAGCGTTGATGCCCTCATAGCGGACAGCGCAAACCTGTTCATGCGTCATTAGCTTAGCCTCGACTTCGTTTGCGGTTGTCATGTCTTGATGATGAAGTAGACACCCAGGTATGGCGGTAGATTAGCATTCGTACCAGACGATCCGGTTGTGGACACCGTAATATTAGCTGTGCCTGTTGCCGTTGCCGCAACTGTTGGCGAATATACATTCCCACCGCTGGCAGTTCCAAGATCAGCAGTCCCGGCTATGTTCCCCGTCACGTTATGAGTGTGGCCCGAATCAGTTGCAGTGTGAGTGTGGCTGACAACGATTGCGTCTTTGCTACCACCAGTTGAGTTAGCACTGTACGTCGTTCCAGCACCGACAGGGAAGCGATCTCGGAAGTCTGGCAGGTTGAACGTAGTAGACCCGTCTCCTGATCCGAATGCCGTACCGACTACCGCAAACAGCGCAGAATAGGTAGACCGCGACACCGCAGAGCCGTTACAGAGCAGGTAGCCCGTCGGAGCAGATGCAGTCCCCCACATCATCATGCCACCAGTCGGCACGTAGTTAGGCGCAGACGATACCCACCCGCTACCGTCAGAAGTCAGGACATTGCCAGACGTACCAGATGACGATAGGCCAGTCCCGCCACCAGCGGCTAGTAGTTGGTTCGATGCCTGATTGCCAGCTTGGAAGTCTTTCAACTGCGACATCAACTCGCGGATGGCATTGTTGATGTTCGCCGGAGGACAGTTCTCAGCGATATTGATGTTGTCAATATCAGTGTTGTTGTCTGGATTGGTGTCGAACTCGCTGATCTTTGTCTTTGCCATTATTCCACCTCAACCTGCGGAGCCAACAATCCACGGCCAGCAGCAGGAATGTTGAACATTGTAGGCTCGCCACGTTGAAGCGGTCTACCCATCAAAATCTGGTTGATTAAATCATCAACCTGTCGTTGCATCATTTGTTCTGACGCTCTACGAGCAGCCAACCCAGTAACAGGCAATGCCACAGCAGCAGCAGGCCCCCCGACAACATAACCAGTACCAGCAGACAATGGTGCAGCGATAACACTCGTCGGAGAGAACTTCCCAACAATTCTCAAAATGTTTTGAATGTTTCCTCCACGAGCAATCTGCCTAATTTCCGCTTGCTCGTCAGCAGTGAATTGCCGCATCCGGGTGTCATTGTTTGCTAGTCTGCGAAACTCTCCGCGCAATGCGTTTTCATAGCCTGATTGTGTATATACACTGCCGCCAGTGGTCTGTGCGCGATCTACCATCTGCTCGAACACATCTGCCTTTGCGTTGCGGCTCCACAAATTCCTAGCAGTGCGAAGTTCGCCAATCCCAGTTTGATTACCAGCAACAAGGTCAGGAGCGCCTAGATTGTTTACATACCTATCAATTTGACCAACAATAATCCGTCCTAGCCTACGTTCATCTCGTTCATTTGATGCCGCCGCACCAGACGCAACACGGCGAAGGATTTCAAGCTCATCCAAAGTCCGCGGTTGCTGTCCTTCTTGTTGCAGTCTATTCAATACCGCTGCAACACGAGGATGCAAACCAGCATCAAACCCAGCATTTGTTACTTGCTGGGTGATGCCTTGCACAGCATTCTGCAAACTATTAGGCGAAACAATCACACCGGCTTGCGTTGCTCGATCATATGCGTTTTGCGATTCTGTACGAACAGCGGCACGAGTCGGGGCAACCTCTTGCTCGCCCCTTCTGGCGCCAACAGCGCCTCCAGTCAGCATACTGGCAATCATCCCAGCGACTGGCGACTCCGTAACCTCGCCAACTGCTTCACCAACAGGAGCGGCAACCCCACCGGCAACAATCTGTGCGGACGGTTGAGCAGCAGCAACTCGAGCAACCTCTCGGCCTGTAGGAGTCAGCGCAGTGGTTGCAAGCCTTGCAGCACCAGGGATCTGTGCAATTGGAGCCGCAACACCACCGCCAGCAGCTTGAATCATTTGCTCAGGCAATGTCTCAGCTTTTGGCAAACCAATCATCGTCCCAAGCGACTCAATACCCTGCATTGGCGTTGGAATTTGATATTTCTGCGGGGCAATCATATTGTAAAGCTGAGTAAGTGCCTCAGCCGCAGGAACAGCAAGACTTCCAGCAAGCATACCGGGAGGGCCAAACGGAGCGCCAATCGCTGCACCAGCAGCAATAGGCAATGCTCCTCGCGCTGCAAGACCAGGAATGCGACCTGCACGTTCTAGCGTTGGCCTGCCAGCAGTTGCTGCGTCAAGGATTTCTGTTGGAGACGCCCCGGTTTTAATTGACTCTGTTACTTTCGACGATAGGTTGTTGTCGGTAATAAACTGGACAATTTCAGCGTCCGAGTAACCTTGAGACCGAGCAGAGGAAATCTTTTCTGACAGACTAGCCATGATTACCTCCAAATTTCACGCAAAGACTTGCGTTTCTCAGGCTCAACAACAACTCTAGTCTCAAACACTGTGCTTAGCGTTCTGTTTGGGCCGAAATCAGATTCATACGAGTTTCGCAGTAGACCTAGACTCTCGTCTGACACAACAATGAGTTGCCTAAGTTGTTCTCGGATAGCATCAAAACTCTGCGATTGGCTGAGGTTTGCTTGAATATTCTCAAACCTTCCGCCTTCTCGCTCGGTCACACCACCAACCGCAGAACCAGTTGGAGACGCATTGCGTAGAGCCTGCAACCCAGCAGTAAATGATCGATTGCGGAGATTTTCAAGTTGAGCAGCAGCGTCAGCAGCCGCCGAACCTTTGACTGCTGCCATCATTTCGCCACCCAAACCGACCGCTTGTCTCAACCCTTGCTCATTGTTAAGCAGTTTTTGAGCGGTATCACGCAAATCTCTAATGTCTCGGACAGATTGAACCGTGGCGCCCAACACTTTCGGCTGCGCGGCTTTGAGTTCATTCCTAAATTTAAGCGGAACACTCAGGTTGCTTACGGAAGGGTTATCAACACTTGCTTGAACGAATGCAGGCTCGCCAGCAACCGGTTGAGCCACTGCTGACGGTACAGGCTGAGCCACCGCAGGAGCAGCTTGAGCAGGAGCAGCTTGAGCAGGAGCAGCAACTTGAGCAGGAGCGCCGCCCAATACTCTACGTCCAAGTGAACGAATCTCTCCGGTAAGGTCTTGCCCAGTTTCTGCTTTGATTGCTTCAGCTTTCAGTGCCAAATCCATCAACTGCGCTGGACTAGGTTGCTGTTGGAAATTAAACGCTTCTGACAATTGTTCAGGGCTGAGATTTGTGGTCTTGCCAAAATTGACTTGGGCATAAATCAACCCAGAATCAGCCAACTTCGGCGCAGTAGAAGCAGTCCACACAACCTTTGGCTCGGCCCTGCCAGTTGGATCGACTTGAATGACAGTCCCATCAGGAAGTTTTTCAAATTTAAACTTTCCTGCGCCAGCGGCAACTTCTTGCAATGCGCCAGTCGGAGTGCGCTCAAACAACCGTTCTTCAGCACCAAGTTTGATTTGTTCTGGAGCAGTAAATTTGCGGAATGTTTCTAGTGCAGGCAAGATTTTAGCGGCAACACTAGGAGCGCGAGTCAACAAGGCTTGCAGAACATTGGGGTCGATCTGCGGTTGACCCGTTTGCATAGCAGCGCCAGGAAGTAGGTTGCCTTCATCATCCCGCATCGGGAATGCAGTGCGCTCACCGTAAATGGTAGGAGCCTGCGCTCCGGCACGAAGGATCTGCGGCATCAACGATCTTGCTGCTTCTTGCTCTTGCAGAACCCTCTGCTGCTCTGCCAGCTTCTGCGCGATCTCTGCTTCTTTCAGCCTCTGCACATAGACGTTCTGCGCCATCTCTTGGCCAGTCGCCAACCCCTGCGCGATACCAGCACCGAGACTCGGCCTAGTGGTAGACGGGGCTGCGGCTTGCAACAACCCCATGCCGATACCAAGCAAACCCTGTCGCTGGGCTTGCTGCTGAAGCAGATTGGCCTGCTCCTGCCCTAGCAGACCGGGGAAGTAAGACGGTGCTTGCGGGAACAACTGAGCGAGAATTTCATCCATGTCACAACAGCGAAAGTCGCCGCCTCTCAGTAAGTTTAGGTTCCAACAAACTAGCAAGACCACCGTAGTTGACTGCCTGGGGCTGCCCTCTGCGGATTCCTGGTGCTTGCATCCCGGCTCGGGGCTGAGCCTGACGCAGCATATTCATTGCACCGCCGAGTGATGGCATACCACCACGCATCATGATGTCCTTTGCTTGCGCCTTTGCCAGTTCTTTCCCTGCTGCTTCCTCGTATCCAATCATTCCACCAAATGGACTGTACATAGACGAGCCAGATGCCCCAGAGCCAATGCCAGTGTAGTCACCACCCATTGAGGCTCGTGCGATTGCCTCATTGTTAAAAACCGGGATCGTTTCCGCTGCTGGATAAGCGTTCACTGGAAACACATCAATTGGCATTAATCCGGACGGACCCATTGGCTGATTTGCAAGAAAGGCTGGCATAGCGTCGGCAGCCACTGCTCCTTCAGCAGCACCCATAGCACCTGCCTCTGCCGCTCCCGCCGCACCCGCTCCACCCAACAGAGCACCAGCACCGCCGCCTAGCGCAGCGCCCATCATGGCACCCTTCATCGGGTCATCCCGGTTGAGCGCAGCGCCAGCGACCGCACCCATTATGATCGGCTCCATTCCACTCATGCTCGGCTCCCAAACCCACCCAACAAACCACCAGCAGCAGCACCAGCGCCACCGTACCCCTGCGGAGCACCGAGAGCGTAACCAGCAGCAGCGCCGCCAAGCGCACCAAGCAGCGGATTCCCGATGACTGGTTGAGTCGCCATCATCCCTGACGGGGCGCCATACACAGACCCGAGGAAGCTCTGCAAGGCTTGATAGGGTGCCAGTTGCCCGTAATTAAATCGAGCAATGTCTGCTGCCATCTGTCGCTGCTGATAGTCCTCCGACATCGCGCCAACATTGGCAAGCCTCTGGATGTCACCGTACTGAGTCTCAGCCATCGCAGGAGCACGAGTAGCTGCCGCTTCTTGCATAGATCGCTCACGAGCGTAATTCTCGTAAGCCAGTTTCCCGGCAATATCCGACAGACCCGTTGCAAGCGCACCCTCTGCTCGTCCTTCCATTTGACCCAGCGCATCTGAACCGTACCGGCCAGCAGACGATGCAGCAGACCTAGCGCGGTTGATAGCATCGATGTACGTCTGTTCAAGCGGTCGTGCAGCGGCTTGGAAGGCTCCCTGGAAGAACGGAGAGCCACCGAGGTACTGACCCCCTACCGTCGCCTGTTGTTGGCCTAGCGCGGCTTGTGTGAGCGGAGAACCCATCCTTGCACGCTCGGCAGCGGCTTGCATGGCTTCCGTAGTGTAAGCACTCGGCCCGACGTAGGTCTGACCGGGGTAATACTGCGGTTGCTGCCCTTGATACAGTCGTTGAGCCTCTCCCAGACCGTAAGCAACGTAAGGCTGCAACGTCGGATCAAGTTCCGTCCGACTAACTGTTTGACCACCACCACCTGCCATGTCACACCTCTGCTATCCACTTTCGCGGACGAAATCCGTACTTTTTAGCCACCCGCTGCCAGCCAGGACGATTAGAGTCAAACGATATTTTACGCGCTCCACCCTGTCTGGCAATCGCAAATAATTCAGCCATCCCGTCATCCATCATCCACGCACCCCAACCGCACCAAACATGAAGCGTATCGCCCTGCGGTTGAACTACTCCAAACCCATCACCCAGCAGAAACAACATCGACCTACCAGCGAAGCAGTCAGCGTAAACATCCTCCGGAATCCAAGGCTCGTTACTTGCCTCTTTGACCTCCAACAACCCAGGTCTAACTTGATCCCAGACTGACCGTAACTCCTCCGGTTTTACATACCTAGCCGAGTACGACATAACGATAGGTTTTGTCCGCTGTTGCGTTTGCAAAGTGGTTGACTGTGCATTCGCCCTGTAGTTGATTGGATGCGTAAATGTCAGACGATGATGATTCGTCGACTTTGTTGATCGTGACAATCGCGCTCGGCGTTGACGGTCGTGTCGGACTTGTCTGAGTCGGTAACTGCTCAAGCGTCACAGCCGTAGAAGTAGTCGCCCACATAATCTGGACGTAATCACCCGCCGCCAGTTGCAGATAAAAGTTCAGCGCAGCAATCAGATGACCGTCCGTCCCACCATGACTGTTGGGGACTGAAAACTTACTGTTTGACCCAGCAACATTGGTACCATTTTTGCGGAACCAAACGTCAACATCTTGGATTGAAGTATTGGTGTTGGCAAACTGGAACGAAAACTGGATGTTGTAGATGCCGGAAGACCTAACAGTAATCTGCGAGTTGCTGACAACCGCAACACCAACGGCATAATCCGTCGTGTTAAACGTGACAGCATAGGCTGCGGTCGTGCTCGCCGCTGTTTGGTCTGTAGTGTCTTGAAACGCCCCGTAAGGCACTGCGTCTGCTATGGCAGCAGCAGAGTAGGGGACGAACAGAATAATGCTGTCAGGACTGATCCTGGCGTCATACAGGGTGGTTGTAGTGGCGTTGCCGGTCGCAATAGTAAGTAGACCGACAGAGTTGACCTTACCGTCAAGAATGCGGTTGACGATTTCGGCAGTCTCTCGCGGATTGCCACCCTGTTGAGGTAGCCGACGAAACATCATCGACCCCCACAGGGAACGAGATCAAGGTCAGTACCGACTAGGCTTGACCAGTTGCCAGTTGGTACAACAGAAAGACGATGATACTTCCCGCGACTGCGTAGAGACACGCGATTATCAGAATCAGCAGCAACAGGACTCGCATAACTAATGTTCCCGTCCAGCCGTTTTCTTGACGCTATCGCAACGGTCGCTGATCCACCGTCAATGATCGGCCTTGCAAGCGTTGCGAGAGTCTCAAGACCCTGCGCCTCAATATCGCCAGTCTGCAACTCAGCAGTAAGTGCCGAGCCACCAAACGAAATGAGTTTAGCACCGCTCACCCCTCCGGCTAACAGCTTTCCACCCACCCAAATGCGAGAGTCTAGGCTTGCAGGAACAGTGT